>Ga0209658_1002101_pt1 | contig 11010 bp, 7 predicted proteins | sample SaaInlV_150m_DNA_6_FD_184656 | JGI IMG/M metagenome (GOLD analysis project Ga0209658, IMG submission 184656) | Marine microbial communities from expanding oxygen minimum zones in the Saanich Inlet - SI037_S4LV_150m_DNA (SPAdes) (version 2) | ecosystem: Environmental > Aquatic > Marine >...
GGAATATCGTGCCTTTCCTTGGATTGGCAGCCGCGTGGCCGTTTGGGTTGCTGCCGAAGTGCATTTAATGTTTGCGGCATTTGTACTGGGTGTACCGATGTTTGCAGTGATTGTCGAGTTGATCGGAGTACTCACGGGGCAGGAACGCTACGATAAAATGGCCAGGGAGTTCACAAAGCTGCTCGCCATCGCCATGTCCACAACCGCTATTTGGGGCGGTGTTTTACTCTTTCTGCTTTTGACACTTTATCCACGTTTCATGAATTACCTTTCCGAGGTGTTCCTGCCAACTTTGTGGATCTATCCGATGTTGTTCTTCCTCGAAGCCTTCACGCTCTATATATATTATTACGGTTGGGAGCGTATGAAAGACGGAAAGAGTAAATGGTTTCATCTGTATCTTGGGCTTCAACTCAATATAGTCGGCACAATTTTGTTGCTCGTAGCTAATGCATGGGCGACATTTATGATGACTCCGGGAGGAGTTGATATGAAAACCGGAGCCTTGATGAATATCTGGGAAGTCATTGACAATTTTGCCTGGTGGCCGATCAACATACACCGTTTGATTGCTAATGTTACTTTTGGCGGGGCAATTGTTGGCGCTTATTCTGCCTTTAAGTTTTTGCATTCCAAAACAGATGAGGACAAGGCGCATTACGATTGGATGGGTTATGTTGGGAACATGATTGCTATTTGGTCATTTTTAGTACTGCCGTTTGCCGGATACTGGCTGATGCGCGAACTATATCAGTATGATCAGACGATGGGGATTACGATGATGGGCGGTTTTCTTTCCTGGCTTTGGATAATTCAGGCAGTGCTTATTTCATCACTTTTTCTGGCCAGCAATTATTATTTGTGGCTTGGTATGGAACGTATTGACGGCGGGGAACGCTATCAAAAATATATCAAATATATGCTCAGCGTTTTGCTGTTGTGTGTCTGGGTATGGGCAACGCCGCACAGTCTTGTGGTAACACCGGAAGAAGTTGCGTTAATGGGCGGAGTGCATCACCCTGTGATCGGAGTATTCGGTGTGATGTCTGCTAAGATGACCGCGGTAAATTTTATGATTTTAACGTCTGCAATTGGTTTCATGTTTTACCGCCGTGCTAACAAAGTCGCGACTGTGAGCTATGCGTTGAAGCTGAACTTGCTGCAGGCGGGAATTTTTGCGGGAGTTGCTGCCTATGTTTTGTATTTGGGTATTGACGGCTATTTTGTGGAACCAAGTATACGGGTGAATAAGTATTCGGTTTGGCAAGTGCTTGCAGTCTTGTTTGCAATCCTCTCAACAACAGTGATTGATCTATTTCTCTTCAAGAATTCTAAATCTCTTGGTAAATTTCATTGGGGAAAAATGCCTCAACGTTCCCAATATATCTTGATATTTATTGCAGTTTCATTCACCTGGCTGATGGGTCTGATGGGTTATGCCAGATCCGCAATCCGACAGCATTGGCACGTTTACAAAGTCATGGAAGATACTTCTGTAGACGCTTTTGCACCGACACTTGGATTTGCCGCAAATGTAGTTTCGGTCTGTGTGCTGATCTTTTTAGGTTTGGTAATGTTTATTTTTTGGCTCGGATCACTGGCAGATCACAAAAAGGAAGATGCTTCACTAAGCCCGGAGCCAGCACAATGAACACCCTTAAAGTTATTCTTTTTACTTTTTTAGTAGTTGGCTTTTATAGCTTTTATGCCAACAGTATACCGCAAACTGAATCCCATCCACCGAAAAAAATCAGCCTTAACGCAAAACTCAGCGAAGATGAAATGATCGAGGCCGGTGAGCGGGTATATTCAACAAAGGGAACATGCGGAATTTGTCATGCGATAGGCCGTAAAGGTTCGCGTGGACCAGACCTCAACGGTGTCGGTTTACGTGCTGCGTCCCGTAAAGCTGATTTTAGCGCAAAAGCTTATTTGCTGGAATCGCTGCTGAAACCTTCAGCATATTTGGTTGAAGGTTATGCTCCAATGATGCCGCCTATGGCTAGTATTTTAACTCCTGGAGAAGTGATGGTTACTGTAGCGTATCTCCAGAGTTTAGGTGGGAAAGTTGATATTACACCGGATGATGTGCGGGCAGTGATGCAGGTCAAGGCAAGTCAAGTTTCCGTGGTTCCGGAAACAGTTTCTCCTGCACCTGTAACAGAAAAACCTGTTGTTAGTGCAACTGCGTCAGAACCGCAGCTCGGCGATCCGGTAAAAGGGAAAGCTGTTTATAACACACTTTGCATCGCATGTCACAATCCGGATCCTGCCCTTGCAGGAGCGATTGGTCCGGAAATCAAAGGTGCATCGCGGGATTTGCTGGAAGCTAGAGTATTACGTGCAGAATATCCGCAAGAATATCAACCAAAACGGGATACTAAAATGATGCCGCCAATGGCTCATTTGGCTAACGATATTGTGCATTTGACGGAATTTCTAAAATAACTGAGACAGAATTACTTATTATTATTTTAAGCTCATAAAAATTAGCGAAATTAGGGAATGATGTACTGCGTTATTTAATAAGCACTTACATGCAGAAATCCTCTGGAAAAAGTCATTATTCAGAAAAACTATGATTAAAAAATTAATCACTCATATTTTATTCATCAACGCCTTGATAGTGTTGGCGGTCGTGCTGTTGCTGAAATATGCGCTAACCCCGGAGATACCCCAAAGCGTTTTCTTGTTTTATATAATTGCGCTGGTGGTTGGTTTAATTTTGTTTGTAACTTCAACCACAAAAAATATGCAGGAGTTTTGGTCTCCGATCAAAACACTTTTAACCAATGAACGTTTGTTCATCTTGCGTTGGTTGGTGATGTTGTCGATTCCGGCTGTGATAGCGGTCTTTACGGGATTTTCCTTACTGCCTTCCAATCAGGCACCGCTGGTGTTACGTATTGTACATCCTGCTCCTCCAGGAGAAATAAGTTTTGCTGGAAAAACCATTAATTTACGGGAAGCAGTTAATCCCTTCCGTGAATATGAAACTGCTGATCCGGAAAAGTTTGCTGAACATGTTGAATTGGGACGCAAAGTTTATTATGAAAATTGTCATTATTGTCATGGTGATTTTCTGGATGGCAAAGGTCCATTTGCTACTGCTCTTGATCCAAAACCCGCAAATTTTCAAGATGTAGGAACGATTGCTCAATTGCAGGAAACCTATGTTTTTTGGCGGGTTGCCAAAGGAGGTCCGGGTCTGCCGAATGAATCAATGCCATGGCAAACAGCCATGCCGGCCTGGGAGGGCATACTTTCGGAAAATGATATTTGGGATGTCACCCTGTTTTTATATAAAGCGACTAATCACCCTCCCAGAACTTGGGAATGATTTTGTGATTTAGGTCACGGTTCAAACGGATAGCAACGTTAGTATAAGAACCGCTATTATTCGTTAATATCTGTGACCGACAGAAAGTTTTTGAGAAATTTTATGAATCGTGCTTATTGCGGATTATTTGGATTATTTTTGTTGAGTTTCCCTCTGGTGTTGTTCGCGGCGGGAGAATCGCAGGATTTCGCTGCTGGTAAAACCGTTTATGAGGAGAACTGTGCTCATTGTCATGGTTATGAGGGTGACGGACAGGGTTATGCTTTTGAAAATGTATTTCCAAAACCACGTGATTTTACTTCCGGGATGTTTAAAATCCGAACTACTGCCACCGGAGAAGAACCTACGCAAAAGGATCTTCTCCAAATCATCAGCAGGGGGATGCCAGGATCGACTATGCCGGAATGGGAATCTATTCTGAACGAAGAGCAACTTTACGCTGTGACCGCTTACGTAGAAAAGTTTTACAAGGCTGAAGACGAAGAATCAGACGATGAGGAAGATTCCGACGAAGACGATGAAACAGACTCGGAGGAAGCAGCAGACGACGACGAAGCAGATGAAGAGGAAGAGGAAGAGGTGGATGACGAAGATGATGATGAAGATGACGAAGAAGAAGTGCTTGCACCTCTTGTTATTCCGCCAGCTCCGGACTCATCTACGGAAAGCATTGCCCGCGGCAAAGAACTGACTCTCAAGGTGGAGTGTGATAAATGTCACGGTAAAGCAGGACGGGGTGATGGACCTTCAGCAATGGAATTGAAGGATGACTGGAATCAGCATCCGATGCGTCCTGCGGATTGGACTGCACCGTGGAGATTCCGCGGCGGAAATCGTGCGGAAGACATTTTCCGCACCGTACGTACTGGACTTAACGGAACTCCGATGCCGTCATTCGCTGAGGAGCTCACGGTTGAGCAAACTTGGGATGTGGTAAGTTATGTGCGTTCTTTGGCTCCGGAAAAAGAGCCGGATGTGAAGCGTACACTGGTTTCTAAAAAAGTTGAGGGCGTGCTTTCATTGGAAATGGAACACAGCCAGTGGGCAAGCGCGCAGATATTCTATGTGCCTTTTTCCGGACAGGTGATACTCAAAGAACGTTTATTTCAACCCGCAGTGCATTCCCTGCGTTTCAGTTCAATTTACAATGAAACTGAAATCGCCTTCAGGATACAGTGGAATGATCCTACTTCAAAAGCACATCAAGAATTTGGCGGTGGTGACGAAATGATTTTGCAGTTTCCGGCCAAGCACAAAGAAGGCGAGCGTGCTTTACCTTATTTTTTAATGGGTCAGCCCGGTAAGTCGGTCAATTTGTGGGTTTGGAGCGATGCTTACGGCAAAGTAGTTGACGCAAAAGCTTCACGTTTGGGGGACTGGATGGTACGTGAGGAACGCTTTTTAAATTCAAAAATAAGTTACAAAAATGGTCAATACACTTTGCTGATCAAACGTGACCGTGTTAATGATCAAAAAGGAAGTATCCAGTTTCCTGCAGATAGAATTGTTGTACCTCTGGCTTTTTCTGCAGTTGAAGGTTCCAGCCCTGAAGGCGGCAGTAAACGCGGGGTGACGACATGGTACAATTTGTTGCTCGAACAGCCTGTCGGTAACAATATTATCTATGTACCGGTCATTATTTTTCTGTTGATTCTGGGATTGGAGGTTTTGTTGATGCTCCGTACCAGAAGGAGATCATGAGTTTTGAATATCCAGTTCATGTTTTTTACAGGGAACACAGAATTGATATCTGCATTGGAAATGGTTTTTTCTGTTGTTTTTCACATTTGACATATTTTCACTCTGTAATGCTGTTAAAAGTAGACTAAAAGTTGAGAAGGCACAATGACTCAAAACCAACGACTTCGCACTGAATATTCAGCTGAAACTAAATTTCTACCTTATTTGATTGCAGTCAATCTGACGCGTCGCTGTAATCTCAAGTGCGCACATTGTTATTTAGACGCAGGAGGTAAAGAGGAATATGCTACTGAAGAATTGAGCACATCTGAGTTGCAAGATTTGTTTGCTGAAATCGCAGAGCGAGCAAAGGGGACATTGATTGTGCTGACTGGAGGAGAACCTTTGCTGCGTTCGGATATTAATGAATTGGTTACTACAGGTAATTCACTTGGTTTGCGAATGGTGCTAGGCACAAACGGGCTTGGACTTTCCCTGAAAATCGCACAGGAGTTGAAAGCTTGCGGTTTACAGGGAGTAGGAATCAGTCTGGATAATCTGTATCCGGAAGCACACGATAAATTTCGTGGAGTAGCAGGTGCATGGGAGAAAACATTAGCTGCAGTACGGGCTTGCCGTGCCTGTGGACTGCATGTGCAACTCCATACAACCGTAACTCACCAAAATGCAAATCAAATTGATGACTTTGTTAAGTTTGCTGAAAAAGAAGGCGTAAGCATTCTCAATTTCTTTTTTCTGGTCTGCACCGGACGTGGACAGCTGATGAGCGATATTTCTCCAGAACAGTATGAAAACGTTTTGGTGCGGATTGCGGAATTACAGAGGAACACTAAATCCTTAATGATTCAAGCACGTTGTGCTCCACACTTCAAACGAATCTTGTATCAGCACGATCCACAGTCACAGTTCACAAGGGCACAAGGTTACGACGGTGGTGGCTGTCCGGCGGCTACGCATTATTGCAGGATTGATCCTCAGGGAAACGTTACTCCATGTCCGTATATGGAAAATGTGGCTGGAAATATACGCGATTCCGCATTCTGGAAAATTTGGGATGAGTCGTCTCTCTTTCAAGACTTCCGCAATCCAATTTTGAAGGGTCGTTGCGGGAGTTGCGAATTCCGGAATTTGTGTGGCGGTTGCAGAGCGAGGGCGCAAGAACGTTATGAGGACTTGCTAGCTGAAGATCCAAGCTGTACCTGGCAGCCGACAGAGGAACTTATGTCAGAATCTGTGCCGATCTCTGCGGATTTACCGTCAGGGGAAATAGATTCTTCTGTCGAATGGACTCCGGAAGCACAAAAACGTTTAAAGCGTATTCCAATATTTTTACGTGGAATGATACGTAAACGTTTGGAGGAAAAGGCTCTTAAACTGACATCTGGTCTTCCGGAGAATGCAGTGATAACACCGGATTTTATGGCGGAGCATCGTCAACAACGTGAACAGGAATTGGGAATAAAATTTGAAGAAACGAACCTTACAAGGAGTCTCTCATGAGTGCAGTATTGAAATATGAAAGTCAACTTCCGTCTATTTCGGTGGAAGCAAATGCAATGGCAGTAGATTTGCCTGACGGACCAACACGGATGCCTGTTACCGCGCTTCCGGAACATTTCATTGACTGGATGGAAGAAGGCCGTCGTGGAATGTACAACCGTTTGAAGGGAAAGCAGGATTCGGTTGAATTTTTTTCACAACATCTTCCTGTTTTGGTGACACAAAGTCCGAATTCAGTTTTCCCTTTTAATTGCGGAAACAAAGGTGTGGGCTTTTTACCGAAGGATGAATATTTGGAAGAATACTGTGATCGTTACAGAGAAACGATGGAACGTACCCGAGGTATTGCTTGGGAAGATTCACTGGAACAGCGATTGGAAACTGTTGCTGAATTTAATTTCAATCGTGAGGTTATTGATTATCGTTGTTTAACTTCACTGGAAATTTTCGAAAAAAGGACCTTCAACAATCTTCTTCAACTCCCTTTGGCGTCACTGCATTACACAGGACACTGTCCATCATACACGAGTTTCCAGCTGAATTGCGGTGTTGAAATAGTAGGGCAGGATGATCCAAGACACACCTTCATTATGCTTTCTCGCACGATGTTTGAGTATGACAGTTTTCACATTGCGCAACCTCAATTTCCATATGCGTACCTTTTTTGGATTTCTGAGGTACAGGACAAAACACCGCACCGTGTGGAAGAACAACCGGACAAAGTTCAGTACCTTCAGCAGAAAGGTGAAATGAGCTGGCAAAAAGAAGCGATTTCATCAATCAATCGTGCTCCCGGAATGATACGTCAACATATTCGTGAGACGGTGGAAAAGTACGCTCGTGAACGAGGTTTTGCGGAAATAACACTGAAGGTTTTACAAGAAGCAAAAAGTAATTCGAATGAGTGTCCTGCTAATAAGAATCGTTCTTGACTTTGATGTATTTTTAGCAATCAGGATTGTCTGAAACTTTCTAAATGACAACTTAATATTCAGCAATAAACTAACATGTTTCAAAATATATATGTTCCGGTTGACAACTCTCAGCATTCGGATGCAGCAGTAAGATTAGCCTTGTCGATTGGCAAAGCTTCAGGAGCAAAACTGTACGGTAGCCATGTTTATGCGGCTAAACTCCATGATAAACGTTTTCGTACAATGGAAAGTGGGTTGCCGGAAGAATTCCAACAGGAAAAAGAACTCCAAAAACAGCGGGTGATTCACGATACTTTGATCACCAAAGGTTTGGAATTAATTACAGATTCGTATTTGCTCGTCATGGCAAAGGCATGTCGTGAAGCGGGATTGGAATTTAAGGGTATTTCACTGGAAGGTGCTAATTGGAAAGAGCTGGTACGTGACATTGAAGAACATCAATATGAGTTGGTCGTGATGGGTTCCAACGGAATGGGACTGGTAGCAGACTCATTGCTTGGTTCAGTTACAGAACGCGTCGCCAGGCGCATCCAGACTGACTTGTTGATCGTCAAGGAAACTGATGAAAATAAAAGCGAATCTGACAAGATCGTCGTCTGTCTTGACGGCAGTGAACGCTCATTTGGAGGTCTGAAAGCAGCTTTGGAGCTGGCTGCGGTTTTTAATAAAAAAGTTGAAGCAATTTCTGCGTTCGATCCGTATTTTCACTACGGTATGTTCAATTCATTAAATAACGTGCTTTCGGACAAGGCACGTAAAGTTTTTAAATTTGAGGAGCAGGAAAAACTGCACGAAGAAATTATTGATAATGGTTTAGCAAAAATATATCAATCGCATTTGGACATCGCAGCACGTATTGCTGAAGATGAAGGTATTGATCTTCAAACAAAATTACTTGACGGCAAAGCCTGGAAAAAAGTTCTGGCACACGTTAAAAAAGATCCACCTTGGTTGCTGGTGCTGGGGCGTACAGGAATTCATAGTGATGACGATATGGACATCGGTGGAAATACTGAAAATATTTTACGGCTTGCACCGTGTAATATTTTGATGATGGAAACAGAATTCAGCCCGCCTGTCGAATATCTGGCAGAGGAAACCATCGGCTGGACAGTTGAAGCACAGTCAAGAATGCAGAACGTTCCTGAGATGGCACGTGGTGTGGCGATGAAGGCCATTCAGCAACATGCTGTTGCAGAAGGCTATACCATGATTACTTCTGAAGTAGTTGAGAAGGCGATTCGTGCCTTGCTTCCGCCGCAAGCATTGTCTGCAATGGGAATTGAGTTTTCCGAGACATCTGAAGCAAAACTCGAAGACCATGAGACCTTTGAATTGTCCTTTGAATGTCCATCTTGTCAATACGTTCACCACAGGAAACGTCCAGAAAAATGCCCTGTCTGTAATACTGAAGGCCAGGACTTCCGTATTTACGACAGTTCTCCAATTACGAAAAATACTGAACTACAAAGCGAATCCGGAGGCCTCAGCGAAACCACTTTTGACGGTCGTGAACTAATTTGGACGCCGGAAGCAAAAATGCGGCTCAATCACGTTCCAGTTGGAAATAATCGAGAGCAATTGCGTTTCAAATTGGAAAAACGCGCTCATACGAGGCATCAGCAACTGATAACAGAAGAAATGGTCAGCGTTGCAGTTGAAGAAGAAGGTCTTAAAGAACCTGTTGCGAAAGAAGAATCAAATACTAAAAGTGCTGAAAAGCAAGTTATGTTTGAATGGACGGATGAGGCATTCAAGCGTCTGGCACGCGTTCCTGAAGGTTTTATGCGTGATGCTGCTCAAACGACAATTGAAGAATATGCCAGTGATCAAAAAATCACCCGTATTGATTTGGAAGTGGCTGAAGGAGGGCTGAGCAAGGCTCGTGAAAAAATGCAGAAAACCATGCAGTCCGGTAATGAGGTGCGCATTCCTGAGGTGAAATCTCCAAATCAAGTTAATGAAGATACAGGTACGTTTGAATGCTTGCTTTGCGGTTATACACTCGAAGGTCAGCAACCACTAGCTTGTGAAATATGTCATGGTGCTGATTATAAAAAACTCTCTGCGGAAGAAATTAAAATTACGGCTGACGCAGCCTTTCTAAAACTTAAATGGCAAGATGAGGCCATGGAAAAACTGCAAAATGTTCCTGCAGGCTTCATGCGGGAAATGACCAAGAACCGGATCGAGCAATGGGCACGTAAATTTAATAAAGCAGAAATTTCACTCGAAGTCGTAGAAGCAAAGTATTCTTCATGGGGTGACGGCTCAGCAGGTTTGCTTAATCAAACATCGCAGGATGCGTCGCTCACCTGGACTGAAGATGCGCAATCCCGTATACAACGTGTTCCGGATTTCATCCGCCCAATGGTGCAGTTGGAGGTGGAACGAAATGCCCGACAACAAGGACAGAATCTAGTCGACGGCGGAACATTGGATTTTATCATGGAACAGTGGGGGAATGAACAGCAATTTCACCGGCGTTCTTCATAAAATGTCAATAATGAAATTATCAAAGCTTTGTTCCTAAATTGCTCAGAAAATTTTGGGATAGCGCAGGCAGAACAGTAGTTGTTTGTACAGGCAGGGACATGACATGTTCGTGCCTAATACCTTTCATACTTTCCACCCCCACGGTAATAGACTATTTTTAGTCAATCGAAATTATCGAAAAAAGCAATTTCAATTTACTACGTATATTTACGAATACATTTATATTGACAAGTATCTAGACTGTAGCAAAGAAATAAATACTTTAACTTCCTTTATTGTTTGAGTTTGCTGTTACGGATTAAAAGTAAACGTAACTATTTGTACGGTCAATGCTGCCGGCTTGTTAGCATTTCTAACAGAACTAATCTTTGAAATTAGGCAGATTCAGGCAAAAGCAGTTTTATGGAAGTTTCTACAGGAGGCGTTAATGTTTATATGGGCAATTTGCTCTTAATTTATTAACGGAGATTAAAAATGGCAGAAACAATCGATGTCAGTTTTTGGGAAAAAGTCTGTGATAATGATTTTTTGCTACTGGCATTTCATGTCGGGGTCAGTACTCTATCTTACTTTGTCTGGGGTCTGATTGACATCTTGAGCATTCCAACACTAGGTTGAAGGAGAAAATATGAGTGTTTTTATTCCTGAAAGAAATTGGTGGGCTCAGCCTTTGGGGAAGGATGAGAAATTATGGCTCAAGGTATGTGTGCTGACAGCAATTATTCTTTTTTTAATGATGCCCCTTTATAATTTGACTGGGCACCAAAATCCCAGTCATGAGGGTTACAAAGTCTCTCCGGAGAGATTTAATCAATTAACGGAAGATTTTGTGGCAAAAAACAAAGTGCGTGATGAGGTGGTTAAACAAAGATTTGGTACTACCGAAGTCGAAATGCAAATACCAGTCGTGCATCCTGGTCCGGGAGTCAAGGATATTTATTTGCGTGCCAGAGCATGGGAATTTTATCCAATTCTGGAACTGGAAGAAGGCCGGGAATACCGTGTACACATGTCTTCGATGGACTACCAGCACGGATT
>Ga0209658_1002105_pt1 | contig 10995 bp, 5 predicted proteins | sample SaaInlV_150m_DNA_6_FD_184656 | JGI IMG/M metagenome (GOLD analysis project Ga0209658, IMG submission 184656) | Marine microbial communities from expanding oxygen minimum zones in the Saanich Inlet - SI037_S4LV_150m_DNA (SPAdes) (version 2) | ecosystem: Environmental > Aquatic > Marine >...
GTATCAGTTAAAAAACCACAGCTTCCCGACGAGAAATGGGAGATAAAAATAAGCCCCTGGAGTTATGATCCAAGGGCCTACTTTCTCGATGTGTTAACCGGTTCGTGTTACCGACCCAGTTTGCTCCACGGAACGTTTGGTAACACGAACTATTTTACATTCCCCGTAAATGCCTATAGCCACGGCAGAAACCTAATATTAGATGATGAATATTTTTCCATTTTAAGATCGAAAAAGAAGCAAAAAATGGAAACCGAAGAAGAGAGAAAACTACGATTCCTTCATTTGCTTAACAAACATAACTTTACGAGAGCTAATCTTGCTCGGCATTTAGGTTGCAGCCGCGCTTGGGTGACTAAGGTTTTGGGGTAACCGATTTCTTTGTGGGGAGAGACAGTCAAACAAAACTTCATAAAAGACATACGCCCATAGGGCGACTTTAATCAGAAATAAAAAAGCCCCGACTAATCGAGGCTTTCTTATAAGGTTTTATATTCCTTACTTAAGCAGCACCATCTTCTTAGTCTGCCTGAACTCGCCAGCCTGGATCATATAGATATACATTCCAGCGGACACAGGCTCACCAAGGTTGTTAGTAGCATTCCATTGGATAGAACGGTATCCTGCTGATTGATTACTGTTGACCAATGATTTAATACTTCTGCCCATCAGATCATAGATATTAATGGCAACTAAAGCATCTTCAGGCAGATCATATTTGATCTGCGTTGTTGGATTAAATGGATTCGGATAATTCTGATGTAATGCGAAAACTTCAGGGGTTAACTGATCATCTGTAGCAAGTACTGCAAAATCTACCACGTCTGTGTAATCACTCATATTACCAGCATGGTCTACCGCTGCAAGGCGGTAGTAATTGCTCTCATTCAATACATAGTCCAGATCCAGGTAGGCTATATCAATCATCTCAAATACTTCAGGATCTGTAAATGCTTCATCAGAAGCTTTCTCAAGCATATAGTACTGGAAGTCTTCATCTGCACTCATCTCCCATGTGAGCTGGATTCCTTCATCCACAAGCACAGCCATTAGACCACCAGGTACACCTGGAGCGATATTATCCAAAGAGTAACCCATCATTGGCTCAGAGTGATAGATACCTGCATGCATGGATGCCACCACCTTGTACTCTGTCATACCATCACCTTCAGATGTGGAGTCCATAACTGTCGTAGCTTCATAAGTATAGCTTTCATCACCGATAGCATCTCCAGAGCCTAGTAAAACCCAGCCAGATGAATCTGACTCTAAATTATCATATCTATAAAAACTATACGATTGACCTGTCTCTTCACCATTATCAAAGAAAGAAGCATTAAAACTCACATACACTCTTCCACCCTGGTCATCTGGGACATCCATAATAGAAGTGATCTCTGGGATGAAATTTTCAACATGCAGATGGAATGTATCTGTAACTGCTGTATCACCATCGCTTAGACTAAGCAGTAATGGAAAATCTCCCAATGTATCTGGCATACCGTGCAAAGAATTATTATCAATGCTGACCCATCTTGGGACTACGGCTCCATCTGAAAATGATACGGTTAGACTATCAAAGTCAATATCATCTACATGGATAGGAACGTGAAAGTCCAAGTTCAATCCAATTGATGCATGCATTTCTGCAGCGAAAAATGGTGCATCATTTACTGGAGCTATGGTCACACTGTTTTCACCACATACTTCATACTCGCCATCATTCACACATAGAGTCAGCGTACTCGTTCCATTATAGTTCTCATCTGGAACCAATACAGGATTGGATGAAGGATCTCCATCCCAAACTATCTGGATCTGATCGTTGTCGGTGTACAATTCAAAGCTTAAGTCGTCTATACTGTTATCTATATCTGTAAGAATACTTGCTTCCATAAGCTCAGCCATAGACATGAGCTCAAAGGTCTGATCTTCATCCATTACAATCGAATCTGGTGCAAATAGTACCGGTGCATCATTCTCAGCAAAAACGGTTACTACGACCGTATCAGACACTGAAGCACGCATGGGATTAGATGCGGTCACGATCATTTCTGTCTCGCCATTCGCATCAGGTAATGTATAAAGGCTTAACATACTTCCATCAAGATTAACACCAATCACCGTTGTATCTAAAAGCTCAGCAGTAAAGGTCAGTTCACCATCTATATCAGTAAATATCTCATCCAGATTCACTTCCCAGGGTTCCTGGGAGTCTTCATACATATAGATGTCTTCCAGATAACCTTCTACGAATGGTTCATCATCCACAGAATTTACCGTAACAGTAAAGGATGTTGAATCTTCTAATCCATTACCATCACTAACTCGAATAGTTACGTCTGCTGTACCATACCAGTTCTGTTCAGGCACAAGCATCAGGCTGTCACCATCAGCAAAAATATAGGCGTCAATATTGTCAATAGGATCGACACTGAAACTGAGATAATCACCATCCACATCAGTGCCTGAGAGTTCAAGAGAAAGGATACTGTCTTCATCCATTGATGTATCTGCTATAGTGGATATCACTGGTGCATCATTTACGTTAATTATAATATTTAGTATGTTATCCGGTGATTGATAAGAAGACTCGTTATCGTATGCTTTAACATTCCAGTTCATTTCAGTAATACCATCACTATCAAAAAATTCAAATAGTGGTAATAACTGCTCCATATCAATTACTACAATTGTATCACTAATCATTTCTTGACTAATTCCAAAAGTTTGATTGAAAAACTCAAGGTTGAGATTGAAATCATATAATATTGTGTCTTGATCTATATCATGACTTTTCGTCCAAGAAAAACTCATTATTGAATCAGTAGTTAGAATATCAGCAGTGTCTCCATCTGCAGGATAAAGTAATGAAAACATACCTGGAGGATCATTGACATTTACCACTTCCAAATAAATTGTGGCTGTATCAAGCAATGAGCCATCAGATACAATAATATTAAGCGTGTCTACACCATTCCAGTCCGGTGCTGGAATTATTTCTATTATGTTATCAGATAGATCATCATCGCTGATTTGTACATTGGTTGTATTTGTCCAAATAAGTTCCAATGATTCATCCAAATTTTGGTCTAATAATAAATAATTCAGATAGAGAGTGTCATCTTCAACCATTTGAACGTTAGCGGCTAAAGTATCTCCATTCTGGTAGAAAAGAAAAATCTCAGGGGAGAAAAATAAGGAGTCGCATCCAATACCAAACGCACCAATATCAACACCATCTTCACCTGCACCTACCGCAGGAGAGTTTGCTGCCAAATTATAGGTGTTGTCTTCACAGAAAAATGGATCTATATCAAGATTGAATAGTCCCTGTAAATTTCCCACATCCTCGTCATCAGCGGTGAAAATCGAATAATGGACGTTGCTTTCAAAATTAGAAAAATCTATGCTGTAGCCATTATCAGACCAAACAATGGTATTTGATAAATAACAGCCACTAAGATTTATAAATGATAAAGTATGATCATATTCAATAAGTGGATAATCAGCATATAAATAATAAGGGTCTACTGAGACTATTGTTGAATTGTATGCATTTAAGGAAGACTCTGAATCAATCATTGCCAATGTACTTTCGCCAGATAATAGGGTGCTGTTCAAATTAATAGCTGAATTTTCTCTAATATCAAACCATCTCCCTTCCACCATACGTACCTCAGAATAGTTTAACTCAACATAGCTATTCTCATAAATTTCAAAAGCAGCAGCATTCCGATCAGAATAAAATGTTAGACTTTCAATACCTACGCCTGTTTGATATCCAAAATCAAAAATAGATAATTCGGTATCAGAATTGTTTTCCTGATAGAACATATTTTGAATTGAAATTGATACTTCTTGTGTCATCCCTTCAGTTTTTATTGCGGTCCCCTGAATTTGTTCAAAATAAATGTTGTTAGCTTGAATTTCGGCACCGACAACCTGAATACAATACCTAACAGTGTCAAAGACCACATTGGTTAAGAATGCAGACATATTTTCATTTAATTGTAATGCATAATCCTCATATTGAATATTTTTAAATTGACAATCAGTAATTTGAAGTTGCCACTCAATTTCATCTCCAGCTTCATGCCCCATTGCCCAAACCATTGAACTATCAGTAAAAAGATTATTCTCAAGTGAAACATTTGCTTTATACACTTCCAGTGTAAATTTGGAAATCGTAAACCCTTTTAAGCTTACCTGAATTTCATTTTCTGGGCCTCCTTCTATTCTAAACATACCATAGTCTTGATCTTCTGAAAGAGTTAAAAAAGTGCTGTCCTGACCACCAGTACTCATGATTGTTAATGATTTATGATCTATTGAATCTGCACGATAGTATGTACCAGGATGAACTAAGATCGTATCACCATCAATGGCGGCATCTATACCTGCTTGGATTGTTGCAAAGGGACTATTTTCCATGCCATCATTATCATCTGAGCCTGTGGTGGCTACGTGCAAGATTGGTATGTGTGCTTCACACCCAACTCCAAAGGCACCCATGTTAGCACCATCCTGACCAGTGCCTACACAGGGTGAATTTTCTGCTAAAGTATACTCCCCATAGCAGAAGTAAGGGTTAGCATTAATATTTCCTTCACCATTCCATCCTCCTTGAATGTTCGAGTAGGTGATATTTGATGCCAAATCTCCAGTCATTATAAGTTCACCACTATTCCAAATTATAGTATTTATTATGTTCAGCTGTGATTCTAAATCTTGCTGGTCAATCCATATTGCTCCAGAATTATTGGCTATTGTACAGTTTGTTATGGAGAGATTAAAATCGGTGGCATAAATTGATGGTTCATTCCCTGATGAAATATTGTTTGAAATTAAACAATCAGATAAATTGACTGTGCCCCCATCCTGATTCCCTCCACCATATTTGGTTATATGAAGGGCACTCCCTGAGCCCCCTGATATATTGTTAATAATTATACAGTTCTGAAAGTCTACATCAGAATTTCGGACTATTACCCCACCACCATAATTTGCTGCATTATTATTTATAATGTATGTATTGCTAATAATTGTAGTTCCTATTCCTTGAATTGCTATTCCTCCACCATAACGTTCAGCGACATTGTCTTTTATGATAAGGTGATCGAGTGTGGCCGCTGCGTTATAAATGAAAATACCCGCGCCATCCCTAGGATTTGAATTTTTGTAACCATTCTGAATGGTAAATCCTGATAATACGGATAATGAGTCTTCTCCACTCTCAAACGTCACCACACCCCCGCTCTGGTTCCCATCGATAATCGTAGATGATATATATGACGTATCCTGTGTGGTAAGATATAATGAGCCAACTACAATATTCTTGCCGTTGTAGTTGATGGTCTCAACATAAGTACCAGCTGAGACAAGGACTGTGTCGCTGTTGCTGCTGGCATCGATCCCGTGCTGTATAGTAGCGAATGGATTTTCTACTGATCCATCGCCAGTTTCATCCGAACCTGTATTAGAAACATAAATTTTCAAATCAATTATACCACACCCGACTCCAAATGCTCCCATATTGGCACCGGCTTGTCCTGAACCAAGTGCAGGTGAATTTGATGCTAAGGTATAATTGCCGCTATCGGGGTTGCAGAATAATGGGTTGGTATTGATGTTACCTTCTCCTTCCCATCCATCTTGAATAATTGAGTAATTGATGGATATATTATCTACTCCACTGCCTACCAATGATTGTTGCCAGTAGATAGTATTAAGACAATTTAAGGTTACTTCATTATCTATATCTATTCCATGTGAATTACCTGCTATTGTTGTGCTCATAATATTAATAATTTTAGCATAGTCATCTGGATCTAATTCATCTCCTTGATAACCATCTAACCTTAGAGCTGCTCCTCCATCATTATTTGTTATTAAGATACCACTAAAAACTGACTCTGAAAAGGCAGTATATATTGCGCTACCATCATATCCTGTATTATTTCTAATAATTAAGTTTTCGCAAAGAAGATTTGTATTCTCGATATATAGGCCAGCACCAGTATCACTAAGACCATTTTGAATTGTAAAATTTATTAATGATGCTGTAGAGTCTTCTTGTTCTTCGTATATGCTGAAAGTTACCACAGACGCATTCTGACCACCGTCAATAATAGTAGTTTCACTATCTTCGCCAATTAAAGCAATATTCTTGCCATTATAATTAATATTTTCCACATAGGTTCCTGCTTCTACTAAAACTGTATCACCATCACTGGAAGTATCAATCCCATGCTGAATCGTAGCAAAAGGATTTAACTGAGAGCCATCTCCTGTTTCATCTGAACCTGTTGTGGCAATATGAAAGGTGTCAGAAAAGCTAAACGTGGCAATAAAAACTATACTGGTGAAAAAATTCTTAAGAAATGATTTAGATATATCCATAATTATTACCCTATGTGTTCTAATTTAGTATAAATATAGGTATAACCATCCCGTATAAAAAGGAGTTTCTAAATCCAGTGTTGCCAAAACCAGCAAAAAAAATTAGAGACACGCTACACCGCAGCTATTAGGCCAGCCTTGGTGTGTCCGAAGACTTTTTCCGTCTGGCTCCTTTTTGTATCCCACTTTAGGTAATAGATGTTTAAATATGACTAGGTATGAAACAAAAAGCCCCATCTTTCAATGGGGTTTTTCTATGCTCCACGGAACGCTTGGTAACACGAACTATTTTACTTTTCCTGTAAATGCTTATTATTACAGGAGAACTTTCATGTTTGAAGACAAATATAAGGACATGAAACAGTCATTAATCAAGCCAAAAAAAGAGACTAAAGCCGAAAGGAAGCAACGCTTCCAAGACTTGGTTAACAAACATGACTGGTCCCGTGCAGATCTTGCTCGACATTTAGGATGTAGTCGAGTTTGGGTTACGAAAGTTTTGACTTGCATACTTCGCCACTAACTTTTTCTCGCCGGCTTCAAAGCTGATGGTATAGGGAATTCGATCATTTTCATGCAGATTGTCCACTTCATAGAAATCATGTGCAAGATCCAGCTCATCCCAGCCGTAGGCTTCTAAGACAGCCATCATTCCATAATCCAGCCCTTTTGGTGACTCTACTTCGTTATTTGTCGGTCATGCATTTAATACTCCGATATCATCCATAAAATCAATTACCCGTTTGTCGGGTTTTTGAAGCAATCTTTTATTCAGTTTACCTTCACTGATATAAATATCATTTGCATTCCTAACACGGCTTATTGCTACATAGAACATGCCTTTAGCAAAAAATGCATCATTTAAATTAAGTGATATATGATCAAGGGTCATTCCTTGAGATTTATGAATTGTTATTGCCCAACCCAATTTAATCGGCAATTGTTTAAAGGTCCCAATAACTTCAGTTTCAAGTACCCTGGTAGTTTCATTATAAATATATTTATATTTTTCCCAAATTGAAAACCCAACTTCAATGACTGAACCATTTGACTTTTCCACTGTAATAATATGTTGATTTATTTCTATGATTTCCCCCGAGTCTCCATTTATGAATTGTTTATCCATATCATTTTTAATAAAAAGAACCTTAGCGCCTATTCTCAGATTAATCAATTCATCATTCGGGAAAGAATTATTCCATTCACCAGATATTGCTGCTTTAAAAGTATAGGTATTACTTCTAATTTGCTTCAAATTTTCATTATTTATTCTTTTAGCAGTATCATTTTTAGTTGTTAAGTAAGTAGTATTTATGTTGGGTAGATTTTGATTTATTTCATCACAAGTTGTATCAAAAAAATCAATATCAGAATCAATAAATTCTCCTTTTCGGATTATATCTAAAAATTTAACAAATGATTTATCATTGTGTCTTTTGGAATAATCAATTATTGTAGGAAATATAATATTATTAGGCCAACAGATGGGTGGATTGTCTTCGGAAATGACTTTTGAATCAAAAAACCAATATGAACCATTGTAATTATCTTCAATATACTTATTTGCATTGGCATCATTTATTTTGATGGGTTCTAATTGCATTAAATCACCAAATCCCAAAATTACTTTGCCACCAAACTTACTTCTAGGGTCATTATTTACTCTTAATATTTTATCGATGGCATCAATGATGTATCCAGGAACCATAGAAATTTCATCAATGACTAAATAGTCAAACTCAGAAAATTTCTTATTTATTTTTACAAAATCATCCTTATTTGTATCAATTAACCTGGGGAGCAGCCCAAAAAAAGAATGAATAGTTGTACCTCCTATATTTATAGCAGCTAATGCAGTTGGAGCTAATTTTATTATAGAATAATTAGAACTATCAGAAAATTCTTTTATTAAATGTGATTTTCCTACTCCAGCTTTTCCTAAGAATAGGTTTAGACCTATATGTAATCTATCTAGTTTATACCCACTATCAATAACAGGAATAAAAAGCCCTTCCGACTCGTTTACTTTTTTTTGAATAGTGTTAAAATATTCTGAATCTTTATGTTTTGCATTTAGTCTTTTTATAAAAATATCGGCAGAGTGAGTCAAAAGATAACTACTTAATTGGTCTGCATCTTCATTTTTCACATATACTAATCCATGAAAATAAGCATCATGTTCTGTTGAGAAATAAACTGGATAATTAAAAACATATTCTTCACGTGTAGTCCCATGAATAAATAAATCATTTATTACCTGGGTAACTTTAAGTTCCCCAATTTCATCATGATGGATTTTCATGCCTGGTCTTAAATCGTAAAATATCATACTTTCAATACTCCCAATCTCTATGGCTTATTGGCAATCGATTTAACAAATCTTTAGAATGTTTCCAATTGGGATAATGCTTTTCCATCAATGAATAGAACCGTGCAGAGTGATTCTTTTCTAACAGGTGTGCTATTTCATGAACAACCACATATTCCAAACATTCCATCGGTTTTTTTGCTAATTCTAAATTGAGCCAAATTCGTTTCTTTTTGATATTACACGAACCCCAACGGGTTTTCATCTTCTTCACTCCAAATTCATTCACCTGAACATTCAATTTCTTTTCCCATACAGAAATAAACTTGGGAATTTCAACTTTCAATTGTTGCCGATACCATTCATCCAATACTTCTCGTCGTTTTATTGTTGGTGAATTAGGTCGCACATGCAATTCAAGAATGCTATGCTTTAATACAACCTTTGCAGGGAAATTGCTCTCAATAACCTTCAACAAATACCGTTCACCCTTAAAATAATGGCTTTCCCTATTTACAAATTCTCTGATAGGTTCACGCTTTTGCTTGGCGATTTTCTCCTGCTGTTTCTTTATCCATCCCAATTTTGAGACTGCATACACACGGATGGTTTCTAAATCCATTCTTTTGGGTGCGGATATGGTTACTCTCCCTTTGGGTGGATGGACGCTTAAATGAATATTCTTAATATTCTTTTGCGTTACATCAACATTGATATGTCCTAATTCAATGGTTGCCATCAATATTCTTTTTGCTCTTTAATAATTTCAAATATTTCTTTCACTTTATCCGTATCTTGCAATACATCGTTTAATGCAGACTGTATTTTTCGTTCTTTGGGTAAATTTCCTCTAAAATCAGCCATTTTATATTTAATAACAGTATCGTGTATAGCTAATGCTAATGCTTTATTTTGTTCTAAATTATTATACAAAGCCCGTTTAGCTGTGGTGTCTAAATCCTTCGGCGTATCATCGGTCGTTCCTGTATTGACTTGCTTTACAAGTTCGGTAATTTTCTTGAGATATTCTTCGTAGGCAATGGCTTCATCTTTTCGTTTTTTGATGATATCAGCCAAAAGAATGGACATCCTGTCATAGAAGGCAGGGTCAACCAAATGTTCTCTAATGATTTTACTTCTAACATTATTCTCAATCGTTTCAGCAATGGCATCTTGGTTGCTTTTAATACCATCGGGCAGTTTATTGATTGCATCAGAAATGCCAAGGTTCATAATAATATCAAGAAAGGGGATGTCATCAAAATTGGATACTTTCTTGGAATCATCGGCTGTGATGTATGTATCAATTAAATACCGCATATCGGCTTCATAGCGCTTTAAGTCGATAGACTCACCGCTGGCATGCTTAATCTCTTCGCGCAAATCTAAATAATGATTTACTTCTTGTTTGATTTTTGCAATTTCACTTTTGGAATATCCAGCCTCTTCCATTTCTTCTTGAATGTTTGCAAAGGCACGAATCAATGTTACAGTTTTTTTATAGAGCGTTGTTCTTTGGGTTTCGTGTGCTTTGAGTTCTTCAGCATCTTCGGGGTTTCCACAGAAATAGCGGATATGAGCCATTGAATCTTTAGGTGAATCAACTGGTTCACATAATAGAAATAGCTCTTCTAACGATGTATCTAACCGTTCTCTGGCTGCTTTAATGCGGTCTTTGAGCAGAATCTCAATATCCTCTTTGCCAAAATCATCATAGTCTAATTCGGTAGTATAAACTGAAACCGCATCTTCCATTTTCATGAATAAATCTTTGTAATCAATAATATGCCCCATGTCCTTATCATCTGAATCCAATCGGTTTACTCGGCAAATTGCCTGAAACAATCCATGGTCTTGCATACTTTTATCAATATATAAATATGTGCAGGCAGGAGCATCAAATCCTGTGAGAAGTTTATCCACCACGATGAGCAATTTCATATTGGCAGGCTCATCTGTAAACTTTAGTTTAGCCCAATCTTCGTAGGTTTCTGTATCTTTATTACCTAAAAGTTCAATATAGGTATTATACATGAACTCTTTTTCCGATTCGGTGTTTTCTCCCGTTCCTTCCGTAACAATATCTTTGGTGGATGGATTATAGGAAGTCACCAATCCGCATTTACCTTTTAGGTATGTGGACTGAAATAATTCGTAAAAAATACAGGCTTCATAAATGGATGATGCCACAATAAGAGCGTTTCCCATTTGGGAGTTTAATCTGGGAATTTTCTTAAAATCCATTAAAACATCTTCAACAATTTTCTGTATTCTGGGTCGACTGC
>Ga0209658_1002125_pt1 | contig 10904 bp, 1 predicted proteins | sample SaaInlV_150m_DNA_6_FD_184656 | JGI IMG/M metagenome (GOLD analysis project Ga0209658, IMG submission 184656) | Marine microbial communities from expanding oxygen minimum zones in the Saanich Inlet - SI037_S4LV_150m_DNA (SPAdes) (version 2) | ecosystem: Environmental > Aquatic > Marine >...
TGCTCTGAATGGATATTCATACTCTTCACACCAATCATTTTGTAATATAGGTAACTTACCGTAATCTAATGATTGAAATATAGAATAACCAAATGGTTCATTTAAAAAACATGAATGTGATATTCCCCAATCTTCTCTATTAAAAAATTTATGTAAATTATTATAATTAAATTGATATACTCTTGTCTTTTCAAACTTTAAATTAAGATTTTTCTTCCACCACCTAAAATCATATGTGTCGGTAAATACATAAGAATCAACTCCATCTAAAAAATGTGGGGATTTACGAGTTTCACATCTAGAAGCAAATCCCACTCTATTACTCATACATACTTTTTTATTTTGTGTAAACTCATAGTAATTTGGTATATCTATTATATCAAATTTATCATGTAGTGGCATTTTATCTATGCCAATCCAAACTACCTTCTTTGCCCATTTAACTACTTTCTTTTCCCACTCAGGAACTGCAGAAAAATGTAAATATCTTTTTAATCCTAAATCAAAACCAGATTTTAAAGATAAATCTAACGATACGTGAACACATAAAGATTCTATTATATCTTTATTTTCTTCTATTACTTTATGTGGTGTATAATATCCATGTAAGATATGAATCTTTCTTGCATTTTTTAATGTTTCTTCAAATCCACGTGGATCAAATCCTTGCCAGACAATCTCTATTGGACTATCATACTCAACTTTTATATTTTCTGGTCTACGACGATGAATTAATAATTTAGATGAATGATTAAGTTTGGGGGCTACTTCTTTTAACCAATTATTTACCCAAACGTCTGATCCACCATAAACCATTGAACCACCACCTGTAGAATAATAAACATCATAACTCATCTAAATGAATAATCCTTTCCTTTGAATATTTGTTTAATTTTTATATACCTTCATTATGTACTACTATTCCATTTGCAAAGAATGTATTTCCAGATTCAAGTTCATCTATAGTATATGTTTGTACTTCACCCCAATTTTCTCTTATAAAAGAAACTTCAACTTCTTCTAACCTAACACCATCATTATAATAACAAACATCTCCAACTTCAAGTAATTCTGTATCTATATCATATCGTTCTTTTGTAAGTTCTGGTCTATGAGAACACCAACCTTTATCTTTTACATAATATGGATGGTCAAATGTATTTTCATTAACAACATCATTATTAAATCTGATAATTACCATATCATCATGTATTGGATTAGCAACTGACATTACTTTTGTATTTCGTATTTCTGTAGTTATTGTATCATATGTTTGTATTAAATCACCAATTTTAATATCTTCTATTGGTAACTGAGTACCATCTACCATAGACACAAGTGTTCCCTCAACAAAACATTTATTATGAGCTAAAATACCTGCATAGAAGTTTACATCTGCATCTTCAACATCTATCCAACCAGCATTTAAACTACCACTTACAGTTTCTATTGATATAATATCTACTTCATCTAAATTAGAATCAAATAATTTATCATTCGTTGCTAACTCATTTGCGTATTTAAATCTATATGTATCAGTATTATCCTTAACAAAAATACCGTGTGCACTCGATACCTTAAATTCATAATTTGAACCAGAATTAATATACCAATAGTTATCAAATGATGCTGAAAAATGTGTATCGGTTACTACTGAAGTTGTTTCTGTACTTCCTGTAATATAATTTGATGTCCAATTCATATAATCCGATTTAATATCTGTATCTGGCATAGTTGGTATGTTCCAAGATTTTACTACATCTCCAATTTGTATTTCGTGTAATTTTTTAGTAGTATTATCTGATAATAAAATTAATGAATCTAATTCAAAACATCCTTGATTGGCGGCTAAAACTCTTAATAGATCAGATTGACTAACTCCATTATAAGACAATGTTCCAGTGGTTGATATAATTGAACCTTCTTCGTTAAACCCTGAGCTTGCCTCATATGCAAATTTAATTCTTTGTCTTATTTCCGTCCCAGTATAGCTACCAATATTTGTATTGGATGTAGTATAACCTGAATAACTAACACCACCATTAGTACTATATGCATAAGAATATCCATCGGTTAGTGATAAATTACCTACAAGTGATAATGTTGCTGTAGGTCCATCTGGATTTGGATTTGTAATTGTAAATATTAAATCTCTTGTCTCTGACGCTGGTCCAGTAGCCGAAGCATCTGCTATAGTTGTAAAATCTGAAGGACTATTATCTGATATTGAAGTTTCATTTATTGTAAATGTACTACTATCACGTAATGGGGATCCCCCTACTGTTCTAAATACACGGAACTGATAATTACTTGCTCCAGTTAACCCTGTGGCTAAAGTAACATTCTGTGAACGATCTCCACCTGCATAATCTGTAAAGAAAGTGGTCGTCACATGGGGGGACTTAAATAATTGAATAGTTAGAGATTCATCGTCGTCTATATTTGTAGTGGTGTATGTAACTGTAGCTACCTCACCCTCAACATATGTCGATTGGTCAAAAGTTACACTATCAATTGTTTCTGGAACTGTTCCGAATTCATGAACACCTGAATTCACATATGCACCGTATGTAGTACTTACAAAATCATAAGGCGTTCCTATTTGTGAACTAACTCGTTCTGCTCGTGTTCTTGCATAATAAAAATTGGGCTGAGAAACATTGAAAAGATAATTACTATCACTAGTTCCTGGAGATTCACCACCACCATTATAATCTCCAGTACCAGGGGAAGTTACTGATGTGGTGGTTTTATCACTACCTTCTTGTACACCGGTACTATTGTTAATTACTTGACTTCTAAATTGAGTTTCATTTGTTGCATTATCAGTCCATCCAATATATAGACGAGTAGAACTATAAACCGCTACGGCGACAGTTGGTAAGCCGCCTGTTATAGCTTTAGTATTTACCGTAAAAGCATTATCGCTAATTGCATATTGAGTTGATGTACCAGCTTTATAAACAACAATATCATAATATGCTCCCTCTAACACCATATTACTTTTACTGAATGTTTGAGTAGTAGCTACATTTTTTGTCGCAACTACACTACTATCAGTTTCATAAACAGTAGCTCCTCTTTGAATTTTAACATCTAATTCAGGTGAACTAAAATTAGGTGTTGTAGTACAGGTTACTGTACCACTTGTTGTTGATGTCCAAGTTGTTTCTGAAAGATTTGCTATTGTTACGGTTGGGTTTATTGTGGTTGCATTCACTATTGAACTATTAGTGGAAGTGCCAGAGGTTGCTTGTGAACCTTGTAATACACTACTGTTCGAACTACCGTTATAAGCATATACTCCATAATAATATGTTACACCTGTAGAAGTTGTTGCTGCTATTTGAAAATAATAGGCTGTATTATTAGAAAGTCCAGTAACAGCGAGTTCTGTTCCTGATGTTGCAATTGATGTTTGCCCTGACATATTCGAAGCAGTAGATTGGTATACTATAAAGGAATCTGTAGTAGATAATGACCAAGACAAATCTATTCTACCTAATATAGTTGAAGATACTGTTGCAGTAAATGCATTTACAACTGGTGTTCGGGTAGATAGATTCGTATTTGTATATGAAGTTCCTGCTTGAGTAACTATAAGACTATCACCACTATCCGCAGCACCACCTGTATCTCGATATAATTTAAATCCATCTTCTATTGCTGAATTGTTTGTCCAACTTATTACTATTTGAGAAGTTGTTACACTACTAAAAGATATACTTGTTGGTGCTAATGGTTGTGCATTTGCATCTGCAATATAATTAGCCGCTAGCAAATTTCCACTATTGTCTATATATCCTATATAACCACTCTGCATATCCCACCATTTATTTCCACCTGCAAATCCTGGACCTCCTTGAGATGACAATATTTGTACTGTTCCAGAACCCAATGTTCCTACATAGTATCCTGCGGCTGAATATACATCTCCAGCGGGAGGTGTTCCAACCGCTGCAGCTTCTTGAGTATCAAATCCAGAACTTACACTTTCTACTATGTATCCACCAAGTGTTACAGGTGTGTAAGATGATATAGTAAGTGGTTCTTCATAAACATAAGTTCCAGTAGCATCAGTTACTCTTAAATATACAGTTCCTGCTGTAGATACCATCCCTACATTAGCAGCAGTGTTATGTTGCCAAACTGTACCTGTTTTTTGTGTCCCACCTTCATCAAGATTGAAACAGTTAGCATTAAAAGCAATTCCACCAAGGTCATTAATTGCAGGTTCATATTCTCCTATTTCATAACCGCCTCCACCAGATGCACTTCGCACCTGAACAGTAAATCCGTTTGAGTCGAATCCTTGCCAAGTTATACTTTTAATAAAAAGATCAGTAGTGTTTACGAGTATAGTCCCAGAAGTAAAAGTTATATCATAAATTCTTGGTTCATAATTTACTGTAACGGTATGAGATGTTGACGAAGTTTGGCCTACCCCTGCCGAAGTTGTTCCTGTAATAGTTAATGTAATTAGTGATGAACCAACACCACTACCACCACCATAAGTAGTAGTTGCTGAAGATTCTGCACTAAATACATGACCTGTTAAAGAAGTTCCCGCTGCATATCCGTATGCAGTTACATTATCAGTAGGTAAACCAGGTGTTCCATAAGAAATAGATGGTGGATAGGTTGATGTATCATCTGCTCGAACATCTGAGTAAATAGTATTTACACTATTATTATTTATTGTATTTCTACTAGCAAGTAAACGAGGATAAATTATAAAAGTATTTGATGACAAATCAGATATACTTGTAGTTGTTCTATCTTCTGCTCTTACATAAGCAGTTACTGTATTTCTATTTGTAGCAGTAGTAATTGCCTTTGTTATTGTTGCGGCGACTGTTCTTGTATCAGTCCTATCTGTAGTATCTTCAACTAAAAATGTGGTTGTAGCGCCACTTGATACATAACCAATTTTTACACCACTTGCCATACCTTTAGATGCTACTGACATATCAGTAGATGTACCATCATTTACATTTGCGTCATCTGAACATACTAATGAATCTGTATATTCAATTCTATGTGTTACTGTAGCTGCAGTAGTTGAATTTCTTGCCTGTGATGGTGTACCATCTACTCTTAAATTTGCTGTAAATACTCCTGGACCTTTATACTGAATTGTAGGTGTTGAAGCACCTGTCGTTATTGGACTGGTATATGAACCTTCTCCATTTAATCTTAAACCATCACTATCACCAGAAGATTTAGCAAATGTCCAATTGTAATCATTTAATGAAGTCGTATTTCCGACTGACCTACCTTGTGCAATAGAGTGAATCGTTGTTGAGGCAGCAACAGTTGTATCACTTATGGCGTCTATTGAAACAGCACCTATCAAGTCATGATGATTAAATGTAGTACCATCATTCACTTTATTAAATTGGTCATATTCTACTTGTGCTTTATAACCAGTGCCAGCATCTAAAGCTAAATTTGAAAATGTAACAGTACCAGCACCACTTCTTGTTGTACTTGCATCAGTATTATCACTTGAATCAAGAAGGCGAACTGTATATGTACCTCCTGTTCCATCCGTTGTAAATGCAACATCTAAATCTTCACCATCAACTGTATTGCTATCTGAGCCATCAGTTGTAAATGTTATACCTGTAATAAGAGAACTTGGGAAATTTGCTCCCCACACCTCATCAATAGCATATTGTGCGGATTGTATGGAATCCCTTTTAGCTGTTGTTGTTGGAATCACAACTGAACCAGATGCTAATGATTCAGATAAATCTTTTAAATTTATTGGAGATCCTGGAGTTCCAGCAGTACTATTTATATTCTGATATAAATCTAAAAGACTAATTGCAGTTGATGACCCACTTGGTAGTGTAGCCATTATAACTCCTCAAGTTTTTTCTCAAGTTCAATAATTCTCTTTTCCATTTCATCACACTTTTCTTTATAATTTTGAGGTTCGTGTGCAAATTTATCTAAATTTTCTATTTGTGTTTGTTGTTCTTGTATTGCCCCGATAAGAATAGTGGTTAGTTTCGCATAATCAACAGTTTTATGAGTATCACCACTCAAAAATTCTTTTGTTTTTCCAATAGAATCATGATCACTCACTATTTCCGGTATAACTACTTCTACGGCCTGTGCTATTAATCCAATATCATCTTGTTTGTCTCTAACTTTCCAAGTAAAAGATGAAGGACTTAACTGTAATACTTTATCTAAATTGTTGTTCAATGGTTGTATATTATCTTTTAATCTTATATCTGATGCTATTGTTGATGAATATGCAATTATATTAGCGTCAGCGTGGAAATTCCCATCATCGGTGGAATCACCCATTTGAAAATCTGTTCCTCCTGTTCCTGTTGTAAAACCAATACAATGGATTGACCCAGCCAATACATAAGCAATTTTAGGATAAGCCGTCGCTGGTTTTAAATAGATAGCTCCACCATCTTGAACATTATAATTTTTAGCAGAAATATCAGCATAGCTAGTACCAGGAGAAATATTTACAGTATTGGGTAAACTTAAATCTCCCCGATGTTTAATACTAAGCGATCCAGTAAATTGACTTACACCTTGAATCCTCATAGTTTGATCAGTAGAACCACTCAGTACAAAGAATGTGTTTGGTGAGGTTTCTAAAGTATCATCTGAAACAAAAACGCCCTGTATACCTTTAGGTGTGATCTCAACAACATTACTAGATGGAGTTAAATTTACTTTATATGCAGATATTTGAGCTTTTGTTGTAATATCATAATATTCGTTCGCTTTTGGGAGAGTGAGCCAGTTTCTTACTTCTTGACAAGTAGTAGTTAAAGTTGGATTTATTAATTTAAAATAAACTTCTTGTTCAGTACCCAAAGTAACAGTAGCAGTATATGTAGAAGTGACACTTAATTGAGGATTTCTTCCACCTTCAGAAGCTAAAAATAAACCTTGAGTAGACCGTTCACCCCAACTTTTTAACAAATTACCAAGTCTATCTCTCATTTCAAGTGTATACGTCGCTTGCGCTGTACCTTGAACACTATATGAAAAGTCACTAGTATCTGGTGACAGTGCGTGATCAAAATTAGCTCTAATACCAACCACTACCGTATAAGTTTTATTAGCCGTGAAATCAGTCGTGTTCCCATTGCCTAGTACCGCGGAACCCTGTCCAATATCTGTAGTGGATGTGGGATACATATATACTGGATTAGTCCAAGTACTAGAATTACTAGTATTAGTAGCGGCACTTGCAATATTTCCAGGTGCACTTTGAAACATATAGGAACCACTACTACCAGCTGCTACTGTTTTTGCTGCAGATACTCCAGCACCACCAGCTAAATTTGTAAATGGTGTCATATCATTTTGAATTCTTGCATAGAACGCGCCAGTACTAAGAGTTATATTCTGATCATCAGAATTTAATTTAATAACTTCATCTTTATCCTGTAATATTTCGTCACTAATTTCCCAGTAATTATCAGCAGTACCAATTTGCCCAGCAGTTGCATATACTGTTCCTCCAAATACAGCATCAGATGCACTTATTGTTCCATCAGCTCTAAGTGCAAAATTTGGAGATTGCATTGTTAATGCGCCACCCTGTGATTTTATATATGTTGAACCAGTTTGAAAACTAAATTCACCACTACCACTCATAAAAATTCCATCATGAGTCATATTGACTGGTGCACCATAACTTCCACTACGACCCATTCTAACTACACCACCAGCTCTAGTAGAAACTTCTATATTTGAAGAACTAATATTCACCGCCGCTGTTTTTATATCTAATCCACCACCAGTAGAATACTTTATATAATCTGTCTGACTACCAGCTCTGAAATCTCCGGAGGTATTTGCAAAAAATCCTGTTCCAGTACCAATAGCGGCTGATGATGCATCAGATGTATCAAATGCTATTGAGTTTGTATCTAGTAATAAAGTATCTCCACCCTTTAAAGTAAAAGCAGTAGACCCCATTTGAAGTGTACTACTAGCAAATCTTATATAATCATCTGGGCCAGTTCTTGCACCGAATCCGCCACCACCATCCATCCAAACTCCTGTATTGGATGTATCAGTTGCACTCGTCATACCACCAATTTTAATATAATTACTTCCACTTGTTCCACTTGTGCCAATTATATTGACACCGCCAGCTTGTATATCCAGGCTATTTGCTCTTACTTCAAGAGACCCTGTAGATGTACTATCAAGTTTAATATAATTTGAATTAGCTCCTCCAGCTTTTGCTAAGAAGTTTCCACTACTATCTATATAGACTCCTGTAGATGCATCTTGAGTATCAGTTGCACTTGATAATCCACCCACTTCAAATAATTGTCCTGAATCATTTGCTTGTATGGTCATAGTGCCAGCACTTATAAGAAGTTTCCCTGTTTTTATATCGACACCACTTGAACCATCAAATAAGAAATAATCGGTAGCACTTCTTACAAACTCTGCTTGTGGATTACTACCATCCATACCAATCAAGATACCAGCAGTACCGGTTCCTTCTGTTGCAAATCCTGTTTTACCACCCATACCAATAAATGCATCAGTACCATCAGTTTTTAAAATCATTTCATTAGTACTACCAGAATTTAATGTCATAAATGGTGCAGAAGCACCTTGTAATACTATTTTACCGTCACCAAGACTCATTGAAGCTTGTGTAGAAGATAATTCTAAATTACTAGCATCTAACTCAAATGTTTCCGATTTAATCGAAATATTACCATCAGATCCGTTATCAAGACTTAAATAATTCGTTGCCCCACCAACTTTCCATGCTCCAGTAGTAAGCCAATAGTTATTTGAATCAATATAAATACCATCATTTGAACCTTGAACATTTCTACCCATCATTATCTTATCACCAGTCTCTATACCACCAGCAGTAGTTGCTATATTTAATATACCGTGTATCGATCCAGTCATTGCTTGAATGGTACCTCTGAAATATCCATTATCAGTATAAAGTCCGAATCCTGGTTCTTCATCTCCATACAAATAACCACTTGATAATCCACTTAAATCACCAAGTCTTGCTCTTAATTGTAAATCATAAACTCCACTACCAGTTCTTTCTACAATATCCAAATATGGACTATATAAATCATTCGGATTTGCATTCATTAATAGGTAACCAGAAGAAACATCTTGAATATTGCTCATGAACCAGAAATCAACATTTAAACTAGTAGTTGAAGTGCTAGCTCCAGCATTATAAAAATCTTGGTTTAATTTAATTGGAAATGTATGAACATTACCAGATTTAGATGGATTTCCATTTACTACGAACCTAACCCATTCTTTTGTCCCATCTACTAATAAAACTATATAACTACCTTTGTCAAACAAACTATAAAAATTATCACGACTTGTAGAATCTCTATCAGTATTATATATTTCTAATTGAGTTGCAGTCGTTATTGTCGGTAATGTAGTTAAATGAGCTCCCGCGGCTGACTTCAATCTATACTCACCATTGGCGTTTGGAGCATCAGATGTATTAGCAGAATACCCGAACGCGTCGTTAAAATTAGTACCTTGAGCAAATTTTCCAGTTGAAACTATAACCTGACCCTCACTATACTCTTGTGCGGTTGAAACTAATCCCGCTAAAAATTCACTCTCCACTTTAACCGTAGATACCGATGATCCATGATTATGTATAGACGGTACAGTATCATGCCAATCCCTAATTACATATAATGATCCAGATTGAGCTTGTCCTGCGGGGCCCAACACAGGAATACTTCCAGTTACGGCTGTAATTTTCATTCTCTCATCATCAATCTCAATAACAGTTTGAGGTAATAATGACCCAGTATTATTTACATAAATTATATCTGCGGCTCCTAGGTTAGGACGTCCATTATCCAACAATAAACTAATAGACTCACTAGTTGTTGTCGCTATACTTTTAGTTACCTCACCTTGTCCTACCGCTCTACCCACATAAATTTCACCATATAATCCATCTGGATCTATAGTAGTTAAATCATAACCAGCTAATGATGCTGAAATAGCCGAGCCTGATTCCGTATATCTCATAGAACCAGTTACCGTCATATATTCCATCGAAAATCCAGTATCAGTGATTGATTTTACTTTTAATACTTCTCCTCTTGAAAATCCGGATACGTTCTCTACACTCATAGTAGTTGATGCTGCAGACATGGATGCTGCGCCGGCTATAACGAAACTTCCACTTTTTAACGCCTGTATTGTAGTTGAATTTGCAACCATCAATTGACCACCAACAACATTTACAGATTCTTTTTCAAATACGGTTGTTCGTAGAGTTCCACGAATTCTCATATTTTCAAATTCTGCAGTTCCATTCCCTTCACTTGAAATTCTCCACCCCATTAATCCACTTACAAAATTAGATGTTTCCAAACTTCCAGTAGATTGTAAAATAAGTTTTACTTCATTTGTACCATAAAGCTCCCCAACACCCGCATCAGGAATACCTCTAATTTGATTCTTTGTTATTTCCCATCCACCTATTACATTTCCTCTATCTCCTAGAGATAATATCCTATTATCCTCTACATCGATGCCTTTTCCATCAAACATCATTAAACCGAATTTATCACCACCGTCATTATCAGTTATATCTCCAATCTTGAGTATTTCACCATGATATCCACCAGCTGCCGTATTTCCTTGAAACGTAGTATTCGATATAGATCCACTCACTACAGTAATTCTTGCTGGAGCTCCTTCAATTACTAGTGTGCCGACGTCAGTATCATGTCCAAAAGAAGCTGACGCTTGAGTAGATGAAATTTCTATATCTGTAGCATTTATATCTAATGTACCAACTTGAATTGTAAAATTACTACCATCAAATTGTATTCTATCTCCACCTGAATTACCAATTAAAAGTTTACCAGTTCCATCTA
>Ga0209658_1002137_pt1 | contig 10825 bp, 9 predicted proteins | sample SaaInlV_150m_DNA_6_FD_184656 | JGI IMG/M metagenome (GOLD analysis project Ga0209658, IMG submission 184656) | Marine microbial communities from expanding oxygen minimum zones in the Saanich Inlet - SI037_S4LV_150m_DNA (SPAdes) (version 2) | ecosystem: Environmental > Aquatic > Marine >...
GCCATTGTATTGCCTCCAAAATGTTCAATGTACATGGATAATCCAGTAGCCTGTGTAGATTATTCGTCATTATACCCATCATCCATGATTAGTCAAAACTATTCACATGATAGTAAGGTTTGGTCTAAAGAATACGATTTAGAAGGAAAACTAATACATATCCACGGTGAGCGAGATAAAAATGGTGAGTTTATTTACGATAATCTTCCCGAATATCAATATATTGATATTGAGTTCGATACTTATCGATATATAAGGAAAAATGCTACTTCAAAGGCGGAAAAAACCAAGGTAGGAAAAATGATTTGTCGTTGGGCACAATTTCCTGATAACAAAAAGGGGATTATGCCCTCTATTTTGGAAGAACTATTGAAAGCACGAAAAGATACTCGTAAAATGATTAAAACCGAAAAAGACCCTTTTATGCAGAATATATTAGATAAACGTCAACTCGGTTACAAAGTGACGGCGAATTCATTATATGGTCAATGTGGTTCACGTACATCCACATTTTACGAAAAAGATGTTGCAGCATCAACCACTGCAACTGGTCGCATGATGATTATCTATGCAAAGCGGATTATCGAAGAAGTATACGGTGACCGAATATACAATTCAAAGACAAATGGTGTTGTACGTACACGAGCCGAATATGTTTACGGGGATACAGATTCGGTGTTCTTTACATTCAATCTGGAGAATCCTGAAACCGGAGAAAAAATCAGGGGTAAACCTGCACTAGAAACTACCATCGAAATTGCACAAGACGCCGCAAATCTATGTACCAGTTATTTGAAATCACCTATGGGATTAGAATATGAAAAAACATTGATGCCATTTATATTATTGTCAAAGAAACGCTATGTCGGTATGTTATATGAAGAAGACCCCAATAAGGGCTACATGAAATTCATGGGATTATCATTAAAACGTCGGGATTCATGCGATTATTTAAAAGATGTATATGGTGGTATATTGAATATATTGATGAAAGAATATAATATCCAAAGTGCTATGCAATTTCTCGCAAAGTCATTGAATGATTTGGTTACAGGAAGTGTCAGTATGGATAAACTTGCTATTACAAAGGCTTTGCGAAGTGGATACAAAAACCCGAACCAAATTGGACATTTTGTACTGGCTGAACGCATTGGAAAACGAGACCCGGGAAACAAACCGAAACCGGGCGACAGAATGAAGTTTGTATTCATTGTGAATGATACTCCCAAAGCACTCATGGGAGACAAAATCGAAACGCCCGAGTTCATTGTAGAAAACAATCTCAAATTGGACTATACCCATTATATTACGAATCAACTTATGAAACCATTGCAACAATTGTTTGGACTGGCATTGGAACAAATATGGGAAATGCAGGGAAAGAAAACCGCTATACGGAGTTATCGAACTGAAATTAAGAAGATGACAAAAGAGTTTACAGATACGGAAGTGTTTATGAAAAAGAAAGAAAAGTTTTGTTCTGCAAAGGTGAAAATATTATTATTCGACGACGTTTTAAATAAAATATATAACCAAAAAAATAATATCCAAACGATAACCTCGTTCTTTCATAAATGAAGTATTCGAATCAAACGAATTATGTAAAATATTTGAAATGTCCAAATATTTTATTTTTTTCAGGCATACATTGCATATATAGTATCTTTTATTAGTGGGGGGATATTTTTATAAGTATTTGGTATCAAAAATGACAGTAATATACAAATCAATAATGTCGTATCTACCCAATCCATATTAGTAGTTAATGATATTGTTTTTTATATTACTATTAAAATTCTCGCCGAATAAGATTGTTGGATGAATCATAATATTCATTATATTGAATTGGTATTTCAAATGACAAAATAGGTAGATTTGTACCAGATGAAAATAAATTATTACTACTATCCATTGATAATGCCGCTGACAATAAACTAGATAATGAACCTGCTAAATTATCATTACCAGCATTATTATTACCATCATCATTATTATTACCATCATCATCATTACCATTACCATCATCATCACCATTACCATCATCATCACCATTACCATCATCATCACCATTACCATCATCATCACCATTACCATCACCATTACCATCACCATTACCATTACCATCACCATTATCATCACCATTACCATCACCATTACCATTACCATTACCATCATTATCATTTTGAAGCCCGACATAATCGCGAATATCAAATCTACAAACTGGACATCTTACATTATTACGAAACCAATTAAGAAGAGAATCGCTATTGAACGCATGTCCACAATGACGTATTCTTTGTATTCTGTCTCCGTTTCGAAAGTCAGTCAATGTAATAGGGCACTGTGTATTGAATACTAGATTCATTGATTCGTCATATACAAATGTTTCACATGCTATCTCAATCTGCATTCGGGTTGGACGTATAACTACATCGGGAAATAGTTGATAATTTGATGTAAATTGATTACGTACGGGTCGTTGAAAATATCTATGAAAATAGGCGGGTTCGCGAACATCAGGGGGTCGTACTCTATGTTGGTTATTAGTGTGTGTGTTCGGTTGACTCAACATTGTACGAATAATCTCTATTAATTCGCGTGTATTTTGCAGATTATCAGCAATAATATTATTATATTGATTAATAGTAGACGTATTTGTCCGTATCAATTCGCGCATCATATGTATAATTTGTCCAGTTACAACATTATCTGTTGGACCTCGATTTGATTGCGTACGTCTATCAGTTACAGGACTCATATCACGAGTTCGACTAGTACTCGTTCTATTTCGACTAGTACTCGTTCTATTTCGGTTGGTTCGTTCACTATTATTGTTAGAATTTCGTGTATTTGACGTGAAATCTGGTTGTTGAGACTGTATATCATTCGTTAAATATGTTCGTAACGAATCAATCAATAAATGTTGAATTGTTGTTGATAAATTCAAATCATTTCCTGAAATATCAGGTTGATTATTATCCATTGTATTATTATATACATATAAAGATTAAATGTTTATATCATTATACCTAATACCAATATGCAAATCATGGACCTTACTAAATATAAGAGTAAAGGACGAATAGGATTAGAAAATTTGGGAAACACGTGTTTTTTGAACGCATGTATGCAAGTACTTAGTAATACATATGAATTAAACCATATATTAGATGAAAACGTGAATAACAGTAGAAATAACGAAAAGAAAGAAAAAACACCAAATGATATCATATTGAACGAATGGAATGAACTTCGAACAATTATGTGGAGTGGAAATGGTATTATCGCACCTCGCAAATTTGTTCACAATGTACAGCAAATTGCAAAAACAAAAGACCGTGATTTGTTTACTGGACATGCTCAAAATGATATGCCAGAATTTCTATTGTTTTTCATGGATTGTATTCATTCGAGTATTTCACGCAACGTGAAAATGAATATTAATGGAGTTGCACAAAATGATACGGACCGTATAGCTATAAAGTGCTATGAAATGTTGAAACAAACTTATTTGAATGAATATTCTGAAATTATGGACATGTTTTATGGTATATATATATCCGTAATCGAGTCAAAAGATAAAAAAGTATTACATTCAATAAAACCAGAAAGTTTTTTTATAATAGATTTACCAATAACCGACAATATAAAAGTATTCAGCAATTTGTACGATTGTTTGAATCATTATACAAAACAGGAGTTATTAGATGGTGAAAATGCGTGGTACAATGAAGACACAAAACAAAAAGAAGATGTAACGAAACAAATACGGTTTTGGAATTTTCCGCAAATCGTGACAATTACATTGAACCGGTTTACTGCTGATGGAACGAGTAAAATAAACAATAATATTTCTTTTCCGGTAGATAATCTGGATTTATCACCTTATGTTTGTGGCTATAAAGCGAATTCGTGTCATTATGACTTATATGGTATTTGCAATCATATTGGCGGGGTTACTGGAGGACATTACACCGCATTCGTTCGTAACGTAGACAATATTTGGTTGCATTATAATGATAAATCTGTTGAAATAGTTGGTGAAAATCCGGAAGGAATTGTATCACCAGCGGCATACTGTTTATTTTATCGTAAAAAAAATAACTAGGTATAATATAATCAAGTTATAAATAGTATGAGCGATATTCAACCGAATTCTAGCAACGTTATATCTACAAATGAGGAAATAAATCAAACCAATGTAGATGATACCAATACAATGACAGACATGTCAAGCATCATATCAACTACATCAATTAGTATATTGATTGGCTTTCTAGGAATCTATTTTGTTATATATTTCATATTAGGCAAATTTTTCAATAAAGAAGAGAACCTAGCTGGTTTCAACCTGAATCTAGGGAGAACTTTAGACATGTTGTTTTTAGGTGTATTGGGTGTAATTTCATACAGTGTTTACAAACAATATGAGACTAACCCAGAGAGTGGACTATTTAAAGGAAGTATTTCGTCAATATTCGATTATGTGAATAAACCTAGTTCTGCGTTTACAACTATTATAGGCGTGATAGCATTTTATGTAATCGCTTATTTACTTGGCATACCAATGGATTCTGGTTCAAAACCCAAGTTTATGATGATAACTGAAGGTGCTCTTTGGTTGTTGTTAGTAATAATCCTGTTTATAGATTTCTTCAAATACGTATTGAAAATATCATTATATGATTTATTCCCCTTTTTATCACCTGAAACAGTGCCGGAACCAAGCGAAGATGAAACCCCTGAAAAGTGCGAACCGAGTGAACAAGTTGACGACCCAAAATCAGAAGTATTCAATATATCAAACAATCTGTATACATATGAAGACGCTCAGGCTATATGTAAATCATATAATGCTTCATTAGCAACATATGATCAGGTTGAACGTGCATACAATAATGGTGGTGAATGGTGTAATTACGGTTGGTCTGCCGACCAAATGATATTATTTCCTACACAAAAGAAAACATGGGAAAAACTACAAAAATTAGATGAGGGACGCGAGTGTAATTCGAAAACCCCGAGTCGCAAAAATAATTGTGGCCGTCCGGGTGTAAATGGAGGGTATATCGCAAATCCATACGCCCGTTTTGGTGTCAACTGTTTTGGAAAAAAACCGGCACCAACGAAATCGGATAAATCTAGAATGAACGCTATGCAAAGTAATGTTTATCCTAAGACTCTGGAAGAACGGAAGTTAGAAAAGAAGGTAGATTATTGGAAAGAAAACTCGAGTAAATATTTACAAATTAATTCATATTCCACCGATGCGTGGAATAAAAATGATAATATAACTGCATAATAACACCATATAACATTTTTACAATAATATATAGTAAATATGTTATGAATATAGATTTATCCCGATTATTTCATTTTTCTTTCTAGTTTATCAAACATTTCTTGATTATATACAAGATTACCAGTAGGTTTATACTGGTCAAGTGGTGTATATTCTTTCTTATTTTTCTGTAGTTGATTGTTCTTACTATTGAACAACGATGAATTTGGGTCATTTGATTCTTCTTCATCCTGTTCCGCTCTCAAATCTCGTATAATATTACCCTTTTCGTCCAATACCTTGCCTGTTTTTTTTTTGATTTCGGTTCTCACATAGGTTGGAATCCAATTTGCCCATGATACAAACAACGTATTTGGGTGTACATATCGTACATTGAATCCATTTTCCTCTAATTTTACAACTAAATATCCTATGCAATCCCCCTGGTTATATACTGATTCGCCAAATATATATTCAGGAACCGCAAACCATATATGTGTATCTTTTTTCTGGCATCGCGTCGTAGTTTTTATTTTGTTATGAATTCGATTAAGGATTTTGTTGAATATCGACAATTGCTTTAGGTCGCGCTGATGTGATTTATTGTATAAATCATCTATATTTACTTTTCCGGTAGTTTCTTCATCTGTAGAAAACAGAAAATTAGACATATTAAGATATTGTAATATGCTTATAGAAAAAACATAGATATATGACGTATTAATTCTTATAGCCATGGTAAGTTTTGAACAGGATACAAAGGATATAGTAGAACGTCAAACCCCCGAATGTTTACCAGAATATAATGAAGAAACCGGAAATACAGTTGAACATATTATTATTTCGGGCGGAGGGACTATGGGACTCGCTTATTATGGTATTTTACAAGAAGCCCATAAAAAACAATTATGGAACATTCGCAATATTCGTACAATTTACGGTACATCGATTGGTTCCATAATTGCAACAATGCTATGCTTACAATACGATTGGAGTACACTTGATGATTATTTGATAAAACGTCCATGGGGGAAAGTATTTCAATACGATATACACACTATATTTGCATGTATAGAGAATAATGGTATATTTGATAAACGCGTGATTGAAAATATCTTAAAACCATTGTTGCTAGGAAAAGATATTCTATTGAATGTCACTATATTAGAGTTTTGTGAAATTACCGGCATAGAATTACATATTATGGTTACCAATGTGAATACGTTTGAATCGGTCGATATTTCTTCAAAAACACATCCACAATGGCTTCTTGTTGACGCGGTTCATGCTTCGTGTTCTATTCCTCTTATATTCAAACCAGTACATACAAATAACACATTGTATTGTGACGGTGGGTTCTCGGTAAACTATCCAATTAAAGAATGCATCGCTAACGGTGCCAACCCATCTACGATACTTGGGATACAAAATACATCCATAAATAATGAAGATAATGATATGGCATCATTTTCATTATTTGATTATGTCCTCTATTTAATGAACAAAGTTTTGAACAAAATAGTAGTCAATGCATTATGTGATATTCGACATTTATTTGTAGTTCCATTTGATACACATTCCCTTGCTAATATTACCGACGTAGCCGAGAAGCAATCTCTGCGGGAAGAACTCATCGAGGTAGGGCGAGAAATATTTCATCGACAATATGTAGAATAAGTTATTACTCTGCTAACATTACATCAGTGAAACTGTTCAATGCTGTAGATGTAACTTTAGAATCGAAATCAATAACTGTTTTATCCCGCTTCATTTTGATGGTAGGGTAAGAATCTACACCATACTCACTTATCAATGGATTCGAGTCATTTGTGCAATCAACATTCTGACAATTTATTTTGTATCCATTCTTTACTTTGCCATTATGTGACTGTTTGAACGCATTCCATTCAGGTGTTGCGGTTTTACAGTGCGGACACCAATCAGCATGAAAGAAATACACAATCGCTTCCTTGCTTTCTTTTGCAACATCGGTATAATTGGCAACATCATTATACTTGGAATCTTCTGCCAGTTTACGTTGGTTCATCATATAGCGAATCGCGTAAATGAAAATGATTAGGACAAGTAACCCTATCAAAATGCGACTGTAAGGACGAATGTATTTGCTTAAAACATCGACAATATGTACCATATTAATATATATATTAGCCCGATAAATTATTGCGTTTACATGGACGAACCGACTAAACCACCGAATAACATATTTAGTGTAAGTTTTTTTGTAGTTATTATATAACTAAATACATATACCATTATGAAAAATAAACACACAAAATCAATGAAAAAAACGAGAAAGAAAACAATCCATAAACCCACCCCGTCTACCGGTGTATATAATGAAACCGATTATACTAGTAAGGACGGGATGTTGACAAGTGTATGGGGGCCAGGCATGTGGCACTATTTACATACAATGAGTTTCAATTACCCAGTCCATCCTACAAAAAATGATAAACGTCATTACAGAGAGTTTATGATGGGATTACGTTACGTATTACCATGTGGTAAATGTCGAACGAATCTACGCGAAAATTATAGAAAATTACCTCTCACTATGGCACGCCTTAAAAATAGGGATACATTTTCGAGATATGTCTTCGATTTACATGAACTCATTAACATTATGTTGAATAAAAAATCGGGGCTTACTTACGAAGAAGTTCGAGAACGGTACGAACATTTTCGAGCACGGTGTACAGTATCGTCTATCATGGTGAAAAATAAACATAACAAAACACAAAAGAAGGTACATTTTTCTAAAATATTATCGAGAACTTCTAAGGAAACCGGTTGCATTGAACCGTTATATGGAGAAAAATCAAAATGTGTTTTACACATTGTACCACAGCATACACAATGTGAATCGTTACGTATCGACAAACAATGTATCAAACGAAATAAAAATGTAATTAATGCACTCACGCCAGAGTCAAACAATTAGGGTTTATGCAATATTATCAATGATATTTTAGCCATTCAAGATAACCTATAAAAGACACATAGTGATGCACTGTGTATTTAGACGATTTACATAGATAAATCTTCTTTTTTGTTAATGTTGGTTCTACATCTAATATGTGATATTATATCAAACAATATCATATATAAATATATAGACGAATAGTAGTACATATGTCACAACCAGTTCATGCTTCAAATATAACAGAGGGATTGTACCAACCGAATGTGGAAGGTCAACCTAATACTAATGAGATAATTACGGATAAAATACAGAACAACGACAACACTGAAGTCGAGAACATGACTCATCAAATGAAACGTGTACGCAGAAAAGTACCATTTTGGGGAGAGAACCCAAATGTACTTCTTCAACAGCCATATTTGTTTGAATTCTTTCCATCAAGCGGTATGTGTTATGAACAAAAGTTGAATGCAATTACACGGTCAGTCATTGCAATTGCAGTTATTAGCATTATTGTTACGAAAAGTACGAGAACATTGTTGTTTACAATAGTCACATTGGGTGCGATTTACACATTGTACCAATATCATCAACGTGAGAGTGAAAAAAACGACAAGAAACGCGCAAAAGAGGCTTTCACCGGTTCTCCTGTAGCAGAAGAACTATTCAAAAAACATAACATGCCCGTTCCAGAGGGTATTTTTACCGAACCCGACTCGAGTAACCCTTTCGGCAACGTTCTTGTAACAGATTATGACTACAACCCCGATAAAAAACCAGCTCCCCCTGCGTTCAATAAAAATGTAGAAACAAACATTTTGACGCAGGCAAAACAGTTCGTTACAGATGCAAATCCTGACCATCCCGATATTGCAGAAAAGTTATTCAAAGACGCAGGAAGTGAGTTGATGTTTGAACAATCTCTTCGTCCATTCTCATCAAACCCATCTACCACCATACCGAATGACCAGGCTGGATTCGCTGAATTTTGCTATGGTAGCATGATATCGTGTAAAGAAGGCAATCAATTTGCATGTGCACGTAATTTATCTAGACATACGAATTAATTTGACTAACCCATAGATACTAGTGTATTTAGGTTGTTTTACAGGGGGCGTGGAAGAATTAGTGGTTTTGTGACAATACGACCCTCTTTATTTTAGATAATATTTTTTACATTGAAAATACTATCTCGTTGTATACTATAATAATTGACAGATACTATGGCACAACTTAGTCCGTACACATTTAATAATACTGCCCGTATTGGGGCAGATGCTATCGACCAATCTCAACGTAATGGGTCCAATACCCAATATGTTAACCATATGTTGACCGACCATTTTAGTAGTACTTTAAGTGACCAACATGTGAGGTTTGCTACACAACAACCTACCATGAATTTTAATGGGTTAGCTAACGGTAATGGCATTCATAATGCTGCAGTCGACCAGGAGTCAATGTTGAAGTTGAAATCAACGGAGGAACGACCATTAGAAAAATTACAACTTTTCTCTCGTCCTTTTGTTACAGTACCTTATTTAGGAAAAGGAAGCTGTGACCCAGCATTGGAGTCTCGTTTACAACAGGGAGAACCGGTCACCGAGAAAAAGAGTGTTTCTACCATTATGGAGAAGTCGTTCGGTGCTTACTCCCTGTATCCTACTGATAGTAAAATGGAGAACCAGGTAAAGGATGCATCGCACACAGTAGAAGAGGCTGCTATGGAAGGATGGGTACGTGGAGGTATGTCTACCCGTGAAATGCCCAGTGATGAACAATCTCGCAGAAATCGCTAAGTATAGACTCCTTTCATGGTTCAAAATACTCGAAGTAGTATAATTTGTTACAATAAATCATCACAATTGTAATGGATTTAGGTATATTTGTATTTTATATTTGTTATCATATAATATACAGAAATAATACAAATTCATTATGGCAGAACTAACTAGATATGACGATGTCATTATTGGCGAGTATACTTACATCATTAAAAATGATAATGGAACCTGGTCGGTCAATGTAAAAGATAAAAATGCTGGCGAGGATGATGATGGAAAACATATAATTAGCATGTCAAAAAGTAACATTGAACAATTAGCGGGAATGGTTAACAAACAACAAATATTTGTATTTAATAAGAGTGCTGTGAGCGTAAATCCCGAAAATGACAGCAATGATACTGTCGTAGAAAATACTGTCATTGATGATAATGTGGAGATAACACTTGCTGCATCTGCAGCTTCTGTCGCAGTAACAAACGAAATAGAAGATGTTCAGAAGAAAGATGCAGAATCAGTTGACTTACGTAACGCTGCCAATGAAACCCAAATAAAACGCGATTTGTCCAGTATTGGTGCTGCAATTATACACAAGAATGCGAAAAAAACAGAATTTGATAATGCCGAGCGAGCGAAGATAAAACTCGCGGTTGCTGCCGCTTCTGTCACACAAACAACCAAAATAGAAGAGGCTGCGAAGAAAGAATCTGCAGAAAATGATAAGACTATTATTAATGAATCCAATGAGAATGAACAACTAAAACGCGATTTGTCCAGCATTGCTGCTGCAATTATACACAAGAATATGAAGAAAAC
>Ga0209658_1002138_pt1 | contig 10823 bp, 10 predicted proteins | sample SaaInlV_150m_DNA_6_FD_184656 | JGI IMG/M metagenome (GOLD analysis project Ga0209658, IMG submission 184656) | Marine microbial communities from expanding oxygen minimum zones in the Saanich Inlet - SI037_S4LV_150m_DNA (SPAdes) (version 2) | ecosystem: Environmental > Aquatic > Marine >...
AGCCGCACATTCTGCAGAAGTACAACCCGCTTGCTGTAATCCCTGTTCTTCCAATATCTCGTTCATCTGGTTCCGTTCAACCATAATGACCGCATTGGTAGATACCATTTCACTCATTAGCCTGTCGGTGAGTGTGGCCGCTTCCATCTGAGATATACCCCGGCCTTCAAAGTCCAAAATAGCGACGGTTTGTTTACCCTCTGCTAATTGGGCGGATGTCTCGGCATTAACGGTGGATTGGGTTCCCGGTGTTTGTGCACAGACTATACTAAAAACTCCAAACCAAAGAATGGATTTTTTTAATGCTCTCATGATCGGTTCACTTTCATCTTGTAGTTTACCATAATTCATAGAAATATCACTGTGGGCTGGGTCACAGCCTATTTTTTCCCATTATTAGGTGGGGGTAATTCCGCCAATAGGCGTTCAATTTCTTCAGACAATTCTTTGGTGAATTTTTCCTCTTCCCCAGCATGGAAACCGCGTCTTGTGAGCGTTAGCTGGCGATTACCATCCATCATAAATAACCTGGGGAGTGTCTGGGCATTATAGCGCTTCATAACTGTTCCACGGGTGTCGAATAAAATTTGCATAGAGACACCTTTCTTTTTTAAAAAGGGCCCTGCCTTCGGCATATCTTCATATCCTGGATTGGTTCGAGTTGCTTCTGTAATATCCACCAGAAAAAATTTGATACGCTCATCTTTATACTTTTGGTACACGTTTTCTAATATAGGCAATTCCTTCATACAGGGCTGACACCAGGTGGCAAAAAAACTCATCAATACAGCATGTCGATCCGGCTGGGATGTAAATTTTCGAAGACGCTTTCCGTCTTCTTCCGACCAGTTTTTCAGAAATTCAAACTGCCCTGGCGCATACATTAATGCCCAAGATGGGGCAACATCGCCGACCTTTAAATCCTTTTCATCGCCATTTCCCATGCCGGGCGTTTTGGCTGCTTCTTGCCCGACCACACCACTGACCCACAACCCAATGATTAACATTAAGACAAATTTTAATTTCATATTATTCCGCATCCTTTATTCTATTATCTTGTTTGCTAAACACTTTTTTAATCCAGAAGAATCAACACTCTGCAATCTTTCAGTACATTGTAACTGCGATTTGCCAAATCAATTTTTGAAACATCTGCATTGCTGATCACCACATCGGTTTTGTTCTTACCCGCAGTTGAGACTCCCTTTACCACCAGCGGATTCCCCTTGACCCTGTCGTCATTTTGAGCCGCTTCTAATGTTTTAGAATATCCCGCTACCCCATTGGTTACTGCATATTCTCTACTGTATTTACCAGGGCCATAGATTGCATTGCCATTTTGATCCAAAATTCTGGGTGCCATGGCAGGGCGTGCTTTGAGTCCGCGGGCATCAATGATTACCCCAGTAATACCGCCCGTTGTTGGTGCGGTTGTGGTGCCTGCGGCCGGTTGATCAACACCGGGCTGTACGGCTACCGTAAGTGGTGGAAGCATAATATCTGAAATACCACTCATGGGAACAGAATATTCAACTTCTACAGATGTATCACTTAAATATTTTGGACTTCCTACCTGACGGGCACCACGAATAAATCCGCGGACCTTCGTATTAATCACATCATCAACCATGGCGCCACTCATGGTGGTTTCACTGGTGAGTGTTACCCCATTTACAATTTCAATCAGCTGGCGAAGCGCATCCTGTTTGGCAATTCGCAATGCCATGCGGCGGGCTTGCCCTGCATTGATCACATTTACTGGGATAAATCCAATCCCTATGGCCGAAATGGATTGATCTGAATAATTGATGCTACCTTTGTCCAGTTGGGTCACCACACCCTGAGAAAAGGCCATACTAATTAATAGGGTGCATATTCCGAATAATCTCTTCATAGAATACCTCATTATTGTACAATTTCTGCTGTAATTCGATTCCCGGTTAATCCGGTGACTTTAAATGTTAATCCATCGGGGGTGGTTTGGGCCAACCCCATGGCCAATGCTTGAGATTTCCCCTCAAATTCTACTTCATACTCAGCAACGCCATCGTTTAACCCTTTGGCGTATGCATTCCGAATTCCGGAAACCGTCTGGGCTTTTAAGAATGATTCGAATGTCATATAAGACATAAAATCCGCCCCTTTAAGCACGATATATACTTTGGTGAAATTTGACTGCTGTGTACTCCATTTCATGACCAATTGGGAAATGATATTTTTCCCCAATACTTCTGCGGCTTGATTTGTGGCATTTACACCGGCTGTAGATGGAGATATGTGGGGTTTCTTTCCCCTTGCCTGAGGAACCACAGCTAAGATTTCTCCTGTATCGGCACGAACAATTTTTGCATTAACATCTGCCTGCCCTGAGGTCATATTATATATTTTCCCGCCAGAAGAAATTTTGGCTGTCCCTATCACAATAATCTCAGCGCCAAGTTGATTGGCGATTTTGGCGGCGGCGGATACATTCCCTGATAATGCTTGGGTGTAATCTGTGCCACCCTTTAACGCTTGAACCATTTGTCGGTCCACCACATCAAATCCTTTTTCATAAAACATGGCCAATAATTTGGTTTCAGCAAAATCGGTGGGTGTATTATCTATTAAGTTTTGTTCCCGAACCATAAAAATAATCCTGGGACGGTTCATGGCGTTGAGCAACGTCTGGAGCGCCGCTTCATCCGCCATAACTTGATCAATCATATCGGTGACTTCTGCTTCGATGGTAATTTCCCAATTTCCGTCGGGGCCTTTGCTTTCTTTGGTAACTTTGAATGATTTAACAAACCCCTGGGCTTTTGAGTAAATATTGTCCTCAATAGAGGTGGCTGTTACCGTAGTGGTGGATGTCATATACGCACCGAGGCCTTGTTCAACCGCATCTCGCTTGGCTTGCTCTGTGGCCGCATCCTTGGTGAGGCCATAACCTGTACCCGTAGCCACAAGAACTTGCCCCTGAATCACTGTAAAGATAAACAGACCAAAGACACTCAATGTTTTATATAATATTTTTTTCATATTCATTCGCTCGTTGTTGACGTACAATCACTATGTAAATTATCTATTTCGAGGCCATTATACAATTATATAATAAATTAATAGAAATAATGTGATATATATCATATCTGTCTATTCCGCCTATTTTTATTTATGGTTGATTACAGGTATATTCGAGGCGAATAATCTATTTGAGGAGATCACAATGCTTAGAAAATATCGATCATTAATACCTATTTATTCTCTGTTGCTTCTGGTGGCCTGTGCAACGGCCCCCGAAAGTGATGTAGATACACCTGAATATCATTTTAAAGCGGGAATGCGCGCTATTGATAATAGCGATTATCAACAGGCCATCAAGTCCTTCCAACGATCAGTTGACTTGGATAGAAAGTTTGCGCTGGGGTATGGTGGTCTCGGTCTGGCCCATGCCTATCTAGGGCAAAATGATCAAGCCAAAGATTATGCGTCCAAATGTGCCAGTCGTGGCTCTAAAGACCCAGAGGCTCTTGCGCTTAGTGCACAAGTGTGGATTACCATGCGTGATTCAGAAAAAAAGTGGTTTAAGCGCGCCAGTTCGCATTTGAAAAAAGCACTCAAACGGGATGAGGCGCATGAAGGCGCCATGTATTGGTATGGCGTTGCCCATCTTTATAATTACCAATTTGATGAAGCGGAAGACTATTTTCGTAAAGTGGTAAACAAACGGGGCGATTATGCGGGTAAAGCAGATGCCAAATGGAAATTAGCTCAAAAAATTGTTCGCGCCATGCCCGGCACACCTGCCGGTAAAAAAATGGCGTTAAAAGAAAAAATTAACCGGGCTGACTTGGCTGTCCTCTTTGCTGAAGAATTAAAAATTGGGGTTTTGTTTGATCGGATGCCGGTTCAAAGCACCGGTTTTCAAACACCCGGCCAGGCAACACAAACAGCAAGCATCACAGTGCCAAATGATGCCCGAAACCACTGGGCAGAAACATGGATTAAAGATATGATTCGATACGGCATTATGGATGTAGAACCCGACGGTAATTTTTACCCAGATGATACAATCAATCGTGCCCTTTATGCCATGGCTGTCCAACGGCTACTTGTGGTCGCCACACGAGATGAGAGTATAGAAACACAATATTTTGGGGAAGCGCAAAGCCGATTTAGCGATGTCCCCAGTAGCCATTTTGCGTATAACGCCATGGCTCTTTGTACAGAGCGGGGTATCATGCAAGTTGATATGATGACGCGAAAATTTAATCCAAATGGAGATGTGACTGGTGCCGATGCACTGCTCATTATCCGGGAACTCCAAACTTCCCTAAGAATGACATTCTAAAAAATCGATTATTCCACCTATCAAAAAGGGCCACAATTGTGGCCCTTTTTGTTTTCCCACCCACGTCATCTCTCGTAAATTAAGGCTTATGGGAAAGTTCAAAATAACCAGCTTATTTCTAATTGCGTTCATGTCCATACAATGTGTGGAAACGCTTATCACTGTTCGTGTATTTCCTGATGGGAAATATCATATGAAATTCCGGACTGAAGGTGACAAAGAAGATATCTTTAATCAAGACTTCCCCATCCCTATGTCCAGCCCCTGGACAGCAGAAATAATTGAAAAAGGGAAAGAGGACAGTGATGAAACAGTCCATATAATTATTTCAGAAGCTGTTTTATCGGGCAATACGTTATTTCATACAAATATAAATGATCCGGCGCCCCTGCGGCATCCTATCATTGTTCAGGAAAAAAATCGGTTATTTTCTACTGAATATTTCCTTCGGCAAGTTTTTAAGGGTCGCCAAGTGCATCAAAAATATCCCCTTATGGCCATCGAAATGCAGGACACAGGGAATGACTCCACTGGAACAATTGTAGAAACCGAAATTATTATGTATTGCCTGAAAGCTGGGATCGAAGATCTTCAAAAGGCAATGCCGGTATCAGATTTATTGAAAGCGCGAATACTTAACCATTTTCAAGGTGTTTTCTTTAAAGCAGAGGAAGAAGGGAAATTATTTGGCATTATGGATGACAATCAAAATGGAAAAGACGTACCATTCGTATTGCCAAAACAATTGATCGAAACAAACTTTCGGCCCTTTTTATCTGACTTACCACAAAACTTTACTGAAGCATGCATGAATGCCATGAATCCCTATATTGAAGAAGCCAACATAACTGTAAACCTCCACGACGATACATTCAAATTTTCCGGAACTCTTCCCGGTGCCATCACTCACACCAATGCTGATTCTATTTCTAATGATACATTATGGTGGACATTTAATTATGAACATTTTCTGAATGACGATTATGTAATAGAAGCTGCATCCATCGTCTACCATCCCAATAATATTCAAAAAGCCATTATCACGGGTGCATTGATCCTATTGATTGGCTTAATTTTAATATTCAAAAAAAGGCACACTTCATGAAACAGCTAATTACTTTTTTAATTATACTCACATCCTTTATGGTTGCCAAACCGAAATTTTCAGACAAGCAAATTGCAGCCATGACACCCCAATATTTTTCCCGAAACCACAAAGCACCCAAACTGATGGGTTTAAAAATTTATATGGATAACGGTCAGCGAATTTATCATGTTGAAATAAAGGTAGATCGAAATCGCTCTAACGAAGATTTAAGTTTTGCTGTATCGGCATTAGCAAACATGGGGCAATATGCCAAAAAGCCTTTCAAAAAATATGTAGTCGTTATGCATTCTGATGTACGCGGACAGGCACCGGATGTTTGCGAAGCCAATGCCCGATGTACCACTGATTATATGATTCGAAAACAGATCACTTATGATCACTGGTATAAAAAGTGTGTCAAATTTGAAACAGCTTCTTGATTGGTATCACCGCCTATGATAACTCAAATTGCCCCGCCGGAATTATTCAAAAAAGTTCAATCTAATTTTATTGGCTTAGATACGGTCTATACCCTCGCTGACGGGAAAAAAACAAAACGAATTTATTTAGATTCTACGGCTTCAACGCTCATGATGGGTGCTGCCCATGACATATTGGAGTCATTTTTAGATCATTATGCAAATTCTCATAGTACGCTTCATTTTTCAGCAAAAATATCTACACAAGTCTATGATTGGGCCCATGAACGAATTCTCTCGTTCCTAAAAGCAGATCCGAATACCTATACTTGTTTCTTTACCGGTAGCGGTGCCACGGCAGGTCTGAACCGAATTGCCCGGGTTTTTCGTGACTTTCGCCCAGAAAAAGATGTGGCTTTTGTTTCTCTCATGGAACATCATTCGAATGATCTCCCTCACCGCAAGCACGCCAGTGAGGTTATTCATATTCCTTTAGATAACCATACGGGAAACCAGCCAGGATGTATGAATCTGGAAGCGTTAGAAGAAAAATTGCACGAATACCAAAATCGAATAAATTATGTGGCCGTTACAGGGGTGAGCAATGTTACCGGCATTATAAATCCAGTGCATGAAATTGCGAAACTGGCCCATCAATATGGTGCCCTTATTCTAATTGATGGCGCCCAAATGGCGGCCCATCTCCCTGTACAATTGTCAGGCCATGATGACCCAGATTGTGATATTGATGCGTTCGTTTTTTCGGGCCATAAAACTTATGTCCCTGGATCCCCAGGGGTTGTGGTTTGCCGCCAAGATATTTTGAAAGACATCGAACCAGAAGAAGTGGGCGGTGGTATGGTGGATGATGTATATGTAGATCGCTATATTGTGAAAGATTATTTTCCCGATCGAGAAGAAGCTGGAACACCCAATATCCCCGGTGCCATCGCTCTGGCCACTGCTTTAGAGGTATTAGAAAGAATCGGGATGGATTATATTTTGGAAGACGAAACAATTCTCATTGAGAATGCATTGGAACGAATGAAACACATTCCCGACATTGTAATTTATGGAGAAACCGATTGCAATATTTGCCCGCGGGCCGGATCAATATCTTTTAATATTAAAGGGATACACCATGGCTTGACCGCGGCTATTTTGAATGATTATTTCAATATTGCTGTTCGTAACGAGTGTTTTTGTGCCCATCCATATGTGAAAGAAATGATTTTGGATGATATGCTGGTGGCATCTGAATCCATGACAGATAAAGAATTAGAAAATGATTATAAACTTATCGCTGGAATGGTTCGAGCTTCTTTTGGGTTATACAATACATCAAACGATGTGGATGCGCTCATTGATGCTTTAAAAGAAGTAGTTTCCCGAAAAGATGAACTCACTCAAAATTACCATGTAGATGCAAGCCTAAACTATGTTCATAACACATTCGAGATGGATGCGAAAAACCGTTTTAGCATTCCGGAATTTGTTGATCAGTATATGACAAAATGATTCAATTAATCCTGTGTACTGGTCTAATCTTCTGTTCGACTGATTCCTTAAAAACGCCCATGAAAATTTCAGATCGAATATTTTCCTTCACGCCAAAATTATTCCATCATCCCCAGCGGGTTTTATTTAATTCAAGGACTTTTGATTTGGAAGTATTTTCAGATTTCCCCCGGGATAGTGTCCAATCCATTTCTCTTTTTTATAAAACAGATATGGTCCCGAGATATCAGGAAATTCCATTTGATCCTCATAAAAAAAGATTTTCTTATCGCTATAACCCTCGAAAATATCCAGCAAATACAATCACCTATTTTTTTACAATAAGTCTGACGAATGGGGAACTATATGGAACGCCAGTGGATAGTGTTGGTCAGTTATTGCCCATTACAAAATATCTATGGGACCCAAGGAAATATTATAAACAGCGCGCTTCCTTTAAAAATTAGTTTTGTCTATAACTTACAATCAAATCCAAGCCCTTCGGGATCAGCTTAATGATCATAACTACCGCTATTATGTATTGGACGATCCTCTCATTTCTGATAGTGAATATGATCAGCTTTTCAGAGAATTGCAAAAGCTTGAGGCTGATAATCCTAATTTAATTACAGAAGATTCTCCCACACACCGTGTGGGAGCAGAACCATTATCTTCTTTTGGTTCCTGGACACATCGCATGCCCATGCTGTCTCTGGCAAACGCCATGAATGAGGATGAATTGGCTGCCTTTGACGCCCGGGTCAAAAAAGGCCTGGATACAGAAAAAGATCTTGAATATATGGCGGAACCAAAATTGGATGGGCTTGCCGTTGAACTGGTGTATGAAAATGGATTTTTCGTAAATGGATCCACTCGTGGAGACGGAATTACGGGTGAGGATATTACCCAAAACTTAAAAACAATCTTGGCGATTCCCCTGTCTTTACGAAAGAACGGGCAAAAACACCCACCTTTGTTAGAAGTACGAGGAGAAGTCTTTATTCCCAAGGATGGATTCAAGAAGCTAAATCGAAATCAAGAAAAAGAGGAGCTCTCCCCTTTTGCCAATCCAAGAAATGCTGCTGCGGGTAGTCTTCGTCAACTCGATTCAAAAATTACAGCAACAAGACCTTTATCTATTTATTGTTATGAAGCAGGCATGATTGAAGGTGTTTCTTTTGATACACACGAGGATTTTTTGTCCACATTAAAAGAATGGGGATTCCCGGTAAACCCAGAAATACAAAAAGTAACCAATGCTGAGACGATGGTTGCCTTTCATCGTAACCTGGAAGCCAAACGAGATTCATTACCCTATGAAATTGACGGCACCGTATTTAAAGTAAATGCAATCAATCAACGAAACGCATTGGGTATCCGCAGCCGATCCCCGCGATGGGCTATTGCAGGTAAATTTAAAGCACAGCAGGCCACCACCAAGGTTCAGGATATTATTCCATCTCTAGGTCGGACAGGAGCCGTAACCCCGGTTGCCCGACTTGATCCCACCAATGTAGGTGGGGTTGTAGTGACCAATGCAACCTTACACAATCAAGATGAAATTGAGCGAAAAGATGTCCGTATTGGTGATACAGTGTTAATCCAACGGGCGGGGGATGTAATACCAGAGGTGGTAAAAGTCATCCTTGCCAAACGCCCTCCTGACACACAAAAGTATCAACTTCCGAAAGAATGTCCTGCCTGTGGGCATGAGGTATTCCGACCAGAAGGAGAAGTGGTAGCCCGATGTCAAAACCTCTCCTGCCCTGCCCAGGTAAAAGGCCGCATAGAACATTTTGTATCCAAAACAGCTTTAGATATTGATGGGTTTGGTGAAAAGCTCGTAGATCAACTGGTGGATAAAAAATTGATTCTGACTGTGGATAATATTTTTAAACTCAATTTTGATGATTTGGTTAACCTGGATCGTATGGCAGAAAAATCTGCACTTAATATTTTAACAGCTATTCAAGATTCGAAACAAACCACTTTTGCACGATTTGTCTATGCGCTTGGCATTCGAAATGTGGGAGCACATTTATCTAAAGTCCTTGAAAAAGCTTTTGTGGGTGACATAGAAAAATTTATGAATGCTTCTGCTGAAGAACTGGAAGCCATTGATGAGGTGGGTCCTATTGTGGCAGAAACCATTACAAAATTTTTATCCAACTGCACCAATACAGATGTAATAGAGTCTTGTTTGTCCTTAGGCATTCGATTAAAGAAAGTTGAAGTACCCAAAAGCCTGCTGCTTCAAGGAAAAACATTTGTTTTTACAGGTGCCTTAACCCAATTCAGCCGGAATGAAGCAAAAGAAATGGCTGAAGCACACGGAGGAAGAGCAAGTGGATCTGTGAGTAAAAATACTGATTTTGTTGTGGCCGGGCCCGGGGCTGGATCCAAATTAAAAAAAGCAACTGAATTGGATATCCCTATTATATCTGAAACAGAATTCCTTGATATGCTAAAATGAAAATCCTTAGCATATTTCTTTTATATAGTTCTATTTCCTTCACTCAAAATAAGATGACACAAATAGATCAATCTCTGTCATCTTTTCTTGAGGGGAAAAATAATTCCCCGTCGCTGGATATTGCCATGGAAAGCTTCGCTCTGGCTACGCCCTTCATTGAATTCGGATTTTCCGGATTTGATCAGATTGGTCACGACAAACTGAGACCACACTTGGCAACTGCTATGATTGTTCAACTACCCATTGTTATTTCTAAATATGCTTTTAAACGAAGCCGTCCAGAAAGACAATATAATCCCAGACTTTGGAATACACGATTTACACCTTCTTTTCCTTCTGGTCATGCGGCCACAACAGCTGCATGGGCAACATCATTGGCGCTTGCTTCTCCAAAAATTTCTTCTATCATGATTGGTTATACACTTTTGAGTGGTTACAGCCAGATTTATGTGGGTAACCATTATGCCTCTGACGTACTTGCTGGATGGATGTTGGGTTGGATAACGGGAAGATATATTTATTCCATATATGAAACCCATCAAAACAAACCAATAAGAACACCTCTTCTAAAAATTTCAATTCCTTTATAATAAATCAACAACAAATAATTAAGAGACAAAACAAAGATTTAATATTTTCCTGTACTAATTTCTCCGTCAATAAAAAGAATAAACACTTGGAGTGTAAATAATGAAAGAAGAAAAAAAAGTTTTTTTGGAATCTCCTATCCCCAGATCAAAGTCAAAAGACTTTGATCATCTTATGTTAATTTCTCATATGTTAAAACAATTTATATTCATTCTTCCCATTCTATTATTTAGCCAAACACCAGCACTTTCATCTATTGAAATTGCCGACGGTTTTAAAAAACCCCTTTATATCGCATCCCACCCCAACGATGCAACACTGCTATATGTGGTTGAACAAGCTGGAAGAATTATGATTATTCAGAATGGGAAAAAACTTAAAAAGCCATTCTTGGATATCAAAGAACGCGTGGTGGATCCAAAACGCCCA
>Ga0209658_1002141_pt1 | contig 10810 bp, 13 predicted proteins | sample SaaInlV_150m_DNA_6_FD_184656 | JGI IMG/M metagenome (GOLD analysis project Ga0209658, IMG submission 184656) | Marine microbial communities from expanding oxygen minimum zones in the Saanich Inlet - SI037_S4LV_150m_DNA (SPAdes) (version 2) | ecosystem: Environmental > Aquatic > Marine >...
ATCCCAAATTGTATTGTGCGTCAGCATCTCCTTGTTCTGCTAACTTTCTATACCACTTGACTGAAAATCCCGATGTTTTTTTTTCAAAAAAACCAAACATACTTAACTCCCTACAACTAAAATAAAAACCCTACCAACTTATACACTATAGCACTTGACTGATTCATTATAGTCTTGAATAACACCTTGTCCGGTTTCATAGCTCCACGCTTAACCAGTATGGGTTTAGCATTTCCTTATTCTGTACGTCGTCAAATATTATTGGACGATTAGCTACCTGATTTAAGAAACAGACTCGTTCATTCACGCGAGCACCCATCAATAACCCCAGCAATAGAATCCAATACTAACTTGCTTTTCAATGCTGATTGACATCCACTACCTTCTTAATTGGAAAATCAAGCTGAACATAGCCCTTTAAGTACTTTTTTGAGCCTACTCGAGAGGCAGCCCTTGAGCCATTTCAGGTACTTACACTAAATGGTTATGATTATCCTTAAAATGTAGGCAAAAGAGGATAGACAATATACTATAGCGCATCCCAAATCATTCTGATTCTGGGCATAAATCTAAATTTTAGGAATTAACATGAAAGAAATTACAGTTGAGAGCAACCCAAGTGAACCACTTTTAAAGAAAATAGGTGTTGCTTACTGGCCAACATGGGAAAAAGAAGTATCTGTATTCCCATGGGAATTCGTTACTACAGAAACAGCGCTTATTTTAGAAGGTGAATGTGAAATGACACCTACAGATGGCAGTCCTTCAACTACTTTCAAAGCTGGTGACTTAGTGGTATTTCCATTAGGCTATAAAGGTACTTGGGAAGTGAAAAAAACACTTAAAAAACGCTACAAACACAGCGGAGGTCAAATTGTAAAATGTACTTTTAACCGTTTGACCAGGTTGTTGAACTTCATTAAATCAATTATGAAATGAAGTTCACTTTTTTAGGTCATATCACCTAAAAAAACACAAAAATAGGTCAACTCCGCTGACATCCCGACACTAAAAGCTTTAAGTCCTGAGCATGACCCAAATCTGCTCACTAAACTTTACCTCTGCTCAATCAATGCTGACTTTGAATCAACGGGTGATGCACCCAGAACATCGTTACTGAAGGATGCTCTGGTAAAGGTTACGACTTCCTGCTCCGATGAACCCCTGATTTCAATGGATCGACGTTTAGGTGCAACGTATTGGGCTAACTCTTTAAACATTTTCCCGGCGAGTTTAAGATCCCCTTGTGACCAGGCTTCTTTACCGATTAAAATTATTGCCTCCAATGGGTCACAAGAAGCAAAGTATCTCGCTGTACCTCTACTCAGGGGCCTAAAGTTCTCACGGTTACAAACGGAAATAGAACGGATTAGCTTTGACCTAACTTTGCTCCACTGTATAGAAAACAGACAAACCTCGCTATGAGAAAAAACCAAGTTATTCTTTATACATCAACCGCCTAATAATGACTGCTCCTTTAGGAGCTTTGCAGTTGTTAATTCCGGATCAAAATTCATATTTAGGCGGTAGCGTTAAGCTTATTACTTGCCTCATTTGCGCATATATGCACACCTTCTTTTACCATGCATATAATACTTGTTCCGCTACACACTTCATTAGGATTAGGGTTGGTAACAATCCCATCTGACCCAATATAAGCTAAAGGGAGACCGTAGTTATTTTCAACAGATACAAATATAATGTCTTTCCACCGCTTCTCCGTGAAGACCACATCCAATCGTGCCAAGTGATCTCCTGAGTGACTGAATAAGTTCTCCATAACCGTTTCAGTACCAGGAGCAACGATAGCACGAACGAGAAGCTCTGGATAAGCCCTGATAGGCCTCATGACAGTTTTAGCGCCTGCAACTAACATTCTGTTACGATTTAAATCATCAACGCTCTCAGCCGCAATGATCGCTTGGGTGCCAATTTCTTTGATTCGAGTAAGAACATCAAAAGTTAAGCTATCAGCAATCTCATCTTGGGGTCGCTTTGCCAGAACAATAATATATTTCGCTTCCGCCACATTTACAGCATTAAGACATTCATTGCTTTCACTCTTACCATCATAATGAACAACGCCAAACTCAGTTATTTTACTAGGAAGGCCATCAAAATATTTTCGTGTTAGCAATTGAATCGGTAAATCTTTTAGCTCTGGCGTTTGTCTTATCTGTGAAATAAAACGAGTAAGATATGCTTCAGCATCTTCGTCTGGTGTGTTCACGATAAGTATGTGGTCTTTCATTTCCCATCTCCATTTGCCATTTCGTTTCGCTTCTAGTGCTTGTGCTCTGCTCTCAATAAACTCAGCTGCAAGTTCTGCGAGTATCGAGATCGCAAAAAAATAAATACAGATTACTGTGATTAAACGCCCCTGCCATGTACCGGCAGAAAAATCACCATAGCCAACTGTTGTCGCCGTAGTAATAGACAACCAGAGTGCATCGCCAGGACTAAACCCCTCGAAGTAAACCATTGCTAAAGCATGAATGGCAATCAACCCGGCCAGCAAGAGGAAAAGTTTGCCCAATCGAATAAGCATGCTTGTTTCTTGGTGCTTAGTGAATTTAATATATTTTCTTTTTTTCCAGTACGACCAAAATATAGGTCGTTGAATAGCTGACATTATTATTCCTTTCTACTCCAGTGTAGATTAACTTCTTCCGTCACTCTGCGTTTTATCTCTGCCTCGTCATTAGGATTAAGACCATACTTTTCCGCAAGGAATTTCAAATCTGTATCATCGAGAGACAAACCAATACGTGGCCGTTGAATTTTCTTGAAAGGCAATCCAACAATCTTACGAATCATATCGCTTGGCTTAATGCCGTGATCAATTGCATCATGCTGAATCTGGTCATTTCGAGCCGCTTGAAAAGAGAAGTGGAGCTGAATTTTCTTTAATGCCGCTTTCTCAAGACCCCATTTTTCCTCGCTATCTTTAGGCATGTGGGTACATTTCTTCTATAACTCCGCCATCAATATAAACCTGTAAAAACACATCAGTATCACCATCAGACCAAACTTCAACATTGACACCGAAGTTCTCATCTGGACTTTCACATTCGTGATAGATAAGTTCTTTACCATCATTAGCTTCTGTAAGATTTTCTTTTCCTGGGTCACGGTCGTAGAAATACGCTGTTGCATTTTTTATTATCTGAATGTACTTGGGCGCATACCACCCCTCATACTCAGGGACGTCTTTCTGGACATCTAACTCAACTTGGACATCTTCAAATAAATCGGAAAAAACATCTTCATTAAAGAGAGTTAAAACCTTTTCACGTGAAATTTTTAAGGACAAACAAATAGTCTGCTTGCCGTCTTCATTATCAAAAGACATGTAGATGATGTTGCCGTGCTGATCCTTTAAAGAAATTTCTTTATTAACACCTGACTCATATTCATAACCACATATTGAAACAACCGTTAAGGACTGTTCTCTTAGAGATTTTGGTAACTCGGTACGATACTTAAAGACGATAATGTCGTTTACATTCAATTGATCAGGCGAAGAGATAACTCTTGCAGGCCCCGTATCCTTTTCTTTTCCTTTATAAGCCTTGAATAGTTTTTTAAACATTTGAACCTCGTAACAAAAGTGCGCCGTAGACGCACTCTGAAACAACTATGATTATGCTTCTTTTTTCTGGCTCTTAAGACGAGCAAGAACACTATTTGCAGAAGCGGAGTTTTCACCAATGCCAGCATCAGCTAGACGAGCCTCAAGGTCATCCCCTTGGTTTTCCATCCAGTCCCCCGCTTCAAGGGTGTCTTCAAACTTTTGTTGCTTAGCTTTAACCCTCTCAAGCGCAGCAGAAATTTTGTTGTCAGCACTACCCGAGGCAGAAATATTAGATGAAATTGCCGATGTCGCTTTTTGAAGCTGCTCTACAGTTTTCACCTTATCCAGATCACGCTTATTTTTCTGAATTTTCTTTTCGTAACCTTTAATCATTTTGTTGACTTTATTGACGTTTACTTTTGCCATGTCATATTCAGTTTTAAGCTCGTTTCGTTCACTCTCTTTTTCAGCAATACGTTCAGCAACTTCAGTAGCTAATGCTTCCTCGCCTTTTTCCAAACAAGCCATCGCTTTTGATTCAAGACTTACAATATCTTCGTTTAGCGTATTAACCATGCGATTAAGGCTTATTTCAGTACCCTTCATGCTGGTCAATGACGTCTTCGCTTTCGCTAATGCTTCACCCGACTCACGAATTTCTTGCTCAAGAATTCTTACTGCATTTGCATCAACAACGGCTTCACCCACTTCACTAACACCGCCCCGTATAGCGGTCATGATACTTTTTAAAATACTCATCCTTTTACCCCGTTTAAACTAATAGATCTTGTTCTTGAATTTCTTCCAATACTTCAATCGTGTTTTCAGCTTGTACCTCTAACTCGTGAACTATATTTTCGACTGAAGTGCTAAGCGCCATTGCGCCGAATAATATATACATGTCACCTTGCAACCCCACAGAGCTTAATGGAACAGCTGGGCTCATTTGTAACATTTCAACGTTAAGTGCGGCGACTTTATCAGGCTTAACATCACTTACTTTGAATAGCTGAGTAACGGCTAATAATTGAGTATCGGTTTCGACCAGATGAATCGAGAATTCGTCATTGTTGGAACAAACCACCTCCAACACGCCAGACTCGGAAAGAACCGCTTGGAAAGTAGTTCCTTCGGCAGTCGTTTGCTCGTTTAGCTTATGCATTAAATCTGCAAGCATTTCAGGCTCCTTTATGGTTTCCATGCGCCATATTATGGCGTTGAGTGAATAATATATGCCATATTATGGCTTTTGGCAACTTATTTTCTGCGCTTTGTGTAATAAACACCTTCATGCTTTCCCCATGCCTCTTGGTGGTATTGGTAGGTAGCATGAGAACCTAAATGATTAACTGCTATTTTGCTCTTATCAGCATAGAAATTGGTTGGAAAGACAAAAGCCGCCATCATTTGTTCTTTGGTTAGATTACTTTCTATAGCGGTGTTACGCTCAGAAGACACCAACCGCTCTTTTGGAGACTTGCCAATTTTAGTAGCAATAGTCCAACCCCATTCACCAAATGTTGGCACATTGGTATGGTATTGCTCAGTAACAAATCCTGCATCTTCTACTGTTTTACCAACAGAAATAAACGCTTTTTGAGAGTGGTACGGTGAAGTAGATTGCACGACCATAGCGCCATCACCTGACAGTAAATCTTTAAGTCGACTATAGAAAAAATTACTGTAAACCTTATTGATGTCTGGGTGACTTGGGTCAGGCAAGTCCACAATAATCGTGTCAAAACGCTTTTGTTCGCTAAGAAGTTTTTCCACTTCTACAAACGCATCACCAACAACAATAAAAACTCTAGGGTCTCTGAAAGCACTTTTATTCATTGCCAGAATACGCTGCGCTAAATCGATTGACATATTCTGGTCTTCACCTCTGAACATAGAAATCATTCCTTCATCGAGATCGATTAGGGTTACCGTCAGAGGGTTCCATTGTAAGATATCTCTGACAGCTAAACCGTCTCCACCACCGATAACCAACACATGGTCTTGGCGTGCAGAGGCTGTCAGGGCTGGATAGGTTAGGTAGCTGTGATAAATCTCCTCATCATTGCTCGAGAATTGAAGCCGCCCATTAATATATAGGCTTGTGATTTTAGGTAAGCCCTTCCCTATATACCGTTCAGTTACTGTCAAATGCTGATATGGAGTGATCTTTGTATGTATTACAGTATCTTTGAACAGTGTTGCTTGCATATTTTCCATCCAGCTCGCACCACCTAATGCCAAAGATGTAATAATACCTAGCAACACAGAGTGAGCTATAAACAATTTACCGACCGACTTTAATCGCTCTTTATAGATAATAATAAAGAAGATCCCTACGATGGAATTAACTAGCGATGTAGCAACCGCAGCTATAATAATGGGCAATTTTAAACAGACAAGAACCCATATAGCCGCACCTACCCCAGCCCCAATATAATCAGCACCATAAATGGTACCAATATTGTGTTCCAAGTGTTCGCCGTGTAAATCTTCACGAATTCGGGCGATCAATGGTATCTCCATACCTATCATTAACCCGAGTAACCCTCCTGCTAGAAATGGCAGGACTTTGGTGAATCTTGTAAGTCCACGAATAAACTCCCCATCAGTCGTAATTGTTGGGTGTAAGCCATAAATATCTTGTAAGTACGTGGGTAACGTATAAGACAGTGAGAAGCTTAATGAAAGGAGAATGATTGAGGTGGCACCCACAAACCCAATCGCCCACTCCAGCCAGACAAAACCATTGAATGGGCACTTAACCCATTTGGCGATAAATGCACCAACCCCCATAGAAACAATCATAATACCTATCATGGCATAGATGGTTGACTCCATCGCGCCAAGCACCCGGCCTGCGTAATGAGCCATTAAGTATTCATAAATTAACCCGCATGCTGCTAACGTACCCATAATGGTTATTAGCAAAGCATCATGAATGAATAGCTTTTGTTTCAGATTGAAAGTTGATGCCGTCATATGATTACGCCAGCACACTGATAATTAATAAACCAATAACAATGAAAATCGCCGCTTCAACTAATGCAATCCCGGTGTTCTGCTGGTTGTCTACCTCCTCGACAACATCAATTTTGTGAAGGATTGCTTTACGCGCAATAAACGAAAAGAACGTTGTGACAAAAGACAGGCATACCGATACAGCTGACCACCATACGGCAGACATAAATGGAGTAGCATGAATATACTCAACCATAGAACCTGCTGCACTAAACGCTAACGCAGATCCTAATAAGTGGCCCGCATAGCGAATAGCTAATGCTTGATTACCACCCTTTAACGCAAGCTGAAGAAATTCCCCCGGGTGACGGCGTGAATAGATAAATGCTCTAGCTCGAGTAACGGCAAGCAAAACGACCTGAGTAGAAAAGAAAGCAGTTGCAGCTGCTGTTAAGCCGGTCCAGTCTTCCGCATCAACCCACCCCATAATGGCATTAATGATAATACCCAGTGCCACGAAATTAGCAGCTTGCACTATACCGATTGCCTTGTTTTCATTATGAATCTCATTCTTCAATGAGAATTTATGAAAAATAACAAACTCATTAATCTGAGCGCCTATTTTCAAAAGAACGACACCTGCAAAAGCATACGTTAAGATATTAATGACTTCTTGAATGTATGATGCATCAGCATCTCCTTTTACTGCTGCAGAAAGTACTAGGCCAAGCGCAATAGCACCACCAGCAAAAACAGTACCAAAGGCATAGTTATCTTTCTTTGAGAGTTCGTCAGTCGTATTGACGCCAGCAAGTAAACCCAACAAATATCGGAAACTTGCGATGCTAGCGACAGCAACAAGCATATTGATAGTTAGGACAACAAGCATCCAAGGTTCTATTTGATATAACATATATTTGTTCCCTATTTTCCGCCAAATGAACTGCGCGATGAGGTATAGCTCGTACTGCGTGAATTACTGTATACGCTTTTACTAGCCGTCTTGTACGAGCCTGGTGTTTTCGTCTTACTATAACTCGCTGTCGATGAAGAGCCCGCATTAGGTTTGCTTGATCTCTGCGAGGAAATTTTCGTTGTTGTAGCACGCTTCTTGGCATAAGCACTTTGAAATTTCTTGCCCTGCCTCGCGAACTTTTTCTTTGTTTGCGTTTCGAGAGAAGATTGAGACTTCTTCTGTCGAGGTGAAGTGTATGTTGAGCGCCCGTAATCGTGGTAATAACTATACCCTCGTCGGCTACTCCAACTATCGTAATAATAAGGCCTGTTCATCATGCTTGAGAAGAAAGCATACTGGCCATACCAAGCCCAAAAACTACTGCCACTACCATTAGTTCGCCATGACCCATAGTGCGGGTTACCCACTAGCTGTGCTCCAGCCCCTGAGTCACTAACCCCATCAATCCTTTCTTCGGCTGCTTTGCTTAAGGCATCTATACGAGGAAGCCTCCCATCAGATAAATCAGCTAACACATTGATGGGGTCAGCTAACATCTGGCCATACAAATGTGATTTCGCTGCATTATTGATTGCTACAAATTCATTATTAACTTCTTTGTAGCGCTCAATATCACCTTGATCTGAAGCAGGAATGTCCGAAACAGCATCGGTTAAACGTAATTTCAAGCCTTGGAATATCGGCCCTTCACTAGTCGAGTCTTTTGCTAGTTGGTTGATCAAATCGGATAATTCAGGTTTTTGTTTTTTTACTTGAAAGGCATACGCTGCAAGAATTGCTGAGTTAGGAATGTTCCCTGCCTTTATATGCCCCTCAAGGCGACTTAGGCTTCGTTCTGTCGTTCTAGCATACTCATTTAATCGCTTTTCACGCTTTTCCTGCTCAGAACTACAGCTTACAATCAAGATCTGTATCAGGAGAACAGTAAAGATAAGTTTCAACTTATTCATTCATACTTTTCCTTATAGGGTTAACATTCTCATTACAAAAAATTACGACTCAAAAGGTAGGCATCGATCAAGAGACCGCACCTCCACAATTGAATCACTAAAGCTCTCTGCTATATATTTGGCTGACAGCTCTGGCTGAGCATCACCACACATAAACACATCGAAGGCCGCATATCCTTTTTCTGGCCACTGGTGGACCGTCATATGAGAATGTGACAACACTAGAACCCCAGTTAGCCCACAGCCTTCACCAAAACTATGAAAATGATGTGATAGAACCGTGGCACCAGCAACAACTGCGGCCCCCTCCATCAAGGCCCTCAGCTCTTTCTCTTTCAAAAAAGCCTGCCTGCCTTTGCATTCAATCAATAAATGTTTGCCAATAGTCACTTCTTCTTTCTTCCTGTAGTGGTCAAATAATTTTGGACTCATCTCGACGATCTCGGGTATCTTTTAAGCTAATGACGGGGTAAACAGCCATGAAAAGGGTTTTGCGCTTACTTTGGAAACGATAGTCAAAACGTCACCAGTTGCCACCACTCGGACTGACAAGCTAATACAACCCGCCGCCATCGGTTAATTTGTAGGCTTTTTCCTTGGGTTTACAGGTTTTGATCGTGGTTGCTGGCGACATCCTGATGGTACCACCTTTGAGAGTTGCTCATATCAGAATGTCTGAGAACACACGACTTAGATTTCAAGCGGTAGCCCATAGACTTGAGGAGAAAGAATACTCACCCATGTCTGACAGTCTGGTCTTTCAGAAACTTCTGGAGATGGGGCTGTAATGAAGTCAAGTGAATATCCTAAATATTCCGCATGCTCCTCAGGGTTCTGCCCTGTATCCATGGAGGGAGGATCTAACAAGGACTGCCCGTGGAGCAACTCGGACACTGGGCTTAATGTACCCGGATTAATCTACTGTTGTAGTGGCATCATTTAATTGGCCACCCATCCCCCGTGGTGTCTCGGTGGACGTATTTTAGCCCCCCAAGAATCACAAAGGCCCTTTTATTATACAGAGGTGCCATTTATACTCCATTTAACTGAAGCGGTTTCAGAATTGGTTTCAGTTTTAGTCCAGAGAGGACGTTTTGAGATCAGATAAGTACTGAAAGTTAGCCAAAGCCAAGCCACTGTTTCCCATAGAAACAGCAACTTAGCCCTAACAGATTTATTGGTGGAGGCAGGGCCAACCATATACAGCAAGTAACTCATTGATATATAATTATTTTTTACTTTAATGTAAAAAATATACTCCCGAAAATACCCCCATTAAATCATCAAATAAATTCATTTCAATTCGATCCCAAAGTTCAGAATCGAAGTGTGCTCATTTAACAAAATGAACATCATCACCTAAACTCCGTCACCAACCCAATTTATTCTCTTTAAGCAATAAATTAGGTTGGAACGTATATTCATGATTTAACTTTTAATGGCGTATTTCGATTAAATTATTAGGCTCAAATTCTCCACAAGAACTGGCAAAACCATTTAAGCATGCATCCCTTTCTTCACCTTCTGGCTGATCAAAACAGTTCCAATTATTTGCTTCTTCAACAATACAACTATCTGAGCCCTTATTATTCTAGCCATATGACCTCCCAAAAACGGTTCCTAAAGTAACACCTTTACCTTATCTCAACGCTTTAATCTCCTTAACAGTTCACAACCTATCCACATTATGGGGTGACCTCAGTATCGTCGCCTTTAATCTTCAATAACCAACCGCCGTCTTTAAAACAACCTTGTCCGCCTTGCTTTGATACCCCACGGATATGGACTCGTGCCCATTTTCCTTTGACTGAATCAGGAAACATTCCAGACACCAGATAAAAACTATTCTTATTACTGACTTGATAGTCACTAACCTCTGTATCTTTTAATTTTATTGTTAAAGTAAAAGGGTCTAATTGTTTAGACGCGATAAAGCTAAATGCCGACCCGGGATCAACTTCACTTTTATTCGCTGGCAACATTTTAGAAAACCGTGGTTTTACACAGGGAATCCTTGACACGCCGTTATCCGGCCTCGCTGCCGCAGCACCCCCATACATCACCGTTGTAACCAATACGAACCCCATAATTAATTTATTCACTTTTTACTCCCTTTCTAAATTATTTTTATTAATTATTCTTGCCAAAATTGGAATTCAGCCAATTCAGGCATAACTGAAGAATCATGAGTGATCTTAATGACTTTATCAAGTAGAAATTTATTTACCAAAGAATTCCAGTCACCGTTAAATTCTATCTTGGGCCTATCCGCCTGATGGTTGGGCTACTGATTCTCAAACAACTTGAGAATCTCAGTGATGAGCAGGTGGTATTGCAATGGAAACGCAACCC
>Ga0209658_1002154_pt1 | contig 10738 bp, 3 predicted proteins | sample SaaInlV_150m_DNA_6_FD_184656 | JGI IMG/M metagenome (GOLD analysis project Ga0209658, IMG submission 184656) | Marine microbial communities from expanding oxygen minimum zones in the Saanich Inlet - SI037_S4LV_150m_DNA (SPAdes) (version 2) | ecosystem: Environmental > Aquatic > Marine >...
ACGCGTCATGATGGATATTGTTAACCCTATTTTGAATAGTATCAATAAAATACTGGAATCATCTGGATACAAAATAAACATATTTCATGATATATATGATGAACGTATTGAATTTGTAAATCTAAAATATACATCTAGTATTTCTTACACCAAATCGATTAAACCGAATGAACTTACTACACTGTTGTCTAATATGTTTCACATATATGAAGCTGACGTAAATAAAGGTGCTATATTACGGTTCAGTCGAGTTGAGAATTATAAAATGATGAATGCGATGAATGCACTTATTACCCAAGTATACAAAACTACTAATAATTTACGTCAAGTAAAAGCGTCTATTATTGAAAATTTTACAATTACAGAGAGTGAAGCCGATGTTATTATAACAAAATATTTGAATGACCATGTTATTATTAATGGAAATCATGTGAACAAATCAATCGATATTGCAGAAAATCCGGGGTTTCCATGTTTGATGCGTATATCAAATGCATATGCAAGACCTGAATTACTTATTGAATTAGTTGAAATCAATTCAATTCACTACATTGATATCATACATCGATATATTGATGTTTTTTTACGGGTTACCCAATATGATGACCAGTCTATCATCAGCAAAGATAACCTTTTGAAAATGATGTCAAAAACTAAGGATGTAGAGGATAACTTTATTGAAGAAAATATAATAACAACTACTGCCCAGAAGATTCAGCCATTTGCACTGTCAAATATGAATGATAGTGAGGTTGTAGATGATGATGATGATGGTATGTTATATTATGACGACGACGATGACGACGATGACGGTGATGGTGACGATGACGGTGATGGTGATGGTGATGGTGATAATATGGTTTCTACGTCCAATATTGTTCCAAATAAATCTGGACTACTCTTTCAAACTGATGATGATGATGATGATGATGATGATGTGTTCGCTGGTGGTAATCGTAAATTCTTTGATAAGATGAAAAAATTAGAGCCAACATTATTTCGCACAAAAAAAGAGGGAAAGTTTGATTCGTATGCAAGAGCATGTCCTAGTCAAAGTGAAAGACAGCCAATTATTTTGACCAAAGAAGAATTAGATGAAATCGACGAGGACACATATGAAGTAGCTATGCCGTATGGGACAGACAAGGATAATGAATATTGGTACATGTGTCCACGCTATTGGTGTACGCAAACAAATAAACCTATGACAGATAAACAGGTTGCTGATGGTGAATGTGGTGGCAAAATCATACCAGCTAAATCGAAAAATCCACCACCTGGACACTATATTTATGAATTCACAGATGAACGTCAACATAAGGATTCAGATAGTCAATATCGCCAACATAGACCTGGTTTTTTATCTGAGAAATCACATCCAGATAGTTGCTTACCATGTTGCTTTAAAGAAATGAACACCCGTCAACAAATTACACGTCGAAAAACATGTGGCGTAATGGATTCTAATTTACGTGGAAAAAAATCAGTAATCGACAATTTGATAAGACCCGTTGGAACAGGTGACGAAGAAGCCAATGAGGATGATGTTGTAGAGAATGACTCTTCTGCAGTCGTCGACCAAACAAACCCCGATACAAATAAGTCTACGCGGATAGGATTGAATATTTTGGGATTTGATAAATTCCCGATTGATAAATCTAGGTGGGGATTTTTACCGTTGTCTATGGAATTATTTTTACATACAGATAACTCAACTTCGGTATCAAAAAACAATCCAGCTTTGGTGAAACAGAACGAAACACCGTTGTTGCGATATGGTGTCGAATATTCGCAAAATCAATCATTTATTGCATGTATAGCTGACGTGTATACATATCAAACAAATGTTCCTAACCCAACAATTAGTGAAATGCGTAAAATTATTACAGATAAGGTTACATTAGATAATTATGTAAAATCAAATAATGGCTCTCTCGTATCTATATTTCAACCCAAAAAAACATCGATTGATGATATTACGGTAGAGAAATACAAAACGACAGAAATATACAACAGCATTACCTTAGAAAATACTGCACAAAATCGTTTCCTGAAAGATACAATTGCTTCTTATCAAAATTTTATTGCGTTTTTACAAAATCCAGATTCATTTATTGACCACACATATTTGTGGGATTTACTTACATCTCCGGATACAGGTATATTTGAAAACGGCATCAATATAGCAATTGTTGAAATTGTTGATAATGATATTACAGACAATGTTTCTGTATTGTGTCCATCGAATTCATATACAACTAACATGTTCGACCTAAAAAAGGGAACATGTATTTTGTTGAAAAATGGAGATATATATGAACCAGTTTATTCTTATGGAAATACAAACATATCCAAAATTACACGTAAAAATGCAGTGAAAATATTTTATCAGCAAAATACACCCCCAAATTTATTGAATGTATTTGAAATGATTAACAAAACAACAAATAAATATTGTAAACCAAAATCGAGTTTACCTGACGTATACGATTACAAATCAAACATGATGGCACTCGACATTCATCGAATTTTGACAGAAAAGAATCTCATAATCAAAAGTCAGGTGGAAAATTATCGTAATCAGGTTATTGCATTTATTGTTACATCTAGAGCAGATGATACAAATGGTATTTATATACCGACTGCACCATCATCAATTATTGATAATATACCACGCATTTTTACAGACGGCGTTGAATGGCAGGACTATGTTCTAACAAGAGACCGTCTTACTGAATTTGCAAATAAAACTGAAGGAGAACTTTTGTGTAAACCTGCATTTAAAGTCGTCGAAGACGGTTATATTGTTGGTATATTTACAGAAACAAATCAATTCGTTCAGGTAATTGAACCAGTTCAAAATATAATTGAAGATGGAATCCCGGAATACAACGTACGTGGTCACAGAAACTATGAATATTACAAAGCAGATGTTGCATTTGCTACTGAAACATCTAGTGACTCTACTAGAACGCAAACTGTTCGAAATATTTCGATGGAGTCTCAATTCTATACATTATTTCGAAGTAAGTTGAGAAATATATTAGCAGACTACAATTACAAAGACATTCGTGATGAATTGACTAGCACTATTGAGAACAAACAATATTTATATAAAATGAAAATGAAGAAAGTTGAATTATTAATACGACACATAATGACTCCATTCGTCGAGTTTATTGATTTTGATGAAGATGTATTAGAACAATTGAATAAATTGTCTGCTATTGTGAATACTGATGAAATTAACAAGATTTGTTTGATGAAATCGAAGAAACAATGCATTCCGTCGAAACACTTGGTTAGTGGCATTGATAACGACAAACTATATTACGGTCGTATGGCGGATGAAATTATACGATACACTCGTATTCGTACATTCTTATTTGATTCTGCGAAATACCTGAATATTGGCGATGTCGAATATCAATTGAATGATAATGAAATATTGTATTTGCATTCATTATTGCTGACAGATAAATTGGATAAATTAATTCCAATGCATACATCGAAATATATTGAGTCAGTTACGCGCGAGTTTGCAAATCCTCGTACTGCATCTATTACGCAGGAATCATTTGATATTGGACTCGACAAACAATACAGTAATACGAATGTTGCTTCATTAGAAATATTAACATCATCATGTGTAACAACAACTGGACCTGTATTGGCTGATAACAAAAATTGGAATACTACGTTACATGATAGTGCAATTGAACATGTATTACAAAGCTCAGTACAATGTAGTTTTTATATTATAATGTATATTATGTATGAAAAATTCAAAGTCAATGAGAACATTTATCAAACAAAACAGCGATTGATTGGATATTACACCCCATTATTGAGAGATAATTTGTTGAAAATATGTGATATGTTAGACAAACAAGGTAAACGACAATTTTCGAACATGTTGAAGAAACGTAAAATAGATATAAGTACAATGATAATGAATGATAATTATATTATAACAGCAATCGATATGTGGGTCATTGCCATGAATTTGCAATTGCCAATCATCATGTTTCATTCAAATACATCTCTTCCATTTTCACCTGATTTAGATTGGCTAAGGCTGGGTGGAGACCCAGAAACCGATGCATTTTACTTTGTACGCATGATAAATAATACACAATACAATTTGATTACTCCTCCATCTACATTACGCGACCTCAATGGGTTCCAGAAAATGATAGAATCGCCAATGTATGATAAACATATACAAACTTTTGATGACTACGTACAAAACTACCAGATTATTGGACCTAAGTTGAATATTCGTAAACCGAGACAGAAGAAACTGACTGCAATCGAAGATGCGTAAATAAAATCATAAAATCATAAAATCATAAAAATATATACTTTTATGATTTTTACGTTGCTATTGTACTAGTTTCACATTCCATAATATGATTCAAATATGTATGATGGTCTGTTGTATCAGTTTGATACAATGCATATTGGTCGGCACATGTTGGGTCTTCGCCATCCATATCACTGCATATATTTAGGTTGTGGTTTTCATCTTCATATACTTCTCTACATGAGTGATAATAATCTAATCCAGTCATAGGTGGTACATGGGGTACCATATCTTTATGATGTGTAAACCGCCAACTATTTGATAATTTTGTATTTACAAATGCTGCATATGTAGGATTTCCTATGCGAGGTTGTCCATAATTATATACAGATACAGTATATTTTCGCGATATTAATTCCATTGCAATTAACTGCGCAACTGCTGCACCATATGAATGTCCGGTAATTACAACAGTATATTCCGGAAATATGTCCAACATATCGTCTAATGAGTCTTCTACCTGTGAATAGATATTTTTTGCGGATTTATAGAATCCAGTGTGAACCTTACAATTGCAGTCGGGAAACGTATCATATGATACCTGTAATACTTCTGCATCGTCTAACCAATTAGTTAAAGAAGCAGACCCGCGGAATATTACGTATAATTGTTTTTTAGTTTGGTCAACTCCAGTATAACCGAGTAAATCTGTTGATTTATCATACAATGTTTCATAATATTGAAAATTACATGTGGGTCCACCTAATTTCATAGTTGGGTATTGCTCTTTATTACAGTATGCTGCTGCACTTAACCAAACACCATAATTAGCAATATTTGTGTCATATCCCATTGTATAAAATATGGGAACTAAACATAACAAAAAAAACAAGTTCATTTGTATATTATATACTTATCCTATTATTTTTTGCTAGATTTATCCAACTAACTCATTTTTCATGGTTTCTCGCTCGTTCCAGTATAACCTATTCATATAGCCATGTATTGTATTGTATTTCATGAAGTAGATGAATGGGTCATGGGATTTATTTCTTGCATATTCACATGGAATACGATACTTAGATAAGCTGTATACAACACGGGTTGTTGCATTTACACGTAGTCTATTCAAATATACTTTTTCTAATTTGGGTTGTGTGATAGGTTCATTATAGACACTATTATACATGTGTATCAACATTTGTTCTTGTTTTAACAATACAGTTATCCTATTTGGATATTTACCTTCTCCATTCATGTCCTCATATGAATACACACCAAACCCTCCCGAGTGTCGGTATTTTTTATACAAACTATCTATATTTTTGCGATGGGATGACATTTACTATATCTGAGTATTTTGTTTGATTATTGTTGCCTACATAAAATAATATTATCCATCTTCAATTTTTGACATAAACTTTTTTTATCATGGACAAAAAAAGTTTGTTATTTTTACACCGATGAACATTCAGGTTCGCACACTTTGTGTGCGTCTTAATTGATTTATCGACAACGTTCATTTGAAATTGAAACGCACCTGTGCGGTTTTAATTGTTCAAATATGTATAAGTTTAGTTGTACATTTAGATTCCCATGTCATAACCATCATCGTCACAATTGCCCATATCACTGCGTTTTACATTAGCAATATAATTAGGTATTTCAATATTTTGTCGGGAACAAATATCACTTGAATCCTCAAATTTACCGAATTTTTTATCAATTTCATCATTTCTACTCGTACGGACAATGTCGCCATTATCAAATGATTGCATTTTCTCTAAATCTAATACTATGTCGAATGCACCTGTACCAAATTTGCCAGTTTGACCCATCATAACGCTCGCCGAAACACCTTTCATATTATCGAAGTTCGCGTGACGAGCCGAATCGAGTAAAACTTCTGTATGAACTTCAAATGTTGCTTTTGCAATAGGACCAATATTATCATTCAATATTCCAGACCTGAATATAGCCACCATATTTTGATTTGTGGTCATGCGGTCACACAATATACTCAAATGATGATAATTGATATATACACCACTAAAATCCATCACTTCTGTCAACTCATCATATAATACTTGTCGAGCAGCTTCAATACCTAACGTATTGAATACTTCTTTGATATCATTACTTGTTGTTCTTTTCCAATCGATATAATCCATACCTAGCACATCCATTAGATTTGAACCGGTTGTGTCTAAAATCCATGAATCTTTTTGTACATATTTACCATCTTCTTTTGAAACCAAATTTTGCATCTTTCGTGGCAACACATTTGTAATACCATTCAATCCACGCAATACTATCGAATTCAATAACATTTCTTGGAAATTTCGCAACAAATAAATTTCATCAGATTGGTCTAATGAAACAACTGCACCCTTTTGCTTCTTTGTCTTGTTTAATACATTGCTATTCAATCGAATCCTGAATATCAAATTACTTGAATTGTAATCCGAATATACACACGATATATCATCTCCGTAACTAGTATTGATGGCAAAATGAATATCATCCATTGTAATATTCTTGTCAAGTAATGTTTCTGCATTGAATGTAATGCGAATGACCCATCTAGATTTTGGTTGCGTTTTTTCGATATCTACATCTCCAGCAGCATTGGATTCAATACACTCTTCTAGCATGTTTTCAAATTCGTAATATTGTTCCATCATTACCGAATCATCGGGTATGATAGTTGATTTATCCAACGGGTCGAAACATATCTGTACCCCACTTACCACATCAGCTAGTTTCGTATGCTCCAACATATTGGAATAATGTTCTGCTTTCTCACGAGATGATTCGTCAATATCCTTCAAATATACTGTCATCGATGGATTCTTTGGGTTCTTTGTCAAACGAAGAATTTCTTCAATACGAGGCACACCACGCGTAACGTTTGACTTAGATGCTACACCACTTAAATGAAATGTGTTCAATGTAAGTTGTGTAGTAGGTTCACCAATAGACTGACCCGCAATTACACCAACCATTTCACCTGGGTGAACTAATGCTTGTTTGTATTTCAATACAATAGTTTCTAATAACAAAATCAATGCTCTTCTGTGAAATCTCTTACGAACTAATAAATCTTTCGGGGTAAGGTAAAAGTAATACATAACCTCAAACAATGCGGTCGGTGGTGCAAATGTAAATGTTTTGAGTCGTTGATAATATTCTTCTATCAATTCAAATGTCTCTTGGGGTGTAATATCAACAATCGAATTCGCAGATAATTTCATTTGTCCCTGAATATTTGTAATTGCGTTTTGGAATGCTATGGGCATTTTAATCTCATTTTCATTTTTATTAAGGAATACGTTTTCTACAACATTGTTTCTCATGTCTTTCATTTTTGTAATATAAGCCTTACACGTGTCCCTCGTTTGGGCGCGTTGTTTCTTGATACGTGTTACTGTACCCTTTGTATATATATCACTCATTACAGATGTATCGTCGTTAATGCCAATTATATCATAGTGCATGTAAATGTCTTCAATTGTCATACCTACCAAAGGAATTTTCTGGTTTTCGGTTTTAGTCGAGTCGAAATTGTCGTCGCCATATGAGAATTGGATTATTTTTCCTTGGCTATTTCGTACAGTCATGTCGTATTCCACTTTAATATCTTCTAATCCTTTAATCAATCTACGCTGAATATAACCAGTCTGGGATGTTTTTACAGCGGTATCAATCAAACCAATGCGCCCACCCATAGCATGAAAGAACAACTCAGGTGCGGTCAACCCAGATATGTATGAATTTTCTATGAAACCACGTGCACCTGGGGAGTCATCGAATCTACTATAATGAGGTAATGTACGATTATCAAACCCATATGGAATACGTTTACCATCTACATTGGTCTGCCCTAAGCATGAAATCATTTGAGAAATGTTGATTAGTGTACCCTTTGACCCTGAGTTAACAATCATCAAAAAGCGGTTATTTTTGCTAAGTGATTTACGACCAATCTTACCAGCTTGTTCCGTCGCTTTATTAAGAACATTATTTATACTTGTTTCAAATTCTGTGTTGTTTGAAGTAGATGTATTATTTTCGAAAATGCCGAGATGAACTTTTTCGATGATTGACTGCACCTCCTGTTTTTGTGTCAAAATTGCATGAATAATACTATCCTGAGTTTTACGGTCTGCAATCAAATCACTAATACCAACACTGAATGAACTAGTCTTCATATATTCCGTAATAATATTTTGCATATCATCGATATATTCAGTTGCACGCATGTTACCATAATCATTACATACACGGTGGATTACACCTCTTGATGTAGAACCTAATACTGATTTTTCAATTTGTCCACGAATGTATTCTCCGTTGCGAATTTCCAATACGTTGTTTGATTTTTCTTTATCTTCGTCTTCATCAAACAATTTGGTAGTATATTTCAATGTAATTGGAGGAAGAATTTGTGACAATATATCAAAGCTACTTATTTTATCTCCATGTTTACGCAACTTATCAACATCAACATTAGGATACATCATCAACAAATTCATAGCTTCACGAGGAGTAAATGAAATGTTTGCACGGGTAAACCGGTATGACCCCAACATAGAATCCTGGAATATACCAATGATTGGAGAATTACTAGCTGGACTAATCATTTGATATGGAATTGCTGCCAAATTTTTCAATTCAGATTCTGCTAATATACTTTGAGGCATATGCATGTTCATTTCATCACCATCAAAATCAGCATTGTAAGGCTTTGTATCTCCCACATTCATACGGAATGTATCACCTTTCTTCATAATTTTTGCAATATGACACATCATACTCATCCTATGTAAACTAGGTTGACGGTTGAATAGTACCGCATCGCCATCCATCATGTGTCGATGTACAATATCTCCATTTTCTAAACGAATAGATGATATATCTACATACCGAAGTGAAATATTTTCTCCACTTCTTCGTTCTAATATCTTTGCGCCTGGATATTTTTCTGGACCGTTTTGTACTAATTTCAACAAGAAATCACGGTTGCGGTCATTAACCGTTACCGGTTTTGTAATGTTCATTGCGATTTTCATTGGAATGCCTAATTGACGGATAGATAGGTTTGGGTCTCCTGTAATTACAGAACGTGCACTGAAATCTACACGTTTTCCCATAAGATTACCTCGAATACGACCATTCTTACTATTCAACCTACCACTAATACAATTCAATGGCCGACCAGAACGCTGAGCCATTGGGTCAGCTCCTTTCACTTTATTGTTTGCAATCATCGCAACGAAATATTGTAGAATACCAGATAGAACTTCTACTACTTTTGTAGGTGCATCGTTTGCTATCTTACTACGGAGGTCATTGTTTGTTTTGATTATATTACTGTAAATATGTGTCAAATCGTCTTCACTTCGCTGTTGTGCATCATGCTTTACTGATGGCCTTACTGCGGGTGGAGGTACCGGCAATACTTCACAAATCATCCATTCAGGACGTGACCATGTTGGGCTGAATCCCATAAAATGCACATCTTCGTCACAAATACGTTTGAATATTTTAATCAACATTTCTGGTGTTAACTTTACAATTACCTTTCCAACCTCGCCTTCTGTTTCCATTTTTTCCCATACCGCCTGAATAGTTGACATGCCTTCCACCTGAATTTTATCTGGCTGTTTGTAACCACATCCATCTTCTGTACAATCCCCGCATCGTTTCACATTTGATGCTAGATTTGTTACATATTGCCAACGGGATTGTGCTGTCTTAGATAAAATATGTTTGTGTTGATTTTTATTTATTTTTAATTTACTACATTTGAAGCATACACATTTGCATATCTTCATAATATCCTTCATATGTTGTATAAATAATACTGGGCGTGCTAATTCTATATGTCCAAAATAACCTGGCGTATCAATATAAGTATATCCATCGGTTGGACAAATTAGTCCTGGTTCCAATACTCCCATTCGCGGGTCAAATAGACCACCAACAACAGGTTTATTGTTTATGTACGTATCACGAGAAACCACTTCTACTACAGAGTTTTTTCGTATTTCATCCGGTGATAATATACTAAATTGTACGCCAATAATTTTGGATGATGGTTTATATTCATCCATTGTTGTATTTTGATTCGGCATGAATTACCCTATATACTAGTGTTTATATATTTTTCAACATGGTATAATCAATTTTTTATTAGTAACTATGTTACTTATCAAAATTATATTTCTTTCTGTATTCTTTTATTCCTCCAATATTCTCAAACTTATTATAGGCTGTCTTTGCATCTTTTATTTGGAAGCATTTGGGGAGCTTTATGAAAATTCCCACATGTACACATCTTCACACTCTTGAATTGAATACTAATTCGTTGACTTGTCTCACTCATTTTGATAATAAATTGTATTTTGGGAGTGGTGGCGGGTTTGCCTA
>Ga0209658_1002167_pt1 | contig 10697 bp, 15 predicted proteins | sample SaaInlV_150m_DNA_6_FD_184656 | JGI IMG/M metagenome (GOLD analysis project Ga0209658, IMG submission 184656) | Marine microbial communities from expanding oxygen minimum zones in the Saanich Inlet - SI037_S4LV_150m_DNA (SPAdes) (version 2) | ecosystem: Environmental > Aquatic > Marine >...
CCGGATCGCTTCCGGGTCGGTGACATCTGCGATCACCCGCAGCGTGCCGCCGCACAGCGGGCAGACAGAAATATCGATATCAAATACACGCTTGAGCCGCTCTGCCCAACTCAATGGCGAGCAATGCGGTGCTTGATCGACAGCGGTTTCAGTGGAGGTCTGTATTGTCGGTTTCTTTGATTTGTTGCCTGACGGATTCGCTGAACCAGGGACCACTGCTCTCCTGAATGGCGAGTTGGGCGCAAAAACCCCATGGTATCGTTGTTGGGTCCTGATGGGGCTACTATTCGTTGGGGGCGTTATGAATCTAGTGTGGATACTCGCTATCACGCTCTTCGTGCTCATCGAGAAACTGCTGCCGCCAGGAGTTCAAACGGCCCGCTTCACGGGTTTTGTTATGATTGCGTCCAGTTTCATATATTTGCTGGTTTAAGGCGCAAACCGCAAATTGAATGATAAACCGATTTAGCACCAACAATGAGAAGTAAGATACAAGCGACAGCGGCGTCAAATTGCCAATAAATGTTGTCCCTGGCGAATTCGCATTCAGGCAGCCATCGGTAGCTGAAACACACCGCGACAGTGCTCTACATTAGGATCCCCCCGCTGACATTATTGCCATTGCAGTTTGAGGTCTTTGTGTTCCTGGGCGCAATCGCGAAGATATAAATTGATAAGGCTTTGATATGGGATACCTTTTTCCTCAGCCATCGCCTTGAAATATTCGACAGTATCTTCGTCGAGGCGAATGGTAATTTGCTTTTTCAATTTTTGAGCGTAAGGATTAGGCTCTGATTTGGAAAAATCGTAATTATTACGCATGACGATACCCTTCATAAATTTCACGTTCTTGTTTATCTGCTTTACGTGCAGAGATGATGCGAATGGAGTCATTCATTCTTACGCAGTGGCACACCACCAGTAATCGTGAATGGATACTTGTACCAAGAAGAATGAACCGATCCTCCTCTCCTGAGTGATCGGGATCAGCAATTAAGCGAGCGAATTGATCTGTGAAAATCGTTTTAGCTTCATCAAAAGTCACGCCGTGCTTCTTCTCGTTAGAAGCATTTTTTCCTTTGTACCATTCGAATGTCAGATGATTCACCATTACAGTATAACTACACTATAATTACAGTCAAGGTGCCCCTGGCAAATTACCAGTTCAGGCGGCAATTGGTAATTCAAATAACCCGCGACAATGCTTTTTCCAGTGGTACTTGTTGATATCCACAATCTTGCTACCGGTGGCTTCTGTTGGAGTAGAGCCATCACGCCCCGAATGAGTTCGACACTCGTTGTAATAGCACTGATACTCCCGCAGCTTGTTCTCCAGGTCTGTCCCGGTCCAGAACAATGTCTGATCTAGCAACTCGCGTCGGATGCTACCGATAAGTCTTTCAACAAAGGGATGCGACATTGGTACATGTGGCAACGATTTGATTTCTTCAATCTCAAGTATTCTCAGATTGGCTTTCCACCGGTGGTATTGAAAGAGAGGGTCGTTATCTGAGCTGAGATATTTCGGCCAGTCGTGTCCAGAAGTAGCGTCATTGAACATGCGGCAGAGGATTCGCCCATCAACGTTACCCGCATGCACGCCAAAGCCGATAATCCTGCGGGTGTACTGATCCATCACGACCATTATCCAGTGACTCTTCAATAAAATGGATTCACAGCGGAACAGGTCTACGCTCCATAAGCTGTCTTTGGCATGACCGATCGTGGTTAACCAGGAAGGGCCACGGTTGTTAGGATCAAGCTTGTAGTGTGTGGCGAGAACTCTGCGTACAACATCCTTGTCGAGTTCCAGTCCAAAGGCCAGGTTGATCTGCTGGGCAATGCGGGGACAGCCGTATCGTGGATTTCGCCGTTTCATCTCAACGATGGCATTGATGACTTCGGCTGACGGTCCCTTGGGTCCAGGTCTACGCCCACCGCCTGGTGAAAACAACAGCCGATACTTTCGCTTCTTCAGCGCAGTGTGAAACCGGAGCAGGGTAGATGGCTTGATGATTATGGCTGCTCTGAAAATACGCTTGGGATTCAGAAATAACGACCAGAAACCGAGTAGGGTACGGTCCTGGGTTGAAAGATTGGGCGCTCGTTGCCTCGACCTGTTGTGGATGATCAGCTGCTGTTTCAGGAGCAGGTTCTCGGCAATAACAGTTCGGCTCCCACCGGGTCCAATCAGTTTAGCCAGGGTGGTGAGCAGGTGAAAAAGTAAGTAGATCACATCTCTCATGCTGTCCGAGGGTAATATTTGCTGGAGCAAGCAGCAACCGGCACCACTCTGATATTATTGGGAAATTAATATTTCGCCATGCACAGGGCGGAAAGTATTGTATGGTCCTATTTGTTATAACTTTTCTAGGAGATATCTAAAATGCCTTTGATCTATTTGTTGATCGGAATATGTTTTGAGATTGTAGCGGTAAGTTTTTTGAAGGCTTGCGAAGAGTTTACTCTATTAGTTCCCAGTGTTTTTGTGGTGCTTGGTTATGCGGCGGCATTGTTTTTCTTATCCCTTAGCCTCAGGGGGTTTCCAATTGGAATTGCTTATGCGCTATGGTCTGGTCTGGGTATAGTGAGCGTCAGCATTGTCGGTTTTGTGCTTTACGGACAAAAGTTAGATTTACCGGCCATTCTTGGCGTTGCTCTTATTGTTATTGGAACCCTTGTTATTAATGTATTTTCGAAGAGCATGCTGCGATAGGAATACATGATGTGATGAATAAAAAAATGGCGCCTCGGGCGCCATTTTTTTAACGCTTAACATCTAGCGTCTGCTCACTCCCCTAGCAGTTTCTTAAAGGTACGCTCTGTCATACCCGAAGTTATACCGCCATCAATCATAATTGACTGCCCGCTGACAAAGCGCAGTCTTCAGCTGCTAAGAAGTGAATCATCGCGGCACATTCTTCGGGCTCACAAATACGGTTCGATGGCACCAATAATTTCTCACCTTCAATCATAAACACACCGCCGTCGGCATGTGCCATTGGGGTGTTTACGGTGGTGGGGCAGATGCAGTTAATGCGAATACCCTTGGCTTCGCCCAGCTCTACCGCGGCGGTTTTAGTCAGTCCCACGACTGCGTGCTTGGAAGCGACGTAGCTGCCGATCTCAACAGCACCTACCGTCTTGCTCCGCAGGATGGGCAGAAGCCGCGACCCTTACAGGAGAAAGCGACAAGGTGCTCGTGCCGGCAGCCATCGCACTTTACCCGTAAGAAACCATGTTCGAGGCGCCCGCAGCGCAAGTACTTACGGAACTCTTCGACGACGAAGGCGGGCAACGACGCGTGGTTCAGTGTCAGTTCGCCGGTAAGCGTAGACAGGTGTTGTTCAACAATCGGGTAGAGCGCGGTTTTTTCCGGTTCGTGGCGCCGGTAGCGGTGACCGATGGGGACCGGTGAGACGGCCGGTTTTTCAAGGTTATTCCTGACCAAGTTATTGGAGATTCCCATATAGATATCTTCAGGGATCCCATGATCGCTTTCAGCAGCAGAATCATTGTGCTACTCGTAGGTAAAACCTCAGGCGCAGTGTGAGCACAGCTCGTTTACCCGGTTGGTAAAACATTTGGGTCTTCAGCTCGCAGGTGATTCAATAAAATCAGGTAGAGGGGTGGCGAAACCAACGGCAGATCTCGACGAGAAGTAGGGGGATTACATTTTTCTCTGTCCCCTATGTTTTTTCGTGTCCTCAAATCCGTTTGCGTGACAAAGGTGCGTGAGATTCATCAGAGGGCCTAATCTGGTAATCGGTTGTCACTAAACAAGTTGCTCACCGAAAACCAACTTGAACGCAGCTTGTTTTCGGAGCCTCTCAAACCATCGGCCTCACGCAGCCTTTATTTCTAGGCATCTGTAAGGCATCTCGATATACACGCCCCGCTTACCGATCACAGTGTTATGACCCTGCAGGGCGAAGCTCCTCGACACCGGATTCCCGACCAACCAGCAATACATCTGCGGGCCTTTTGGCAAACAGCCCCTGGGTCACTACACCGGTAAGACCGTTAATGGTGTCTTCCATAGCACAGGGGTCGGTGATCGAGAGGCCATGAACATCAATGATCATATTGCCATTATCTGTGACGAATCCCTGGCGGTAGACGGGTTGGCCACCCAGACCGACAAGCTTCCTGGCGACTGCCGATCGGGCCATCGGAATGACTTCAACGGGCAGCGGAAATTTGCCAAGAACGTCTACAAGCTTGGTGTCATCAACGATACAGACAAACTGCCTGGCGACGGATGCAACGATCTTTTCCCTTGTCAGTGCGCCGCCGCCGCCTTTGATCAACTCCAGGTTTGGGTTGGTCTCGTCAGCACCATCGACATACACGAGTAGTTCGTTGACGTCGTTCAGGTCATAGACCGGAATCCCGTGGGCTTTGAGTCGGTCCGCTGTTGCTTGCGAACTGGCCACGGCACCATCGAATCGGTGACGGGACTTCGCAAGCGCGTCAATGAAATAGTTTGCAGTTGAGCCAGTGCCTACCCCGATGACTGCTTCTTTGGTGAGCAGCGGCTCAATGTAGTCAGCTGCACTTTGTCCAACGGCGGCTTTGAGTTCGTTCTGGTTCATTAAAATTGTCACCAATGTGAAGAATCGGGGAATCGAGTAGTTCAGCTTAATGATCGTGCGCTGTAATGGTAGTGATCTGCGATGGTAGTGATCCTTATCGATAGTGATCTGGCCCGGCTTACACAAATTGCATCCAGTTGGCTAAGATGAGGCTACCTTCAAGATGGATCCTGCGCGTGGAAAAGTATGTAAAGAAAATCCTCGAGGCGAATGTTTATGACGTTGCAATACAGACGCCTTTGGAAATGGCTCCTTTGCTGTCATCTCGAATGGGAAGCGAGGTGTTGCTAAAGCGTGAAGATATGCAGCCGGTCTTCAGTTTCAAGATTCGCGGAGCGTACAACAAGATAAGTCGCCTGACACCCAAGGCAAGGAAAAAAGGGGTCATTACGGCATCTGCCGGGAATCACGCACAGGGTGTGGCGATGGCTGCTACCAGACTTGGGATCAGGTCCAGAATCGTGATGGGCGAAAATACGCCCTCAATCAAGATCGATGCGGTAAAGGCCTTTGGCGGCGAAGTCATTCTGCACGGGGATACCTATGACGAGGCCGCCGTGTTCGCGCGTAAGGAAGCGACTCGCACAGGCGCGACCTACATACACCCCTTTGATGACGCCGATGTAATCGCAGGGCAGGGAACGATCGGGATGGAGATAATGAGGCAATATACGGGCTCTCTTGATGCCGTCTATGTGCCTGTAGGCGGAGGTGGGTTGATTGGTGGCATTGGTGCGTTCGTTAAGTACCTCCAGCCTGAATGTAAAATCATTGGCGTGGAATGTGAAGGGTCAGCTGGGATGTCAGCTGCACTGAAAGCCGGGAGGAGGGTCTCTCTCCGGGCGGAAGATCTTGACCAGTTTGCCGATGGTACCTCTGTTAGGCAGGTTGGTAAGGAAACCTTCGCACTGGCAAAGCAGGTAGTTGATGACGTCATCACAGTGACGGTTGATGAGATCTGCGCCGCGATTAAGGACCTGTTCGAGGATACTCGTACCATTGCCGAACCATCAGGGGCTCTCGCGGTAGCGGGATTAAAGAAACATGGACTAAAAGGGAAAACCATCGTGGCCGTCGTCAGTGGGGCCAATGTTAACTTCGATCGACTTCGTCATATCTCGGAGAGAACAGAAGTCGGTGAGCGACGGGAACTGTTGCTGGGTGTGAGTATTCCCGAGAAGGCCGGTAGTTTTCGTAAATTCTGCTCTGCCATTGGCAAACGCAGCATCACGGAATTTAACTATCGTTATGCTCACGGAGGGCCAGCACATGTCCTGGTTGGTGTTCAGACATCAGCCCTTGAAGACAAGTCAAAGCTCATCATGAAGCTTTCCGAGCGATACGAGGTTCAGGATTTATCGGATAACGAGGTCGCTGTTGTCCATGTTCGACACATGGTCGGTGGGGTCGCAAAAATTGAAGATGAAAAGCTGTTTAGGTTTGAATTTCCTGAGAAACCGGGTGCTCTACTGAAGTTTCTGGATTTGCTTGGCAATGAGTTCAACATTTGTATGTTTCATTATAGAAATCATGGCTCAGCTTTTGGCAGGGTCCTGGTCGGAATTCAGATTCCTGCAGGCCGGATGAAATATTTTCTGGGGCAGCTGGATAAGATTAATTACCGGTACTGGAATGAATCCGGTAATCCCGCGTACCGCCAGTTCCTTACTGCAAGCTAGTCTGTTTTATCCGCGCTGTCTTCGTCTTCCGCATTGATATCGGCGTGAAACTGCACGAATTCCTCTTCAAAAGAGAATAAGGACAAGTCCTTGATTCGATCGACGTAAAGCGTCCCGTCGAGGTGATCGAATTCGTGCTGGAATACGGTGGCCAGAAAACCGTGTGCCTCAATGCTTTTATCGACCCCCCCCGGGGTCAGGTAATCAACCCGGATATGCTGGGGGCGGTCGACGTATCCCATCATGCCTGGTACGGAGAGACATCCTTCCCAGTAACCGGCTGTTTCATCGGCAATGGAAGTGATCGTCGGGTTGATGTAGACCTCGAAAGGAGTGTGCTCAATTTCGCCATAGCGAGTGCTGGTGTTCTCGATCTCGATGACGACGATTCGAAGGCTCACATCAATCTGGGGAGCGGCCAGGCCAATACCACCATAGGCATGAAGGGTTTCCCGCATGTCGGAGACAAGTTCGTTGAATTCTGCAGAGCCAAGGTGTTCCGTGGGATAGGGCACTGCCGGGACTCTCAGGCGTGGATGACCCATGCGAATTACTTCTCTTACTGCCATTGGTAGCCTCCCTTGGATATTAGTAAATGCTTCCTTGCGGGCAAATAGCCGGCGGTCATGATATCAGGTGCCGCGGGGTGGTGGCCAAAGCTTGCTTATTCTGGATAACCGCTATATGTTATGCGGCCCTCAGTATATATGCTGAGAGCATTCATTGGAGTCTGTGAAACTCGTGAAGAAAAAGCCCGATCTAATGTTCCTCCTGTTTTTATTGTTCGGGCTGGGTGTCGTGTTGAGCGCGGGTGCGTCCTTGATTTAATGGGTACTTGATCCTCTGGGTACTCTCTCAATGACGCGGTCTTCCGTTATCACTGCCTGCATCGGCACGTCATGCTTGGCTGGTTCAAAATCAGCCTGTTGACCTTCAAAAGCCAGGCCAACCAGTTTGCTTTGCTGGAAGCGTCGACGATCAAACGCTTTGTCGTAGTAGCCACCGCCCATGCCAATTCGATCGCAACGATCATTGAACCCGACGACGGGTACGCACACGAATTCTATGTCAATTCCCCGAATGCAGTTCCCTGGCTTAACCGCCGGTTCCCTGATGCCAAAACGGTTCTCTCGAAGCGGGGTTTCCCCTGGTAAATATAGCGCGAACATCATGGATTGTTTTTGCCACACCCTGGTATCAATGACCGGAAGATAAATTGCCTTGCGAAGCAGTTGCGCAAGCTCTATGACGGGCGATGTGTCAATTTCTTCCGGGAGTGACAGGTAGACGGCGAGTTTTTTACAGCGCCGAAATGGCAAGTATCGGGCAAGATTTCGTGCGAGCAGTTGCGATTTTTCTTCGCGTTCCAATGGGGTGATCGAACGGCGTTCGGATCTAAGGGATTTTCTCAATTGGCTTAAGGACATGCCGGCCTCGATGATTAGTTCCCCAAATTGCCGCTGTACTAATAGGTCCTTGAACCCTGCGGTTCAAGGCGGTGGTCTCCTTATGACCTCAGGCTTTCCGCTGAACGGACATGCACATGGTCGATGAAAAAAGACCTCCTGGTTATCGCTTAAAGGGTCGAGGACATATCGACTGGCGAACAGCCCAGGGAACTAGAACGTAAGTATAGCCGTTTGAAGGGCTGACCAGAACAGCGGTTTAGGTTTTTGCTTTCAGTCGGGTTAGGGCGGTATCGATCTTATTGTGCAAATTCTGGATTTCGGTCTGCTGATCGGCGAGCCTGGAAGAAATCTCGGTTTGTTTGGAATCCAGTTGGGTGGCCTTTTCAGACTGCGCTAACAGATCATTGGTTAGGTTCAGCGCCGCCATCACGGCCAGGCGGTCCAGGCCAAAAACATTTGAATTCTCTTTCATTTCCCGCATCTTCTGGTCCAGGAACTGGGCAGATTGCTGTAGTGCAGTCACCTCGCTCTCCTCACAGCTGACCTGATAGTCTTTGTCGAGTATGGAGACTCGTACAGTCTTTGATTCTGACATTGGTTTAGTCCTGTTCTAGAGACTTCAGGCGCATAATCATCGCCTCGATTTTGGCTTTGGCCATTTCGTTCTTTTCAAGCAGGCTGGTTCTTTCCTGCGTCCAGTTCTCACGATCGGCTTCTACCGCTCGATGTTTACTTTCCAGCTCATCACAAAGGGTGATCAGCTCGTCGATCCGTTTCTCAAGGGTGTTGATATCCACACCGGCACTCAACTTAAAGGTTAATTAGGAACTATAAAGCGGGACAATCCTGTTGTTCAAGCTGAGTTGGAGTAAAATCGTCATTCTATTGAGGAATGTTTTACCACCGGGTCAGAAACCGAGGCTGATTGATATGACTGTATTTGAGCACTTCCGCGATGAATTGTCCCGGGCAAGCGTTGATCTTCACCCATCCGAACTGCATGGGATGCTTGTTGGCTACCTGTGTGCGGTGAAGGATAGCGCCGGGCCAGGACAGCGAAGGTCCCTGTTTGAAGCCTGGATGGACGGTCAGGCGCCTGCTTCCGTAGTGAATATGCTTGAAGAAGCTTATACGCAAAGTCTGGACAGTCTGGGTGAATATGCGGATTTTGATTTTACGCTGATGATTCCCGGGGATGACGAGGGGATTACTGAACGAGCAGAATCTGTGTTTTTGTGGTGTAGTGGTTTTCTTTCAGGCTTTGGTGAATCCGGTCGTCAGCTCGATGCCGACGATGCTTCAGATGTTAAGGAAGCCCTTCAGGATATGGGTCGAATTGCGGCAATGTCCGAAGAAGTCACTGAAGGGGAAGAGAACGAGTCGGACTTGACCGAGATCGTCGAGTTCATACGAATCAGTACGTTACTCATTTTCGCGGAAACAGAATCAAAAGGGACTCACTAAAGTTGCCGAGAAAAAATAAGCCGCGCAGGGAGATTGCACCAGCGGAATATGTCAGCAGGCGCCGGGAGCTGTCAGCATTCATGGATGAAGGCAGTATTGCCATTGTCCCTGGTGCGAATCCAAAGATTCGTAATGGTGATGTGCAATACCCGTTTCGCCAGGATAGCGATTTTCGGTATCTGACGGGGTTCGATGAACCCAATGCGGTATTCGTGCTGATCCCTGGCAGGCAGCATGGTGAGACGCTACTGTTCTGTCGTGAGCGCGACAATGAGTATGAGCGCTGGCATGGTCATATCACCGGCCCTGAGCGTGCGATGCAGCTTTTTGGGATGGATGATGCCTTCCCTGTATCCGATATAGATGACATCTTGCCGGGCTTGATTGAGGGTCGCTCGAAGCTCTATTACGCCATGGGCGTAGATCGGGATTTCGACAATCAAGTGATCGACTGGGTCAAGAAAATTTCTCAAAGTGATCATCTTGGCGCGGAGTCGCCGGGTGAGTTCGTTCAGCTTGATCATTATCTGCATGAACTTCGGCTCTTCAAGAGTGCTGCCGAGATAGCGCTGATGAAGCTGGCTGCCGATGCCACGGTTAAGGGCCATTGTCGGATTATGCAGAAAACGCAGCCCGGTATGATGGAGTACGAACTGGAAGCTGAGCTGATTCACGAATTTTCGATCAACGGCGCACGCTACTGTGCGTATCCCGCGATCGTTGGAGGTGGGACGAATGCCTGCGTGTTGCACTATGTTTCCAACAATGAAGTTCTTGCCGATGGTGACCTTGTGCTTGTAGATGCAGGTGGTGAATATGAGGGTTATGCCTGTGACCTGACACGTACATTTCCTGTTAATGGCAGATTTTCAGAAAGTCAGGCCAGGGTTTATGAAGTGGTTTTGCGTGCCCAGGAGGCCGCCATTGCAGCGGTGAGACCTGGCAATACCTGGAATGATCCGCATGAAGCGGCGGTCAGGGAGTTGAGCAAGGGCCTTGTCACACTCGGCGTATTGTCAGGTAAGCTTGATGATCTCATTGGTGAAGAAGCCTATTTACCCTACTGTATGACCAAAACCGGACACTGGCTTGGGTTGGATGTTCATGACGTTGGAGACTACCAGGTGAATGGTCAGTGGCGGGTCTTCGAGGAAGGGATGGTGACGACAATCGAGCCGGGGGTTTACTTCAATGAAAACATGATGGAAGTACCATCGGAGTATCGAGGAATTGGTGTCAGGATAGAAGATGATGTGCTGGTAACAAAATCAGGAAACGAGGTGTTGACGGACCAGGTGCCTCGTACGGTGGATGAAATTGAAACCCTTATGGGGGCTACTAATGACTGATGTAGTGATCATAGGTGCTGGTTTCATTGGGATGTCTTTTGCGCTGGCTGCACACAAGCAGGGGTTTGGCGTTGCGGTCTATGATAAGGCCGCTGCGCCGGTGTTGCCTAAAACAGTAACCTCACAAGTGATCGCCGTTAATCCCGTTTCCGCGGAATTTCTGTCGGGAATTGGCGTCTGGAACCTGATTCCCGATAGATT
>Ga0209658_1002169_pt1 | contig 10691 bp, 16 predicted proteins | sample SaaInlV_150m_DNA_6_FD_184656 | JGI IMG/M metagenome (GOLD analysis project Ga0209658, IMG submission 184656) | Marine microbial communities from expanding oxygen minimum zones in the Saanich Inlet - SI037_S4LV_150m_DNA (SPAdes) (version 2) | ecosystem: Environmental > Aquatic > Marine >...
GTGGATGCCACTTATCAACTCAGGAGGAGTTCGACAAACACCATGGTCCGAGGGTATGAACGTAAGACACTTGGAGCCAATGGGTTTCATCAAGTTTGATATCTTGGGTCTTGCTTCACTTCGCATGCTGGAGGGCGCCATCGAGCGTATCCTCAAACGTCATCACGGAATGGAGAACCCTACATTTGCGGACATCAAAGATTTCTACGACAAGAACTTACACCCAGAGAAGATTGACTTGGATGATAAAGAAGTTTGGGAGAATGTCTTTCACAAGGGTAAGTGGGCAGGTATCTTCCAGTTCACAGAGACCGGCGCTCAATCGTTCTGCAAGAATGCTAAGCCAGATAACATCATTGACTTGTCGGCTATCACTTCTATCTATCGACCAGGTCCACTAGGTGCGGGAGTAGACAGAAAGTACATCGGAGCAAAGTCAAATCCAGAGGACGTGGAATACGTCAACAAGCATGTGCGAGAAGTAACAGAAGAAACATACGGCTTCCTTATTTTTCAGGAGCAGATTGCTATGTTGGCTCACAAGTTAGGCAAGGACTTATCCCTGGATGAAGGTAATAAGCTCAGAAAACTACTTACTAAGAAGGGTACTGGTGAAGTCCAGGCTCAGAAAGACAAAATCTTTGACAAGTTCAAGCGCGGATGCTTGGAGAAAGGAATGAAAGATTATGAAGCTAGAGAACTTTGGGAAACATTTGAGTACTTTTCAGGCTACGGCTTTAATAAATCTCACGCTGTATCCTATTGTGTGCTCTCTTATCAGTGTGCTTATCTTCTTAACTACTATCCATCGGAATGGCTAGCAGCCTTCTTGGATAAAGAGCCGGAGACAAGAAAAGAAAGAGCAATCGCAACAGCTAAGTCGCTTGGTTACAACGTAGAGCAACTCAACGTAAATACGTCAGGTGTCGGCTGGGAAATCAGCGATGATGGAAAGACTTTGATTCAACCCCTGTCCTCCATCAAAGGACTGGGCATCAAAGCTATCGAGCAAATCATCGAGCACAGACCGTTCAACACTATTGAGGAGTTCTTGTTCCACCCGAAGATTACTTACTCTAAACTAAATAAGAAGTCCATCACCGCTCTGTGTCTTTCCCAGGCCCTGAGCACATTACAAGACGACAGGTTCTCCGGTATGCAGCACTTTTATGCTGCTGTCGCAAATGACCGACCAAGGAAGGAGAAGAACCTGGATGAGAACATAGAGAGATATGAGCCAGAGGGTGACTTTTCCGAAGAAGAAAAGCTAGAGTATCTCGTCAATCTTACTGGCGTGTTCCCAATCAACGCAGTGGTTACACCAAGAGTAAGGCAGAAGCTGAACGAACTATATGTTCCGCCTATTTCAGAGTTCGACCCTGAATTAGGTGTGACCTGGTTTATCCCTAGGGAATGCATACTAAAGAAATCAAAGAACGGCAAGAACTTTTACGTGGTAAAGGTGATTGATGACAACAACGAGATGACAACTATCCGATGCTGGGGTGTAGATCCCAAGAAAGATATTGTCCAAATCAACCGGCCTTATATGGCCAGACTAAACTATAATCAACAGTGGGGATTTTCCACATTCAGTATGAGAAAAATGTTCAAGCTATTAGCATAAAGGAGAAAACAATGGCATCATTAGACAATAGTAGAGTAAGAGTATTTCGCACCCGGCCCGACGCGAAACTACCAGTTAGGGCACACAGAACAGACGCAGGGATGGACTTTTTCTTCAATCCCATCGAGGGCGCAGCAGTAAGAATCCAGCCAGGTCAGAGTGTCTTGCTGGAGACTGGAGTGAAGATGGAGGTACCGTCAGACTGCATGCTGCAAATCATGAACAAGTCAGGTGTAGCTAGCAAACTGCATCTCATCACAGGTGCTTGTGTCGTGGACGAGGGATACACAGGAGAGATCTTTGTAAACCTTCACAACATTGGAAAGGATGTAGAGTTCATTGAGCCAGGACAAAAGGTCGCTCAAGGCGTATTCGTCAGAATCGAGAAACCTGGGTTACAGGTAATCGAAGAAGATAATATCTATGATAAGGAAACGACCAGGGGCGATGGTGCACTTGGTTCAACAGGAGATAAGTAATGGGAAGCTTTGCAAGGAAAATAAAACGAAAGCAATTCGTCCAGGCTAGAAAGCAGTTCATGAAAGATTTCAAATCTTCCATGGCCAACTTCAAGAAACAGGTAAAGTGCACAGAATGCGACCGACCTCCGGCGCAAGGTGAGAACATTGACGACTGGCACGTAAATAAGTACTCAGAAAACATTGACTTAATTTGTACCAGCTGTTATACTAAAGAAGAAAGTGAGGAAATCAGTGAAGAAACTCAAGACAGCCCTGAGCTTTGATGACGTGCTATTAGTGCCTCAGAAATCAGACATAGAATCAAGATCCGAGGTTGATACTTCTTCTGTGATTGGCGAATATAAATTTAGCTTGCCTATCATCTCTTCCCCTATGGACACCGTAACCGGAGAGGACATGGCTTTTGCTATGGGTGAGGCCGGAGGATTCGGCATTGTACATAGATATAACACAATCGAAGATCAGTCCTCACTGGTAAGGAGAGCCGTCATAGGTCGCGACTACAAAGTCGGCGCAGCCATAGGGGTCAGTGGTGATTTTGACACTAGAGCTTCTGCAGTTGTAGAGGCGGGAGCATTTTTATTGTGCGTTGACGTGGCCCATGGCCATCATTCAAACGTAGAAAGAGCAATAAAGACGCTAAAAGATAAGTTCGGAGAAAAAGTTACTATAATGGCTGGAAACGTTGCAACCGCTGACGCATTTGCGGATCTACAAGAGTGGGGATCAGATGCAATCAGGGTTGGAGTCGGCGGCGGCAGTATTTGTAGCACTCGCATTCAAACAGCTCACGGCGTGCCCACTTTTCAGTCTGTATTAGAATGTAGTAGAGCGGTCGACAACGCCTCGTTAGTCGCGGATGGTGGAATCAAAAACGCCGGCGACATTGTAAAGTGTCTCGCCGCCGGCGCAGACTTTGTTATGCTTGGATCTCTGTTGGCGGGAACAAAAGAATCACCAGGAGAAACATTTCAAGGCAACGATGGCCGCAAGTACAAAGCTTATAGAGGAATGGCTTCTAGAGAAGCTCAAATCGCCTGGAGAGGAAGGTCTAGTTCCCTGGAAGGGGTCTCTACAACGATACCTTACAAAGGGAGAGTCTCAGAGATCTTACCGGACCTCCACCAGAACATTCGCTCTGGTCTTTCCTATAGTGGTTCCAGGTCAATCCGAGAATTTAGAGATAAAGTAAAGATGATTAAGCAAACATCTTCAGGCATCTCTGAAAGTGCAACTCACATTTTAACAAAATGAAAGAACATCAGCCAAAAAAAGTAGTTGTCATATCTTTTTCAGCTTATGAGAAGACATCAGCAGACATTAAACTTAGAATAAGAAACGATAACCTTACACAAGTGAGTTGGTTTTCAGGAATAGCAAAATTATACCTTGAAAACGACCCTGACATGTTGAAGGTTATGTACAAAGTAAAAGAAAATGCCCGGTCAATGGGCAAGAGAAAATTAAACAGATACAAAAAGGATATTGATTCAGGCCAAGACCTCATGAGGGACCTTGGAATTACTGAATCTGACAAGGATAATATTTTCGATATGATTGAAATGGATTTAAAAGAATATGAGTGATGAGGTTTGTGATTATTGTGGTGGACTCAAGGAAAGATGTTGGATAGACTACCCAGAAGATAACAACTGCGTCCATTGCACAGTGGACAAGCATGGGCAATTAACTTTAGAGCAAGCGGCAAAAAGATTGCACATATCTTTAGTGAGAGTTTCCCAGATAGAGAAAGAGGCCCTTAAGAAGCTTTCTAAGAGAATAAAATTTGACTTTCTAGATGAAAAAGACTATTTATAGTTGTATTATTTATACCAATCACCGCTTTCGAAAAAGGAGAAATATAAAATGAGTGATAACAAAATGTTAAAAGAAAACACAATCCGCAGGTTTATGAAACTTGCAAACGTCGATGCAATGACTGAGAATTTTGTCAGTGAAATGTACAGTGCCCCTGGTAAGAAAGAGGAAGAAGACGTAAAAGAGAACGAAGAGATCAACGAAGAAGAGGAAGTTGAACTTGAAGAAAATCTAGAGGACCTCGAAGAAGAAGAGGAAATGGAACTAGACGCTGAGTTGGACATGGATCCAGAAGGCGATATGGACATGGATCCAGAAGGTGAAATGGACGAGCCAGCAGATGAGCCAGGAGCCGCAGACATGAGCCTTACTGAAGAGGAGGCACAACTTCTTATCAGCCTAGGCGAAAGACTATCAGCAGCAATGGGATCTGAATCTGACGAAGACATGGAAGACATGGAAGACATGGAAGACATGGGAGACATGGGAGAAGCCGATCCAGAAATGGAAGAAGAGGAGCCCGAAGCCCCAGGCATGCGCCAGTCAGTATATGAGAATGAGCAAGAAGACCTTGTGAACGAAGTGCTTAAGAGAGTTACTAAAAGACTTGTTGCTGCAAAGCTCAAGAATAGAAAGTAAGATAAAATAATACGTTATCACTTAAAGCCCCAAACCTATCAAGGTCACTGGGGCTTTTTGCTTGATTTCCAACAGGAAAGATGCTAAAATAATATTATGAATGAGATACAACTTTACTCTATAATAATGTTTTTTACCGGCGTGGCCCTGACGCATGCAGTTTTTTATTTTGACAAGAAAAGAAAACGAAAAAGGTTTTACATTTTTATGTCTGCATCTATACTACAAGTTTTAGACAGTATTGACTTAGCACACAAAGCTGCAATTGATTTTATAGCAGAACAGTCAAAAACACTTGAAGATTCGCAGAAACAAGAGTACTTAGAAGAAGAGGGCAAAAAACTTTCTACGTTTATGGAACTCTATGTTTTGCTTTTTATAAACGCTGTACCACCAGCCGGACGCAAACACATAAGTTTCAGATCTTGGTCGGAAGCTCGGGCCCTCATTGAAAAGATGCGAGGGTTTCTGAAAGATGAGAAAAGTAAAGGGCGAACATTGGAAAGTTGACGAAAGAACGATAAGGATCCAAATCAAAACAGATGAGGAACAGTGCAAATTGGAAGAAGCGTTACCTGGATGGCAGTGCGTTTCATATGGATATGTTCCTAAAACCAGTGAAGATATCTATGTATTTGAAAGGGAGTTTGACTCAGACAAAGAATGGATGAGTTTTAAAAATTCCGACAAGATAACTAATTTAATAGAAATGAGAGAGGTATAATATGACTAAAAGAGTATCAGCAATTCCAAAGAAGAAAAAGAAGAAGAAGAAGCAAGATGAATTTACCCAGGAGGATAAACAAGTTGTAATTATAAATAACATACAACCTCCGTCGCATTCCGAGCCCGAGCCAAGGACAATAAACCTTTATGGAGACATATCAGAACTAAAAGGCGCCGACGTCGTCGCAGCTTTACTGTACCTGGAGAACACCTCCCACACGATCTCTCCGAAAGACCCCAAAGACCCAGAGTCTGATCAGGTCATCATTGCCCGCTCAATAGCTATGATGGTGTCAACTCATGGAGGAACTGCTTCCGACATGTTTTCGATTCTTGATATCATGGACATGGTCAAGGAGAGAACGTGCGACATTGAAACTTTTGGTATAGGAAAAGTGATGTCAGCCGGCGTCCCCATTCTTGCTGCAGGAACAAAGGGTAAGCGAAAAGTTGGCCGAAACTGTCGTATCATGCTTCACAATGTGATGGCTGGCACCGGCGGAACAATCTTTTCGATGGAGAATGAACTGGAAGAGATAAAGTGGATTCAGGAGAGGTATATTGAGACGTTAGCAAGTTATACCAACCTGACGCCATCAAAGATAAAGAAGCTTCTCAAGACGCAGAAAGATGTTTACATCTCTGCGGAAGAAGCAATAAAAATGGGCATTGCAGACGAAATTATCTAATTATTGAGAGGAGTTTTAACATGCCAAATACTATTACAAGCAAAAATGATCTATTCGCCCTTTTTGAAGAGGTGTTTCAAGACTGGACAGAAGGGACATCAGCACTGACAGAGATGTCAGACAAGGCCAGAAAAAAAGAGGCTGAGAAATTCCTGTTATCTCTCCCTAAGTTCACGCCAACTGAAGCCTGGGGAAACCCAGAGTCTACGGGACGCAAGACTATCAACAGAATCTTTTCTGTGATCGGCGGTGGAGCTTCGGTTGAAGGTAAGCTGGCATACCTCCAGAGAATTACAGATGTAAACAACAGAATTACTTCTCCAAGAAGAGTTATAGCCTCTCTGATAATGTTAGAGGCGCTGGCTGCGATCATTTCGGACTTTAACGAAGCATCCGCTGGTTTTGTATTTGAAGGCTGGTTATCTGCTCTACTTCAGGGTAGACAAGAGGCGGAGAGAACAGACAAAGGCAATCTCCCCATTCAGGATTTGGTCGCCTTCACACAACTCAAAGAGGGTACCCCCACCGTCCCTGTGAGTTTGAAGCTTTTGAGTCCAAAGACGAAAGTAGAGGGAAGTTACACTAACCTAGTTGACGCACTATTCGACGAGCCCGAATTCGGAGGTCGGATGTATTATGTCGTCGCCAGAAAGCTAGAGAATCACATTGTAGTTGAAGGGTTTGACATTAATAGAGGAAACTTTATAGACCTTATGACCTTACAGGGCGGAGCAAAGGGCACTACAAAACTGAAAGGTTCAGGCGCCGTATTGTTCGAAGTTTCGGACACTGCAATACTTCGTAAACACGGACTCAGAAGGGGCGATGCACAAAGCGTCATAGACCTTTTGAAATCCCTAGACGGAAAACCAGACGAACAATATGAGATTCTCATGAGAACCGCTGGCTATACACAGCTTTCACGCAAGCTAGCTCAGATTGAAAAAGAGAAAGACCAAGAACAAGGACAAGAAGATCAAAATTTTGAAGATCCCGAAATCCAGCGTCTGGCTAAAAAGTTCAATCTAAAGAAAGACCCTCAATCCGAAAAAGAGGAAAACCTCCTCCGCGCCCAGGAAAAAGCAGGCGTATCGAGACCTCGAAAATCATCAGGATCATATCGCTCCTCTAATAGTTTGAGAGAAGCTGCAATCAAAAGATACAGCGATAGAGAAAGACTGCTTACAGAATCAAGTCAAACTCAGTGGACTCTATCTGTATCTCAGATTGATGTACTGGTCAAACATGGTGTCATCGAACTGGCTACTCTCGGCGAGCTTCCAAAGACCAGGGATATGGTTATAGAGGTTGCTACGATGCACATGGATACCGTAAGAGACAAATTCATGATTCTCTTCAAAGCTTTCGCTGACTTGAATGATAACATCAACAAGTATATTACGTTTCCCAAAAGAAACGAGGCAATCAAGGCAGGTGAGCGCGCCATAAGCGACACCGGCGTGATTCAGAAAGAGATTCAAGACAACGTCCAGGCCGACGAAGTGGCAGCCGAAGAAGATTTAGATTAAAAACCCCTTGACATTTCAACCGAAATGCATTATAGTATATACATACCAACATGAAAGCGAGTCAAAATGACAACACAACTAAGCCATGGACCTGAACTCCGCAACAAGGTTCTCGACGGCGTAAACACTCTAGCGGATTACGTAGCAACAACACTCGGACCCAAAGGACAAAATGTTCTTATCCACCAAAAGGATAGACGACCCTTCGTTACGAAAGACGGCGTGACCGTAGCACAAAATGTGAACTTTGAAGACCCGCATATGAATGCTGGTGCAGAGGTGGTGAAACAAGTATCTGCAATGACCAACGCAGAAGCAGGAGACGGAACTACAACCTCGACAGTTTTGGCTAGGGAGATTCTGGTTCAAGCTAACAAATACATTGCCTCCGGTACATCCCCTATTGAAATCAAACGCGGACTAGAGCAGTGTCTTAGTGAAGCAGTACAAGTGATTGATGAAATTTCACAGCCAATTTCTTCTGCAGAAGACGTGAGGCATATCGCGACAATTTCAGCGAACAACGACGAGGCCATCGGCACACTTGTCGCCACTGCAGTAGACAAGGTAGGTAAGAATGGCTCCATCACAATTGAGGAGGCACGCTCTCTAGAGACGAGTTTGGATCTTGTAGAGGGTTTTAGATTTGACAGCGGCTATGCCGCCACTGCGTTCATTACGGACGACAGACGTGGAATCTGCCGCTATGAGAACCCGATGTTCTTGATTACCGACACAAAAGTAGACCAAGTCAACCAGATTTTACCTGCTTTGGAAATCGCTGCTCGCGAATCCCGGCCATTCATCATCGTCGCAGAAGAAGTGGAAGGTCAAGCCTTGGCTGCACTAATTATGAATACTATGCGCGGATCGATGAAGGTTGCCGCTGTAAAGGCTCCTCGCTACGGGGAAGAAAGAAGAGCAATAATGAGCGACCTATCGGTATCAACAGGCGCAAAGTTTTTTCAACAGTCGATGGGTCACAACCTCACTGAGGTTTCCTTGACTGATTTTGGAAAGGCTGCTAGTGTGGAGATCACCAAGAACACGACTACTGTCGTAGACGGTGAAGGGGACTATGAAAAAGTTGATGAGACTATTGAGAAGATCAAAGTCGAAATACAACAAACTGACGACATCCATGAAGCGGGACGACTCCAAGATCGTGTTACTCGTCTCTCTTCTGGTGTTGCTATCATCCGTGTTGGTGCTTCATCTGAAGTAGAGATGATTGAAAAGAAGCATCGTATCGAAGATGCCTTGGAGGCAGTCAGGTCGGCACAACAAGAAGGAATCGTACCTGGAGGTGGTATGACCCTGCTTCGTGTATCTAATTCGATTAACCCCAATTTCGACACAGAAGAGCAATCATCAGCACTCTCCATTTTCAAACGCGCGCTCGAAGCACCCTTTAAGACTATGGCTGAAAACGCCGGACTATCTCCGGAGGTTAGCTCATTAATGGTCAGTGATGTTGGGGATTGGATGGGCATCAACTTTTCAAGTGGGAAGCTTTCAGATTTGAAAGCATCGGGTGTGTTAGACCCTGCAAAGGTCACTCGCTGCGCAATGAAAAATGCCGTGTCTGTCGCTGGCACACTTTTGTTGACAAACCACAGCATTGTCCACTCATAAATACTAGTTAATACTGCGGAGGGTTGTACAATGGTGGAGCAAGAGTACATGTTGGACATGCAGTCAAAGTTAGATAGAGTTTGTAACGGCATCGAAGTTATGAGCGACAAGCAAGAGCAAATGTCGGAAGACATAGGTAAGATAAAAGAGGCGGTGTATAATCCGGACCAAGGACTCTATGCAAGAATAAGAGAGTTAGAGACTTGGAAGAGGACATCGTCAAGGATGATATGGACGCTTTTTACAACAATGATAGGTTTAATCGGCGCATTTATTTTGAAGAACTTGGGTATTTAAATGTTAGTAGAGATAAAGAGATTGTTAATAGAAAATGACGGATACAAAAGAGATGTATCTTTGAAGAGAATGTATATCAATTCTTCCAGTATTGTTTCAATATCAGATTACGCCGGCGCCACAAAATTTTTGTTAAGAGAAAACTCCAACTTCGCGCAAGAAAAGTTTTCGGTTATAAAATTAAACGAAGGCGGAAAGACTGATGAAATAATAGCATTTGGCAGCGCAAAGCAGATCTACAAGTCTATAGACACCAAAACAGACGGAAAGCAACAATTAAATGGATAGATTTATAATAATAGGCAGGACAAACTGCCCATTCTGTGTAAAGGCGATAGAGTATTGCAACGCGAAACAAGCAGAGCATATCTTTCTTAACTACATCGACACTCCAGACGTGCTGGAAGAATACAAAGAGTTTCACGACCAACCAACTGTGCCGATTATCTTAGCCAATAACATGCTGTCAGGATACACTAAAAAAGTGGGCGGATACTCAGACTTGTTGGAATATTTATAATGAATTCCAAGACGACACCCGTAAAGGTGAGTGTATTAAGGGTCTTGCACAAGGGGCTAAAGCCCATAATCCACAGGCTGGACTCAGTGTTGCAGGATTATTACAGAGAAGCCATCTTGCTATCTCAAGCTGAACTCACCGCGGTCTTGGAGTTTAGATCGGCAGCATCCACTGTGGAACTTCTGATGTTGGATTACTTTGAGCAAGTAGAAGAGCACAAGGTCGACACCTTGTATTTGCCGAACAAGGAATTCCAGCTTTTACTAGATTTGTCGAAAACCGCAGAGCTAGCGTATCGAGCCCCCCTCGCGCTCTCCGGACTCTGGACACACTGATGAATCTTTACATTGGAATAGCACTTGTATTTGTTGGTCAAATTATAGGATGGTTTCAACTTAACTCGCAGTATCTATCTGAATGGTGGGCAGGCAAGCCCTGGATCACTGCACTCTTGTTGGGTGCTCCATGTTCTGTAGCGTTCTGGTATTCTTGGAAGTTTATTGTAGATGAAACAGGCTCTGCCTGGACCGCCAGGTTCATAGGGTCTTCTGCTGGTCTTATCATATTCCCTATCCTTACGTGGTTTTTGTTGGGTGAATCGATGTTTACTCCGAAAACTATGATTTGTTTTAGCCTTGCTATTCTTATAATCCTAATCCAATTGTTTTGGTAAATACTATTTATAGTAAAAAGGTCTCAACATCACTATGAACTTCAACAACACATGGC
>Ga0209658_1002171_pt1 | contig 10676 bp, 7 predicted proteins | sample SaaInlV_150m_DNA_6_FD_184656 | JGI IMG/M metagenome (GOLD analysis project Ga0209658, IMG submission 184656) | Marine microbial communities from expanding oxygen minimum zones in the Saanich Inlet - SI037_S4LV_150m_DNA (SPAdes) (version 2) | ecosystem: Environmental > Aquatic > Marine >...
CAATTTCGACAACGGATAGATCATGAATCCATCAAAACTCAAGGGGTAGAGAAGTCTGGATTCAAATTTACTAAGTCCTGCGAATTGATATTCTGCCTCAAGTCGTAATCCTGGAAGAAAGAGATGCTCATGGACAACGCCAATCGCTCCCACAAGATTAAAGTAATTGTCATAGCGTAGACCAAGGCGTACTACATCCAGGGCCTGTTCCTCAACAACCACTGTCAATTTTAAAAACTTTGAATCAAGCGGTTCTATCTCATAGTGGATGTGCTTAAAGACGCCCAATCCATAGAGCTGGGTAATGCGTTCGGCTATCTGCCGCGGATTGAATTCATCACCACGATGGATATCCAGTTTTTGATATATGTATGAAAAGGGCAATCTATGATTCCCTTTAATCACAATCCCATCGATCTTGGGATACTCATTTTCAACCACATGCAATTTGATATTGACGCCATCGGTGCTATTCAGGTAGGCAGAATAAGTTACGTCCCTGACTCTTTCAGATAATCTCATACTTCTCAGATGGTCTTCAACAATCTCTGCAGTGATGGAGTCACCAGGAGTGAGTCCAGATAACTCATACAAATAGTTAAAAGGCAGTGTGGTGTTCCCCATGACCTGCAATCCATACAATTGACTTGGTGTTTTTTTGCTGGCGAACTGGCTTGAAGGCATGGCGAGTTGATGTTCTCGGACAAGTTGCTCCAGGTCATGACGCTTGGCATTGGCCGCCCGATTGCCCTCCTGAATGATGTCATCTACATTTTTTCTGCGGAAATCAGCTGCATTCAACTTGTTAAGTTCTGGGGTGATGATGAGGTCGGACAGGGGTAAATTGTCTTCCTCCCTATTGTACTCAGCGATGAAAATAGTTTGTTCCAGAATTTCCAGGAGCGTATTTAACTCATCTCGACTGCGAATGGATCGACCTACATTGCTGGTGATCACAACATCAGCTCCCATATCCCGCACCACATCTACAGGTACGTTATTCAGCAACCCTCCATCAATGAGCAGGGAATCCCCCCATTCTACTGGATCAAAGAGGGTTGGAATTGACATGGTGGATCTGATGGCTTTTGAAAGTGAGCCTGAATCTAACACCACTTCCTTCCCGGTGAGGAGATCCACTGTCACACATCTGTAAGGGATGGGCAGTTGATCAAAATGCTCAACATTTTCATAGGCATAAGTCAGCTCTGACAATGCCAGCAGGATCTTTTGCCCACTAATCAGGCCATCAGGAGGGACTGGCAGGCCATTTTTAATTTCGAATTCAAATTGAAAGCGACCATCATTCTTCCGTTCATAGTATGGGAGCAATTCACGCGGGGGATCATCTGAAAAGAAATGTTCCCATTCCATATTTCGAATGAGTCTTTCGATCTCAACACCATCATATCCGATGGAATAAAAGGCACCAATAATTCCGCCCATGCTGGTGCCAGCGATATAATCGATGGGAATGTTTAGTGAGTCGAGGAGTTTTAAAGTACCTATATGAGCAAATCCCCTGGCACCGCCCCCTGAGAGGACCAATCCAATTTTGGGACGCTCAACCGTCTCTTGGGAGAGACCCTGAACTAGGAGGAGAAGCAGGACACTTGCCCGCAGTAATTTTCTGGTCAACATGAATCTATTTGTTCTCAACATTGTAACCCTCTACGACAAGTCATTGGGGGAGCAGTCGTTTCATGGCTCTAATCTAAAAAGACCTTACTAAAACCTCCAGATTATTTTAACTTAAGCGTAACATTTTCAATTTACTATGTACTCTAAATAGCCAGACATATAGAATAGGCTTGCAAGCCTTCAGGGTGAATTCAAAGTACTGGCGATACCCTGCAAACATGCTGCTAGAATTACGTTTTATACACCCAGTATAAGGTGGGATTCTAGCAAATAATTGGAAATGTTCTGAGCCTGGTGGGGAGTTTCAATTGATATCCAAACAATTTTTATCTACACATTCTGTTTTTGGATGAAGCCATTGATTCAATCAAGGATTTAGCGTCCTGAATTAACATCAAAGGAGTTTTTCTATGGATCGAAGACAGGCTATGAAAATTTTGGGTTTTACGGGAGTTGGCTTGGCAAATATGGGCATGATGTCGTCATTCTTCTCGGCGTGTGGGTATCGCCGCGTAGGAAGTCCTATGATACAGAACGACAAATATGGGGTGACTATTCTGGTGGATGGATGGCGAGCTGACTTATTCCAGGATATGTTAAATAAGGGACAATTACCTAATATTAAAAAACATCTGGTTGATCGGGGAACCCTTGTAGATAATTGCGCGGGCACTTTTCCCTCCACCACTGGATCGGCACACTTGCCCTTTATTACCGGTATGATGCCAGGACACAATAATTGTCCAGGATTACGTTGGATTGATCGGAAAAATCGGGAAGCAAGGGATTATGTTCAGATGGAGAATGTACTATTTGATCGTGATTTTCCCCGATCCAACTACACACTTTATGAAATGCTATCTGGTGAATACACTTTATGTATTTATGATTTCGCTTCACGTGGAGCGACTAAGAAGCATCGTCCAGAAATCTCCACTTTGTGGTTTATGGTCCAGGATATTTTACCTGCCTGGGTTCAGGCAGATGAGGAAGCGGTAGCAATATTCAAGGATGCCTATCTTGGAGGGGGAACTATCCCGCGATATTCATTCGTCTGGTTACCTTCACTAGATCACCTTGCCCACTTCCTACGCCCTATGAGTGATGATATCTACGAACGTGCCAGAGGAGTTGATCTTTTGGTAGGACAAATCATGGAAACATTGCATAAGGCACAGTTATACGATAAAACTATTGTTTCACTGGTATCCGACCATGGTCTGACAGATACTGAAAATACCCATGATATCCGTGCAACACTCATGGGTTATGGATTAAACGTCATGGATAATCTATCCAACAATGACGGATTCAATTCATTAAGACAGCACAATGCTGCTCGTGGTCTAAGCGGCAATGGTTTTGGGCTCCTCTATTTTGCCGAAACGGAAACAGGGCGAGCCGGGACCCAGAGCTACTCATGGGATCGACCCATTGAATATGATGAATTACGTTCTTTTCTTGTACCGGGCGAAGGTAGACTAGATTTGATTGAGTTGCTTAGAAATGAGGATGCAATCGGTCTTCTCATGGTCAGAGAAAGACCAGATCTCTATCATATATTTTCAAAGTCTGGTGAAGGAATTATTGAACGAGAATACTCACGTTTTCGATACTCAGTTATTGGAACAGATCCATTGGGATATAAATCTTTACCTAGCAGCGCCAATCTCATCGATGGCAACTTTCATGACAAAGATACCTGGTTTTCTGCAACCACCTCGTCGAGCTACCCTGATGCACCCTTTCAAATTACTCAACTATTTGATTCGCCAAGATGTGGTGATATGGTCATCTCTTCTAAACCAGGCTGGGATTTTCTAAGTCCCGGAACCCATCATAAGGCAAGTCATGGAAGTCTGGAGAAAGCAGAGGTAATGGTTCCATGTGTATTGGCAGGGCCGGGCATCAAACAGGGCAATATAGAAATTGCACGTTCAATTGATCTATACCCCACATATCTCAAATATCTGGGGATCCCAAACTATGACGGAGAGGTGTTAAATGTATTTGGTTAAGTTTCCTCTCAAGCCTACCCAATATCACAGGGTAGTCATCGCACTATTCCTCCTCATGGGTCTATTCAGTGTAAATCTTGATGCCGGTGATTTTGATGCCTCTGTAGCACCCAAATCAAGGTTTCTATTGAGAATAAATCCAAACATCTATTTTACCAGTGCACATTTTTTGGATAATAGAAAACCTGCCAATTTAGATACAGTCACCGGACTTTTATCTTTTGAAATGCCCATTCATATACAATATGGTCTTACGGGCGCATTGTCCATTGGTGCCATCATACCACCTATTTGGACCTACCAAGAGATAGACCCGGAGATTAGGTACGATCCCATTCATCGATTCGCAATCAGAGATATTTGGCTGACAATTCAGCACAGATGGCTAGCCATCCCCTTTGTGTCTTCATCATCCATAAGAATCAAAATTCCCATTTCGAAAAAGAAGGATTGGGAGGATGGTCTACGCATTGGTGACGGTCAAGTCGATATTTTTCCGCTTTATTATATTGATTATTACAGCAAGCGAAATTATTGGTATTCAGAACTTACTGTGGGGTACAAGTTCCGACTTAAACAAGGTGATATTAAACCACTAGATGAATTTCACCTTAAAACACAACTTGGATACGAACTCCTGCCATCTTTGCAGGTACGATTTTTCTTATATGCTGGCATCATAGACTTTAGGAATGGACAATTCGGAGATAACGTTTTGGAGTTCTATCAAAAAGATGGAGATTTACGGACGTTCGGATATGGCGTTTCTCTCTGGCCGAGACCCTCGCTGCGACTAGAAATCGCTACTGGTGGAGATTGGTTCGGTCGCAATCAATACCGTGGAATGCGATGGTTAATTAGCATAGCAAAAATAATTTAAATGTCTTGCAGAGTTGGATCCGCTGATCAGGACGATTAACCCTCATAATTCCAAAAGGGCCATTCCTTTTTTAATGGAATGTTTTTCCCGACAATCGATCTCAATCTATCAGTAGAATATTCTGCGATGATCAGATTCTGACTTCCAATAAAGTGACGGGTTTCGACAAATTTGGTAAACTCCAGATATTCTTGATATGATTTCTGGAATATGATGGGATTGTCGATGTTTTGCTTTTCCCTGAGCGTGGATAGTTCAGTAACCAAACCATAATGAGCAGCCAGTTCTACGAGGGGTCGAGCTGTTTGGATTTTTTCCCAGCCAAATGGCAAGATGCCATGTTGCCCCCATTGCATGTACACCTTTGGTCTTTGATCAGAAGCTTTGGCATCCATCAGACAATCTTCAGTACGTAAAACAGTTCGGTGCCAATACATGCTCACATCCGCAAGTTTTAAGGAAACGGGATCAAATTCAATCCAGACTATCTCATGATCATATTTATTCCCCCCCCAGTTCATAAAAGCATCATCTTCCAAAAATATGTGGTATGCGAAAACAGGTTTCTCAGGGTGAAGGACTGGGATTATTGCGACAATCTCAAAAGGTTCATCTTCATGAAGATATAGACGTGGTGCAAAGTGGTTTGCCAGTGATAAATAATCGGTGACATGATCGTTATATTCATTTCCGGGCAGACTGCGTTCCATTCTTACTGATCCACAGGAGTGAATGATGATTGACATAATGAAGAACAATAGCGCATGCTGCATGCAACGGGAGCGGTAGTAATTTTTATTAATTACTGAATTATAAAACATGGGTTCCCCAACCGATATATATGCGAGTCGTGTTTTGATTGGCTCCAATTTGGCCAGCAATCCCGAGTCTCAGTACTTTCATATAATTGAATTCAAAACCGACATCTGTGATAAGTCCCAATTCACTATTTTTTATTTTATCAGCCCAAACGGTTCCCGCATTCAGGCTGAAGACCAATTCCAGATCAGAAAGAGAGGAGGTTTCAGGAATCCATTTACTGGTTGATATTGTAAGAGTTTGACTCCCTCTAACCATTTTTGTATTCACTAAGGCGTCATCGGGATGTGCAGGAAGGGTCGTCATCCCCCCCAGGGAGAAATGTTCCTGGGGCGGGGCATTTCCAGTAATCCATCCTCTGTGCAGTGTTGTCTTGGATTTGTGATTATCCCCAAGATCCAGCTCCCCAGTAAAGTTCAGTTGGTAGGTATGAAAATCAAAGTCTCCATTACCACCTAAACCTGAGCGTTGGTAATAAATGGTATGACGCCAAACAAAGCGAGGAGCAGCTTCCAGGGGTAGCTGGCCATGAATATCCAATTTAATGAAATTTCCAAATGATTTACCTGGCTCAACTATAAAATCAGCTCTCGTTTTGAGTGCCTTATATTCTTTTCCGAAAAGACCCAAATATACTGCAGTTGAGGATGCAATCTTATACCGGGTGAAAATTTCTGCCCCTAACTCATGATCTTCCTGTCTTGAGTATACGAAATCCAGATCATCCCTGCTTTGTATATCCTTAAACAACAACCCTTCAACTCGAATATTATTTCCAAATATATTTTTACCCATTCGGAAATTAGATAGCCAGTCACCGTGAAAAGCTCCGACTAACACTTCTCCGGCCATTTGAATTCCAGAAGGATTTCGTTCATTCCAGGTGACTCCAAAGCCATAAAATTGATCGCTATCAGTAAATTTTGTTGAAATGGAAGGCCGGTATGACCGTTTTTCCTGAACTTTTATGATAAGATCAAAATCACCATCCTCTCTTTTCGTAAAATGAGAGGATACACTTAGAATTGCTGGCTCGGCGGATAATCGTCTGATTGCGGCATCAATTTCGAATGAATTGTAATAGCCTTCACCCACTTTCAATACCGACTCGATATGTTCAGTGGTCACCCACTTGTTGCCCTGGATTGAAACACTGTGGGTTTTTGGTGTCTTAACTACTATCTCAGGAATCTCTGTCTCCGGAATTGACATAACAAAGGTGGAGTGATTGTAACCATAATAAGAAAAAACATTTTTGATGGTCTCAAGTATTTTATCAGTGGAAGGAGACTTATTGTTCGAAATTGACAACCCACTATTTATTCTGCTTTCATATGCAGTTCTAATAATTTTCTCAGGAATGGGGACATCTCCAGATATGACGATCTGATAGTGATCTATTGCGAAATCTGGTAAATTAATTTGCTTCGTATTATTCTCAGATGCACTCGCTGAAGTACTTCTTAACCACTTCTTAATATCTAAAAACGTCTCAAGGTTGATAATTTTATTACCGCGATTATCAATTGGGGTCATCAGTAAGTTTCGAGGACCTGTATTGAGATCAACAGATGAAATGATATCGAATAGGCCTTTTTCTTTGTCACTTTCTGACTGAACGATGAGAATGGGGATAGTTGAGATATTGTTGATTAGGTTTTTAGGATATCCAGCTGAATATCTTGTTCCTAAACGGGTATTGGTGAGCAGTCGTATTGGTACTTTCCCATAATTTGTTCTCAGCAAAATATCCGTGGTGATCTTCAAGGCACCTCGATCTTCGTTGGGAGCGATATCTGATGGGCTAATAGCAATGACGGTGTTCACATTACCAAATATTCCTGCGGTTCTAATTGCTATGCTACCCCCCATTCCAGCACCTAATGTATGAATTCTTGTGTACCCCTGATGGACCGCGAACGAAATCATGGCTCTCAGGTCAAGAATTTCATCTCCACCAATGCTACTAACGAAGGTACTTTTCTTATGACCCCTAAAATCAAATGTAATGATATCATACTTATCAATAAAAGCTTCCAACAATAGATTTAAATCAGTGGGGTTAATGGGTCCCAGCAGGGGGTGGCAATATATGATCACGTCCTGATTATTATTATTGTAAAGGTTCCCTTTGATCCGCACATCATCAGATGTAATGACGGTCAAATCACTTTTGCTTATATCATTGTAGAGTAACGTCTTTTGGTTAGCGAGGAGGGTTTCTGTGCTAAATGCACTTACAATCAAGATTGCATGAACCACAAAATTGGTTGCGATATTCCAAGTTTTGCACACAATGGGTCAAAATAATCGATATCTCAATAAATTCCAAATAACACGTCAACCCTAATTTTTGAGTTGATGTGGTTCTCCCTTGAGAGTTGGTCACATAATCGAATAATATCAAATTCCGAAAATATTGAATATTCCACTGTCTATATTTATGCAGAATAGTCATATAAAAAACAGCCCCCAGCCTAAGCCAGGGGCCAAGCTCTACAGGATTAGTTGATTGGAGACTAGTACTGTTTGAGCTGTATCTCACTTCTAAATGATGTATAGAAGTGATCATGAAAAGAAGCTAGCATACTTGTTGCTATTAGCAACTAATCAATAATAATTCCAAAAATTAATTGAATAAAAAATGTAAATGGTTGTTTGTTTTAAGTTTTTGCACCTCATATTCAGACCATAGCCAGGAAAGTCCAAGTGGATGGTAATGTTTTCTGCAAAAGTATGCAGAAGAAACTGGCTAGAAGAAAGCCACCTTTAGTGGTTAAGATTAAGAAAGAGGTTCAAGAATGGCTGATCAATTAGTCAACGGTGTGGTCAAATGGTTTAACGATGCAAAAGGTTACGGATTTATTCAGCAAGAAGACGGTCCAGACGTATTTGTACATTATCGTGCGATCAACGGTGAAGGACATGCGTCCTTAAAAGAAGGACAAAACGTTACTTTGAATGTTACTCAGGGTGAAAAAGGTCCTCAGGCAGAGAACGTTACTGCTGTATAATTCTTTCTAATAAGAATTTTAAAAACGCCGGCCTCCTTAGGAGTGCCGGCGTTTTTTTTTGTCATCGCATTCCATGATGTAACTTCAATCGAGATAATCAATTGAATTAGTGAATAGATTTATAAACTTTCGCAAGACCTCTATAAAATAGAATAGCCCCCAGCCACCGAAGTGGCCAAGGGCTTGGGGGGTGAAGTCAACAATTACCAAAACAACTTACTATCATGCTCTCAGGATTGTTTTAACTCGATACTTCAGCATCCTGAGCTGGAACTTCAATCGAGGTAATCGTTTGAAGTATCGAGTGTGGTGGGCGCTGAGGGATTCGAACCCCCGACCCCCTGCTTGTAAGGCAGGTGTTCTAAACCAACTGAACTAAGCGCCCCTGTTGTCAAAACTCTTTATCAAAATAGCGCTTCGGGATTGATGTTCAACCTGATACTCAGGTCTACATCTCTATTCCGCGATGCTCCGTAGTCGAACCCCGACTCTCCCGACACTTATGTCGGGATGTTCTAAACCAACTGGCTTTCCAACGAAATCTTCGATTTCGTTTAGAACTAAGCGCCCCTGTTGTCAAAACTCTTTATCAAAATAGCGCTTCGGGATTGATGTTCAACCTGATACTCAGGTCTTCATCTCTACTCCGCGATGCTCCGTGGCCGAACCCCGACTCTCCCGACACCTATGTCGGGATGTTCTAAACCAACTGAACTAAGCGCCCCTTTTTTCAAGTACCTACATTGCTATAGGCGCAGCGAATATACATGCCGCAATACGCCTTGCAAATTATTTCTCGCAGTTCAATTTCATCCTGCATTTTCTAGCATAATTTGGGACAGTTTACACTTATATCTTTTCAATTTATTTTATAATATTGTTTATAATTTGCCAAGAAATAATATGCATTCTAACCATTTTCAAGACGTTCAGCCCTTCACAATTTTGCAAAAGCCACTTAGATGTGTAACTGACTAAATGATTAAAATAATTTCATCAATCAAAAAGATAGATGAATCTTGATTATTCTTGAAGCTCACCCTGACGTCGAGTGACACGATAGATTGCTGTGAGCATCAGCAAAGCCCCCATAATCTGACTCCAGGTTAGGGCATGATCAAAAAATACCCAGTCAATGGTCACAGCTGAAATGGGCCAAAACATTTCCAGCAGAGTTGACTGGCTGGCCTGTACTTTTTTTAATCCAAAATAATAGATAGATAGTGCCACGGTACCAGAGGACAGGACAATGGCCACCAGGTAGAATAACTGTTCTGAATTCAAGCGGGGAATGGATCCAAGGTCCATAAAAAGTAGAATATAAGCTCCACTTAATATTGCTGTAAGTCCTAAACGTAATGGAGTTACAATTCTTGAGTCTAGCTCTCGAAGACTGTACTTCCCCATAACCGTGGATGAGCCCCAGGCAAATGCGGCTCCTACGGCCAACAGTCCAGCCCACACATTTTTCCCACCGTCCTGCCACTGAGGGAGGACATTGGGGAAGGCGACAAAATAGCTACCAACTAAAGCAACCCCTGCCCAGAGATAAAATCTACCTTTAAATCGTTCTTTGAGGATAATTCTAGCCAGGATGATGGCAAATATGGGTTGAAGCTTTTGTAAAAGAACCACAACTGAAAAATGAATGTAATTGATATAACTAAGTGCCCGGGTATAAGCCAAGGTACCCAGCAATCCTCCAAAAACTGCTATCCAGAATATGGATATCCATGTCTTACGGTTTAAAGTCTTTATTTTGGGCCAAAACTTAATGAGCCAGGGAAGGGTAATAATGAGTCCCAGACTATGCTCTGAGAAAACAATGAATATACTGGGTAGACTGTAAAGAGATTGTCTTAGGAGGGCATCAATTGACCACAGAAAAGCTGCAAACACTATAGCCAGCGGGCCTATATACGGCCATGAGATAAATCGCTTAAACATGATATGAAATATCCATACTCATACGAGGAATATAGTCAGACCATAGGCAATGGCGATGGATACATCTATCCTGTTTGAGAAATTATCAGTCGACTAGAGGGGTACTTACTTCAGGTAGGTGATCTTTTCCAGAGTACCCACGCTCTTGCCATTCACTAGTAATCTGGCAAAATATACACCACCTGCCAGGCTCCCCGAAGGTTCCCAGCTCATACTGCCTGACTGTTGTACCTCGATGGTTTCAACGAGACCACCACGGATATTCATGATATATAACAGGCCTGTCTCACTGGTTGCCATATCGATGTCAAATTGAATGGCTGGATTAAAAGGATTGGGGTAACTCGAACGGATACC
>Ga0209658_1002177_pt1 | contig 10632 bp, 9 predicted proteins | sample SaaInlV_150m_DNA_6_FD_184656 | JGI IMG/M metagenome (GOLD analysis project Ga0209658, IMG submission 184656) | Marine microbial communities from expanding oxygen minimum zones in the Saanich Inlet - SI037_S4LV_150m_DNA (SPAdes) (version 2) | ecosystem: Environmental > Aquatic > Marine >...
GAGGATAGGAATTTTAAACCACTTTTCCTCAAAAATGTAAAAGTATCCCGTTCAAGAAATATCGAAGTCATTAGTTTGGCAAGGCAAGGCAAGGCAAGGCAAGGCAAAGCAAAGCAAAGCCCGCATACCTTTAACCCCTCTCCTAAATCACCTGCCAGCACTAACTGCGCCTGTCTAACTGTCCGGCGGTGGAGAAGCTCAAAGCCGCCGAAGCACACGCGCCGAAGGAATTACTCGAGGTCTATCAGACATACACCGCGCACGAACAAGCACTGGCAGACTACTTGCGGCTCGAACGAGATGGAAAAGGCGGTGCGCATATGCTCGAGAACCACATCGAACGAGTTGCTCCTAAGGTCCCCTGGAGGTCCGAAGAAATACGATACGGCGAGTGAAGGCGTACGTTGTCGGCCTGTGCATCTAGAATGGATCAGCAGACTACAGTGTCCCGTAGTGAACCTGGATTCATCTGCCGCTCCACAGGTACTAGCGGAAGAGGTTATTCGTGCTATCGCCTAACAACTCGCTGGCGTTCTATCCCAATACCAAACGTTTGGCTTGCAGCGAAGATTCATAGGCAACCGTCAATCGCTTTCCTCGCATACCAGTTGCCCAGAAGGCTGTAGCAAGCAATGGACTTAAGCAAAATTGCGATTCGCCAGTCATATTCAAACTGCTCTTCTTCATAAGGTGTTTGGCGTTGGTATCGCGCGATCAATTCCTTATGCTTTTGCAGGCAGCTAAAGACTATCAAGTGCATCAGATCCTCTACCGTCGGGACGCCAAGCCTTACTAGTTCCCAATCGATCAGTACGGCTTCACTCGTGCTGTACAGAAAATTCCTCGGATGTGGATCACCATGCAAAATTGTTAGTGGCTGTTTCCTGACACGATCAAAATAGTCTTCCCACAACGGCTGGTTGATTAGATCATGCATTTCTACTTTATCGGATAAACCCAATTCTGAAAACATGCCGTCAACACGATGACGCATTCTAATCCGCCATTCCCCGACAGTCTCCGGATCCACATTTGGCTTTATTTCATCCAGCCGTGGATCGTTCCAGAACCCCGAGTGCAATGCCGACAAGTTATCAACACAGTGCTGTTCCCAGGCTGGTAAATTGGGTGTCCATTGGGTATGTGTGCTGGAAAGATCTTCAAGAATTATGGTGCTTGCACCTTCATCATTAGCGAGAGCTGCAAAGTACTTAACCGCGGGTATGTCGAGTCCTTCCTGCAGCTTACTGAACCAGACTGCGCGTCGGTTGAATTGTGCTTTGCGAGATGAATAGCTATCGGGTCGTGTCCATTTGATGAACAGCATTCTGTTATCAGCAATCAGATGGGCGAAGGCGCCCATATTGGTCTGGCCAGTTTTTAGGATCTGAACAATCTTTATGGGCTGCTCAAGTAGTCTGGATAGTTTATCTGCAGTGATGTCCTCAGATTTGGTAATAAAATGATTCATCAAACACCTTCCTTCTATTTACCTCAGTTACTAACATGCAATTCTGACATGCCCGAGCATCTTGACGCAGAGGTTGTTTTCAACCGGAGCTCTTGAGCATACTATCGGGGAACTAATGAAGAGCGCATGAACATGAAAACGTTATTCCCCTTAATAGTTACCCTGTTCTCAGTTTCTGTTTCCAGTTCACTTTACGGCCATGGGATTATTCCCGAATTTGTACCCACCGACAAAAACCGGTTAATCGTATTTCCCGATACTAGGCGCTACAAAACCCTGGTTCTCGATCCACATACCCACTCTACCTTCTCTGATGGCCATGTCTGGCCAACTGTCCGTATATCAGAAGCACTGCGAGATGGATTGGATGCAATCGCTATTACAGAACATCTTGAATGGCAGCCGCACCTCGCTGATATCGGGCACCCCGACAGAAATCGGGCTTTTGAAATTGCCGACGATGCCAATAGCAAGAACAATCTTATTGTGATCCCAGGTGCCGAGATTACCCGCACAGCCCCGGCAAGCCACATCAATGCAATATTTATCTCGGATGCCAACAAGCTGCTCAAGAATCTTGTTCCTGCCGATCCCGGTGATACACGCGCTTACTTTGCTGCAACTTCTGAGTGGCCCGCCCAGAAAGCTGTGGATGCCGCCAACAACCAGGGTGCCTTTTTATTCTGGAATCACGCCTGGTGGCGAAACGATTTCCCAAACGGCATACCTTTGGCCCCAAAATTTCACATCGATAACGCAAAGAAAAAACTGTTACATGGTATTGAGATAGCCAATGGCCGAAGTTATTCGGAGGAGGCTTTCCAGATAGCGCTTGATCTAGACCTGACCCTGATAGGCGTGTCAGATGTCCATGGCCTGATAGACTGGGACTACAAACCTCATGAGGGCGGCCATCGGCCGGTTACTCTGGTGCTGGCAAAAGAACGTTCGCCACAGGCCATCAAGGAGGCCTTATTCAAAGGCAGAACAGTCGTCTGGTTTAAGAATCTACTCATCGCCCACAAGAAAAACATGGACAGTTTACTCGAAGCTTCGATGGCCGTAGTGAGCGCAACCTATACCGGTAAATCGGACATCCTGGTGATTACAATCGAAAATCATTCTGATGCCAACTTCCTGCTTGAGAATCGTAGTGATTTTACCTTTGCGGGGAACAGCGACGTTATCGAACTAAAGCAGCATGCAACAACCCGACTTGGGATTAAAACCGGCAGGCGACTGAAGCGAATTAAACTGCACTTCAAGGTTCTGAATGCCCTCGTGAAACCTGGGGAGAATGCTGAGATTACGTTTGCGTCTAAAATTGAAGTGGTCGAGCAATTACCTGGCAACTGATCACTCAGCTCTTTCGAGAACCATGATTGGTGAGCGGCGAAGAGAGATGAGAATGATGTCAGGCGAGCCGTGGCGTCGCAAATGCCGAGTGATCTCCGCTGATTGCTTCGCGCACGATCGCCTCGCTTCGGCGAGACGTTATTATGCTATTTTGTCGGTTGATGCAATCCCGTCAATTTATCAGCAGCAGGACATTGGTTATGCGTGTATTGGTTTTATCGATTCTGATGTGGCCCGCTTTGAGCTTTGGTGCTACTTCTGCGGCAGAATTGCTAGCAAATGAGTTACGGTTTGAAGCTGATAAGGGCGATGCTAAAGCGCAGTTCAATCTTGCCTCGATGTATGCCAATGGCGAAGGCATTCCCGAAGACGACAAAGAAGCCGTGAAGTGGTACCGGCTTGCTGCTGACCAGGGGTTTGCTCAAGCGCAGCACAACCTTGGCTTAAGGTACGACATTGGCCTGGGTGTTCCTGAAGACGACAAAGAAGCCGTGAAGTGGTATCGGCTTGCCGCGGAGCAGGGGCATGCTAAAGCGCAGTTCAACCTTGCCTCGATGTATGGCAATGGCAAAGGCGTTCCCGAAGACGACAAAGAAGCTGTGAAGTGGTATCGGCTTGCAGCGGAGCAGGGACATCTTTCTGCCCAGCACCAGCTTGGCTTGATGTATGACAATGGCGAGGGGCTTCCTGAAGACGACAAGGCAGCTGTTAAATGGTATCGGCTTGCCGCTGATCAGGGACTTGCTGAAGCCCAGTATAGCGTTGGCGTGATGTATGCGAATGGCGAAGGTGTTGCTGTAGACTATGCGCTCGCTTACATGTGGGCCAATATTGCTGGTGCAAACGGCCTTGATGTCAGTAAGTTCAAGGGATTTTTAACTGAAAAATTGACTCAGGCGGATATGAGCAAAGTCCAGGAACTCACCGGACAATACATCAAGGGTAATCCGGAAGTTTATTGAGTTAGTGAAAGGCTGACGGTACTGACTACTGCCCCAGAGTGAACCAGGCTATTGCAAACGTTTTCGGACACTAGCCTCTTTGGCGGGGCTTTTTTTATCTTGGGTTTTTTGTCGTGATTGGCGCTACAGCAACTACAGGGGTTAAGCTTAAATACTTGTTTGCTTCGAATGAAATAGTATGCTGGTATTTATGAAGCCTTTACTATTGATGTCACTTCTCATGTCGAGTCTGTTCTCTATGTCTACCCATGGTCAGTCAGTTAACGGGACGTTACTAAGAGTGACGATTGCCGTGGATGGCATGATGAAAAGTAAGGGCGGTGTAACTTGACTGACGTGACCAGATTCGGTCTCAGCCGTTCTGTTAGAACTGGCAGGTGTAAAAACGGTAGACATTGATCTCGAAAATGATTGCTTCACCATCACATACGACAGTAACGCCACTTCCTCAGATAAAATGAAAGTTGCAATTGTGACGTTGGGATACGAGCCCAGGATTGTACAAAGCACTTTAAACAAAATGCGGCCATCACACGATGGAACAGAACCGATACCCGAACCTGTCGCTATGGCACTAGAACGCGTTGAGAATACTGACACGTCTATATTCATCGATTTTTACGCGAAATGGTGTGGTGCCTGTAAGGTCATGGACAAAACAACACTCGTTGATCCAAAGGTGGTCAAGACGCTGGTGCAATTTCATACCCTGAAAGTTGATGCAGATGAATTTCCACTTGCAACACAACATTTTGGAATTTTCGCAATGCCAACCTACATAGTGCTAAACCCGTCGGGCGAGGAGGTATTCCGCCACGTCGGGCCCATTACCGCCGGAAGTCTTGTTGAAAGGTTGTTGCCATTAAACGGGGATGCAGGCTAACTTCGACACCGTCTCCGACCTAAACCCTCGCCAAGCCATCTGGATTGATCGCGACTGTGGGCCTGGCTGTGTTGATCTGGGTCGGGTTGAGCCAGAATATGGCGCTCAACCAAAATCGAACAATTAATAACACCTCTTTAACGCTGTGTTACACAGATCCTTGCACCAGAAAAACCCCTAATCAACGGAGCAATCTCAAGGATATATCCTCGAAACTAAAGCTTGGACCTGCATTGAGTCTCGGTGCCCTCACGTTATCTTTTTCGGCCGTAAGCCAAGCGGAGCCGGCGATGCTTTTGACTACCATCAACACCCAGGATGGCGCTGGCGATGTTGCATGGATTAAGGGCAGTGCAAAGGCCATAGCCAAATGGGCGATCACTACATATTTACGTTTTTCGATTCTCAGAAAGCACTTTGGGCAGCCGATCCCGTGGATCCAATCATGGTTAAAGAAATCGCCAAGATGAACGTTAAGCGAACAGTCAAAGAACAGGACCACTGGGCTGTCGTACGAGCCCTACCCACCAATGGTGACATCGGCTATTTCTGGAATATTACCGTAATCGCTGAGAACGCCAACCGCTACCTCAGCACGCTGGATAAGCTAGTGCCCGCAATGAAGGCCAATGGCCATGACGTATCGATGAATGTTTTCGTCGCAGACACAGGCCGACGAGCGGGTCAATTCATGGTATCGATGGGCTCGCCCGACCGCGCCGCTTTGGGCGCTTTGCTGGACGATAGGACTCAGCCCTGGTTCGCTGAGGTCATGTCCGACCTGGAAGGCACTCGGGAGATCGTACTTGGCCAAGCGCTTCGCTGTGAAAGCTGCTATAGTGCGCCCCAGTAACAGACCTAAATCGGGCCGTTGTGTTGCGTTAAAGACATAACGGTTCGATCACTGGCCTTGCTCGAAGCCTTTTGTGGGAAATTTCTCCGCCTGAGTAATTAAATCAATGCGGTATGAGTCAACAAACGGAAACCCTAACTAAGTCGCCAGCATTGTGACCTCTGTTAATCTCTTGTCAGTTTTATAAATTCTGCGATGGCGAATGATTTTCAACACGGCTGCATCTAACTTACTTTTACTGATCAAATAGGCTATGAAAATGAAAACACTTTTATTGGGCGCTGTAATGTTGGCTAGCTTAACGGCTTGTGGCGGTGGGGGCGGGGGCGGATCTTCAAGTCCGCCTGAACCTGTTGCTGCAGACCCGGCCCCAACCCCGGTGGAGTCAGCCCCGGTTACGGTCATCGTAGACATCATAGGTGTCATTACCGGGTTCGGCAGCGTGTTTGTTAGCGGTGATAAATATGAAGTGGAGCCCGATACGTCCATTATCATTGACGGCGAAGGTGAAAGCTTAGGTGATGACAGTGATTTGCGGGTGGGTATGAAGGTAAATATTTCTTCCAGTGAATCTGATGGCGAACGTACGGCACAGCGTATTGAGTATGACGATGACCTGAAAGGCCCAGCTTCAAACGTAGTGTTGGATACGCAAGATCCTTCGCTCGGCTCATTTTCGGTTGTGCAGCAAACGGTTGTCGTAGACGGGAACACAATTTTTGATAACAACATTGGCGATAATAACGCTGATGGAAATATTGATATCGGAGACCTGACGGCGGGTAGCGCCCAGGTTGTTGTGGAAGTCAGTGGTTTATTGATTTCCGAGGGTTTTGTTGCAACCCGCATTGAGCGATCTGATTCGGTCGCTGGTCGGCCTGACGTGAGCGACGATGAATACGAAGTGAAGGGTTTTGTTGACGAAGTGGCCAGCGATGGCAGTGAATTTCGTATCAACGGGGCTACATTTTTGGTTGTCGATGGTGCCGATGGTACCAGTGGTACGGTATTCGATGATGGCTTGGCTGCAGATTCATCTCTTGTTGGCGAATATGTTGAGGTTAAAGCGGATCAAAATAATGCTGGTGCCTGGGTCGCGGTTCGGGTTGAACGTGAAGATGACTTTGACGATGACAATGGTGATGGTCAGGTTAATGACGACGATCGTAATGGCAGATATGAGATCGAAGGGGTGCTTAGTGCTGTAGACACCTCGACCACGCCTAGTATCGTGACAATTGGCTCGGTTATCCTGGAAGTGATTGATGCGAGTGATCTTGTTGGTCAGGTAGGTAACATAGTAAAGATCAAAGGCACGTTTGATGAATCTGGCGTGCTGGTGATCGATCAGTCGCGCTCACAGGTTGAAAGTTATCTTCGTGTGCAAGACCAGGTGGCGGAGGTTAGCGCCTCTTCATTTACGACGCGCTTGGGAGTTTCGATTACGCCCACGGGCAACAGTCGAGTGAAAGATGACGACAGTGACGATGACGAAGGTGATCACTTGACGCCACAACAATTCCTGGGGCGAGTGCAGCAGGGCGATTATATCGAAGCCAGAGCGTTTCTTGATGCCAACGGTGAAGCGGTATGGACACGCATCGAGCGCGAAGATGAAGATGATATGGATTGTAGGATACAAGGGCCGGTCGAGGCGATACAAGGTGACAGTGCCAGTGACTTTACCTTTGTTATTCAGGGTGTCACGGTAGATGTGAGCCAAATTATCTCAGAAGGCGACTTTGAAGGAGCTAACGGTCAGACCCTGGGTAGACAGGGATTTTTTGATCAGTTGAGCGTGGATGATGTTGTGAAGGCAACCAGCGATAAACAAGGTCTTGGCTGTGAGCTGGACCGTCTTACCGCTCGCGAAGTTGAGTTTGAAAACAATGATGGATTGTTCGGTACTTCATCGTCTTCATCGTCTTCATCGTCTTCATCATCTTCATCATCTTCATCGGGGGAAGATGATGAAGATGAGCTGTCAGGCCTGCCCAGTGCGGTCACTGAAAATACTTTTGTTCTTAACGGCCGCACCATTACGGTGGTGGGTAGCACTCTGATCGACGATTCTCTTGTCGAAGCGGCCCTGGGTCGTGAAATAGATAGCGATGATATTGCGTTTGATCAGCTCCCCGGCGAGTTGACGCTTGCAGATTTGTTGCCCACAGACATTGTTATTAAAGTGAAGGTTACCGCTGATGATGTTGCCATCGAGATAGAAGATAGCTAGTCAGAGCATGGGGTCATCGTTTTGCGATGACCCCACCCGTAAGGTTTAGGTCTTACTACGACAAAAGTCATAGATAATTATTTATCGCGCGAGGCCCGACGAACCTTATGCCCAGTGGTGCGTATACTTACCTCATAGATTAAGTGAGTTAAATGCCGGTGAATTCTTTTCTAAACAATCCTTATGGGGATACTTTTGCCATCCAGGGTAAATAGGCATTATTATTCCTGTTTTTTGCACGAGGGGCAGATCAATCGACCAGCTCAGCCAACAATGACATGAGCGCAAACTGGTTATAGCTCGCAACCTCTGCCCCGGTCGAATTTGGGCAGGCGTTACGCGCCGTGCACGTATTAGGGAAATTGCTGTCAGATAGAACGTAACCCTGGTTGGCGCTATGTTCGTACTGTGTCTGCACCACCAGGACAAGGTCTTCTGCAGGCCAGACATAGATCTGTTGACCGTTTAACCCCAGCGCTGCAGAGATCAAAATGGGCGGCTCTTGTGCAAAGAACGCGCTATTCAAAACCCACCAATGTAAGCCATAAAAGTCAGTTTGTGCAGCCAGGCTTGCTTGCACATAGCTGCCAGGCACGATTTGGTTACCGTCCCACTCACCATTCCGCGCGTAAAGCAGGCCAAATCGAGCCATGTCCAACGGTGTCATATCCAGCCCCATGTAGGTGAGGGGGTTGGTGCCGGTCCGATCCAGCCACATGCCAATCAGGTTCGGGTCGATACCAATTGGCAATAGAATTTTTTCAGTCAGGTAAGCATGCGCATCCATGCCGGTCGACCGTAGGATAATCGGCTCTAAGAGCTGGGATGTCGGGTCTGAGTATTCAAATGTCGTGCCCTGCTGCCTTGTTTTTGGAAAATCGATCGCAAACGTTGATTGATCCGTTTCATAGTAAATCCCGCTATCTGCACCATAACCCGCACGCATTTCCAGGATATCTCGAATGGTGACAGCCTCCTTGTCGGTACCTACCCATTCGCTTAAAAACTCGCTCGCCGGTTGATCCAGGTCCGTTAGCCAACCTTCCTCTAACGCAACCCCGATTAACGCAGCGTAAAAACTTTTGGCTACTGACCAGCTGGTCCCAAGCGTGCTGATATCAACACCCGGGGAGAAACGCTGCCCAATTACCCACCCGTTGCGCACCAATACCGCAGACTGAACCGCCTGATCCGTAAAAATGTGGTTTAGGATAGCGTCAACATCGCTGGTATTTAGATTCAATTCCGCAGGGTCTGCGGCCTGGAGTGTCCATGTTGGGTCAAGTTGACGCGCCGGAGGGTCGGGCACATTCGCAGAACCGCTGCCGCCACCGCCACCGCTACCGCTACCGCTACCGCCACCGCCGCACCCGGACATCCCGACGACGATTGAAAGAATAAAAAGGAAATTGAATTTCATGCCGAATTTATAACAGCTATAGACATGATTTGCAGGCCAAAAGACTATCTGGCTTATTCAGATTTTCGGTATTCCTTAGGCGTTATGCCCTCCCAGCGCCGGAAGGCTCGTGAGAAATTTGAAGGGTCATTAAAACCAAGGCTATAAGCGACTTCTTTTACCGAGAGATGCTTCTGTCCCAGGTAAGAGACAGACAATTGATGGCGGGTAGAGTCGACGATTTTTTTCACTGAACTATTTTGCTCGTTGAGGCGGCGCTGAAGGGTTCTGGGTGAAAGGTTCAGCTCGTCTGCTACGATTTCCCTATCTGGTTCGCCATGCACCAAATAGTTGGCGACGACTTCTCGCACACGACCAACGATGTCTGTTTTTTTGAATTGGCGCAGATAGGTGTCTATCAGATCGTCCATCGCTGCTGCGATTTGTGGATTCGACCCTCTCAAATTCCGTTGCAGGTCTGCGGTACTAAACACCATGCGGTTTTCTTTTTCTCCATAAGTGACCGAGCAACCAAAAAAATCATCAAGTGGGCTAGTGTCTTCTGGCGCTGAACGAATCAAATGAACCTCTAGCGGCGTTAAATCGTTACCGTAGGATATTCGCGACATTTGTAGAATAAGCGCGATAACAGCGTCGGTGTTATCCGTTGATTCCTTCAAATTAGCCGTCAAGTCCCAGGCCCCCTGCATACGCGTAAGAGTAAATTCGACATTGGTACTTAGCATGCTATACGCACGCCTACAGCGTTGAAATGCAGCCAGTAGTGTTGGACTGGTAATCCAGGCATGGCCAACCGCGTGGAGCATAGAAGGCTTCACGTGTTTAACCACCTCGACAACCAGACAGGGGTTTTTTGTTTCTCGCTTCGCCAGGCGCCAAAGCTGGTTGATTTCACTGGTACCAAACCGGGCTTCTGGATCGTTTATCCTCGTGAAATCTAAGCCGGCTTCAGTAAACAAACGCTCTGGATCAATGCTCATGTCAGTAACGCAATCAGCAAATGCCTGGTAGATTGTGGCCAGGGTTGAGCGATTAATAGTCATACCACTGGCTCTTTTGGATATAGATATCTAATGGTATCTAAACTTTACCCTGGGTGCGACCACTCGGCGCCTTAAGACATCTTGTTCGCGTACTACGCCTATCCAGCAGGCTTTTGGTGACTAGCTTTTGGCGCCGATTGACTACTTATTCAAAACCGTGCCTTCAGAATGTGCTTCGTAAATACGAAAAGGGTTAATCATGAATAGGGGTCAAAATGAATATAAATGAGGTAAATGAAGAGAATCTACCTGTGCCAAGACATCTATTTCATCAACGGAACAACAAAGAGGTCATGGCCCATGAAAGTATTGGTGGTTGACGACGAGAAGCTAGCCAGAGAAAGGTTGGTGAGAATGGTAGAAATTCTTGACGACCATGAAGTCACAGGGATTGCAGAATCCGGCGACGAT
>Ga0209658_1002189_pt1 | contig 10591 bp, 4 predicted proteins | sample SaaInlV_150m_DNA_6_FD_184656 | JGI IMG/M metagenome (GOLD analysis project Ga0209658, IMG submission 184656) | Marine microbial communities from expanding oxygen minimum zones in the Saanich Inlet - SI037_S4LV_150m_DNA (SPAdes) (version 2) | ecosystem: Environmental > Aquatic > Marine >...
CAGATGAATGTTTTAAACTTGAAAAGTCTAAACCATTTACTATATAGTTTTTGTCTTTATAATTTTTTGTTAGATTTTCTTGAATACCTCTACATCTTGCAGGAGTAGCATAAAAATACATACCACTTTTATCTGTAAAATGAACCTTAATAGCATTTTTGGAGTTTCTATCCTTTACTTTATATAATAAACTACCTAGTGTGTCAATCCATTTATTTTTAAGTAGTTCTGCCTCGTCAAACTCATCACTTGCCTGATCCAATACACTATTTACATTTTTATTTATAAAATTTTCTTCAAATTTATTATTTACAAGAGTTTCACACATTTTCATGTTTAAATTTCTCTCCAACAATAAAATTAATTTTGTACAAACATCTTCAATATTTGTTCCAATATTATTTTTAATGTATTTCATCATAACCTTATCCGTTTTCAATATTTTATGAATATCAATTATACAATGTAAATTATTATTAAAATTAAATAAATCATTTGGAGAGATTTTATTAAAAATAATTTTTCTATATAGATGTTCGATATCAGTAATTGCTTGAAATGATTTGCGTAAAAATTCATATTTATCCCAATTTTTAATCAAGTAATCAATCATATTATATTGACCGTTTAAATAAGATATATTTGTAACAGGATGTAAAATTTTATCCTTTAAATATCTTCTACCCATAGGAGTTACACATTTATTAACAAGTGATTCAATACTAGAATATTGCCCCTTTTGTCCGCCAATATTAACAATATTTAATTGTCTTAATGAATGGTTAGCTAGTAATAATTTATCACCGATATTATCAAATCTTGGTTTTTGTAATTTATTAGTTAAGTTGGCATTATGTTGCCAGATAAAATCAAGTAAAAAACATAAACTTTTTAAAGCAAATGGATTTTCTTCTAATTGGGAAGATTTCATATAAGAATGAAAATCATTAATATCATCATAAAATTTCAAAATAATTTCTTTTTGGTATGATTGGTTATCACATTTATTAGCTTGAATAGAATGATCTTCGTTGTTATTTTGATTAATGATATGAACTGATTTTGTATCTAGATCCGCATATTGTATTACCTCCTTGATATATCTTTCTTCTTGATAATTATGGATAATAACTATTTCACTTGGATTATAAATTGCATTAAATCTTTCTAATTCATCAAAAACAGTTGTATTATGTATATCAGGTTTTTGAACATGGTGTTCGAAAACCCTAACTATACCTGTAAACGCATCTATCACTGAACAACCAAAATAAATAGTTGGATTTTTATTTTTAAAACCGATTGATTTATTAATAACATAACACGCAATATTATTTGAATCTTCTTCTTTTTTATCTACGTTGAAATTACAACCAGGGGAATAAATATTATCTAAACCCCTTGTTTTTTTTGAACTCCCTGGAATTGTACCATTTTCTTCCCAAACAGCTACTGTATAACCCTTATCTGTCAAAATTTTTACCCATTTTTCTAATAAATAATCAGTATGTGTAAATCCTGCCATTTTTACAGGATATTTAGTTCCTTGATATTCAACCATCAAATTTTTATTGGCTACATTCATATAAGTGATTCTTAAATAATCACCAAAGCACGGATTTAAATATTCATTCGTTTTTTCATTTTTTAAACTATAAATCTCATAAAATCCACCGCACTGCCATAATAATATAGTTTTTTCTCCAAATTCATTTTGGTATTTATCTAAATTTTTGAAATAAGAAGCTATCATTCTATCATCCTTTTTATTTTTGTTTGTTGGCATCAAGTAATATATTAATATTGCTTGATACTTTAAATATCTTGCTTAAAATAAATAATTAGTTATTTATAAGGTCGTCTATTGATTCTAGTTTATGGTGAGGTCTATGACTGGTTGTGGTTTTACACATACACCCATATTTATATTACAAATCGTGTTTTCATTATTTTCTGTGTTACCACTTAATGATTTTTGTCTACAGTATTCATTAGGATTTTGCTGAAAATTACAAGGCGCGTCTCCGCCTTTTTTCATTTTTCTGCGAGTTTTTCTTTTTGAGCGAGTTTTTCTTTTTGAGCGAGTTTTTCTTTTCACGCGAGTTTTTCTTTTTCCCTTTTTTTTACTTTTTCCCCTTTTTTTTTTACTTTTTTTTGCTAAACTTTTTCTATATTTCTTTTTAATTGTCTTTTTCTTTCTCTTCTTTCTCTTTTTTGAACCTTTTGATGAATTTCTAACAGGTGATACAGAACGCAGTGTTATGCGCTTTTCATCCGGATGATTTTTATAATAATTGTCTACCATATCCTGCCTGTCTCTTTTTATAAGTTCCATCTCAATTTCATCCTGATCTAATCCTTTTAGAGAACCAAGTGATTCAGGTGATGGAGATAATGATGGGGATGGGGTTTTCAACAAACTGTCTATTTTATCATTCAATTCGTCTCCTGACAGTTTATCTTTTCTTAATATGTTAACAATAGTCATAACTTCTGTAATAAATGGACCTAATTCACCTTTTTTTAGTTTTTCGCCAATATCGCTTTCCTTTTTCTTTTTAATTTTTTTTCGAGCCTTTTTAATTTTTTTCTCATCCCATCCTATTGGTAATTTTTTATAATTTTCAAAATAATAAAGTATATCGTTTTTAGTAACTTTTACCATTATATAATATAATAATATAATATATATATGAAAATATCACTTTTTAAAAATGATATTGATAATAGTCTTGACAACCCCAACAGCAAAAAAAGTATAGCATCTGCAAATCTTAAAAAAATTAAAAACGAACGAATTACCAAATTTGGTAATAAAAACATAAATATTCCTAGAGTTTTTTTTGAACCTCTTTTTATGCAAGATCCAGATAAATTGAAAAAATATATTCTTGGTGGAAAAAAAAATGATATATTTTACACAATACAGCAGATGACCCCGGGAGAAGATATTGAGAATTGGGAGACTAATATGAATATGAGATTACGTGAAGACGACGATGAGGATGACGACGACTCCGACTCCGATTCCGACTCCGATTCCGATTCCGACTCCTCCTCCTCCCCTTCCTCGGAAGACACCCCTTCCTCGGTAGATTTAGTAACCAGGAGACGAAACTTTGTCCAGGAACTAATAAAAAAATCAGATACATTTTTCTCTAATTTTTTCTCTCCGAGAATATATCTTTTATACAAACAATTAATTAAATATTTATTTACAAAATACGATAATATAACCGACCTTAGATATGAAAACTGTATTCCTATATTTATATCGAGCACACAAATGTATGGTATTAAAACCGCTATAATTTTTTTTGGTATATACACAATGGACAAACAGGGAAATGTAGCAATGACCCATTATGATTTTTTATATTTTTCAAATGGAAAAAAAAACATTCAACAATATCAAGATAATATAGTTTCTTTTTTAAAACAAGATAAACGCGATGAAAAGATAATATTGGGTAGAATAAACCCTGTTATAGTAACTAAACCTGACTTATTTTTTCACAAAGACGGGATTTTAACAATTGAAAAAATTGAAAAAAATGAAACTAAAACCCAAGAAGAACATTTTATGCGTATTAAAAAGGATAATGTCCCTTTTTGGATGACTTATTTATTTATAGATAATCAACATGATTTAGTAGGGGGGGTAAGGGTATTTAATTCGTTGTTAAAATATACAAAACCAGCAAATAATTGGAAAAAATACTTTTCTCATATTGCTATTTTAAGGCTTTATGGTACGATGTATCATAAAAAATATTTTCCAAACTTTTCAGAAGTTCCTACAGATGAATATAGAATAACCGACGAACAAGGTGGAAATCCTATGCCTTTATTAAAATATGACAAAGGACATTTAATACATGTATCACCAGACACTCAACATCATTATTTAGTTAAAAAAGAAGAAAGTAAAACAACTTTTAAATATGACGATGAAAATACATTTACGATGGAATCACCCTATATAAATGAAATAATAACATCATTCGGTGACACTAGTCACTTAGCAGATAACGAATGGTTAGAATATAATAAAATCAATATAGTCAAAGGACTGGATAATAATTCAACACTTTCAGGAATGAGCGGAATATGGGGGTCGTTAAAAAAAAATCAATTAGCAAACGATAATAAATATAATTCTCAAATAAACCAAGGGATATCTGATGCGGATTTAAAGAACAATAAACTAACTTATTTTTATGAATCTTGGAAAAGTCATTTACAATCCCCAAAAGATCATATACGAATAGTTGTAGATAGTTCAAAAAAAGGAAAACTCATTCATAGATTTACGGGGGGTGATGAACCAGGAAATGAAAATTTTGTTGGCGCTCAAAGTGCCATGGCGGACGCGTCTATATATTCAGCAGAAGAGATACCGAGAACAATATCAGCACTAAATGAACTTGTGACGGAAGAACAATTTGAAAATCCATTTATATATCCATTATTTTGTTTGCCAAAGACAAACAAATCAAAAGGAGGGTGGATATTTATTGAAGTAAAAAAAAAATTAATAACAAATCGTGATATCGCACATTCAAAAAAAATGAATAGTATGTTCGACGATTTACAAGCATCCAATTCTTCACAACCAGAGTCTAAAAGCAATACGTCAGAAAATTTATTTAATAGCATAATGAAAGACACGCATAAAAAATATATAACTGATTCTGGATCTTTTTCCAAAAAATCAAGCAATGAAAAGAAAAAAGATAATAACCAAGATGATAACGAAGATGGAGATACTGTAGATATAGCATATAATAGTGAAAATTTTTCAATTAGTATTAATCAATTGGACTATCCTTTATACGCACATTCAATGACGTTTCATTATTTTGAAGGTAATAATTCCGTAGAGGAGTGTTACAATTTGTTAAAAGAGAAAAAAGAACACTATCAAGCAACTATTTTACAAACAAAAAAAACACCCGGTGTAGCCTCTTTATTCAAGTTATTAGTACAAATTGGATTGGTAATACCTGAAGGAACTAGTAATGATAGCATTCTATCAATGTTTTCTATGGATAAAAGAATCGCGCCTTTGACAGACACACAATGCAAATTAATATTTCAATTAAAATTAATATTAGGAGCATTTGTAAATATTTCTATGGAAGAAAAAATTTTTACAAATTTAAAAAGTTGGATAGATGTAGTTGATGCGATAGAGCTTGAAAATAAAGGTTCACCAAAGGACAAACAGGATAATTGGATAGCACAAAAAATAATTGATTTTGAAAAATACCCAGAAGGATTAATAGATACTGTAGCGTTAGCAATTAAAACAACAGGAGATATACAAAGAGCAACCGACGCAGTATTTGAAAGAGCATATTTAGTGACATTTGATAGTTTCCTTAAAGATATGGTTTATTATGGATTTAGATGTAAATGTATATATGACCCAGGGAAAAATATAATAGAAATTTTTGATACAACAAGGGGTGATGGTGGTGGTTTTGTTAGTAATGTTGATGAAGGTGGTGATGATGATAACAACGGTGAAACAAAAGAAGAAAAGAAAAATGAGGCGGCTGTTGTCGCCGTTAATAAAGAAAACATTAAGATGCTTTTAAATAATGTTTTTCCAGATGGTGATTTTTTACAAAGTGGGTATGACTTTCCAAATTTGGAATTATCAGTTGTAAGCACGACTGAATGGAATTCTCAAAAAAATGAAAATTATTGGGTTTTTGAAACTACTGATTCAGATGATGAAAAATATTTGTTTCCTCAACATATTTTATTTTTACAACTTTATGGTTTTATTTTATTAACAATTTATTTAAAAATAAAAAATGAAAACCTTAAGTTAGTCTCCACTCGAAAACAAACAAGGACTATAAATTTATTAACATCAACTAAACATAGCTCAAATTCAACTGATATATTTGTGAATAATTTTGAGGCGGCATATAAAATATTAATAAAATCTCTTCCAAATAGTTCGGGACAAACCGTATTATTAACAACAGAACCAAGAATAAGAAGAATATACCTGGCTTATTCTTCGTTTATAAACTCAATATTAGGGACCAGTTATAATATTAGATATCCTGAAAAAGAGCCATTACACTATAAAAACGATGAAGTAGCATCATCATCTGATAAAGACCTAATAAACTTACACAGCAGAGTTTTAGATTTATTGTCAACTTTAAACAAACGGTGTCCCCCTTTTCTTCAAGAATCTGGGTTTAAAAATTATCAAATAAAAGGTATATTATATAGTGAAAGTCCAGTTAGTTTTAAAGATTTTACAACTAAATACTTCAACTTAATAAAAGATGAAATTTTAGAGCTATTATCAGAAGATAAGAAAGAAAAGGGTAAAAGTAATCATGAACCTGAGACCAATATTGGAAACAAGGGTATGGACGATGGTGTGGTCAAGGGTGTGGTCGATGGGGTGGTCAAGGGTATGGACAAGGGTATGGACAAGGGTGTGGTCAAGGGTCTGGTCGATGGTGTGGACGAGAGGGTGGTCGATGGGGTGGTCGAGGGTAAAGGTGTTGTTATTGAGGGTATAGACATGGATATTCTCTGGGAAAATTTTACAACAAAAGAAAAAAGAAAATGGGACACAAAAAATCGCGGAAAACAAATAACACCTCAAGAATACGATCCTTATTTTTATTTCCAGACTAACACCCAAACTAAGTTGGTGTGTTTTTCAAAAAAAGTTGATAAAGACATTTATAGTTTTTTTAAGCTTGACGAAGAAGATATACAGAAAAACTATTCGGTGAGAAAACTAATACATTTTAGAAATTGGACAACTGAAGCAAGAAAAAAGTTTGTAGAGGATGCTATACAAATGTTAGAAAACGGACATAAGGTGGAAATTGTTAAAAAAATGATAAAAAATATTTCACCAAATTTTTGGAGACACGATAAAAAAAATATAGAGTTTAGATTAGATTATCTTATTGAAAACGTTCCTAAACCATTTATAACTTATTTAAGGCAATACACAAAAATTCAAAGTAAAACATTTTTTATTGGTGGGGGGGGTGAAGATGATATAGATAAATTAAAAGAAAAAATTAGACAAAGATGTACAAAAATAGACAAAAATATATTAAATAAATTAATAGAGAAAAAAGAAACAATACAAAATTCGGATGAAATCAAAAAAAAAAATATGGATAGTAACAGTGGTGAACAAAAATCACATTCTCCCAAACAAACTGATGTTAAAGGGGAAAAGAAAAATTTTAATAAAGAAATTTTTAATTTTCTTAAAAATGATAATTCAATCAAAATAGAGAAATTTTTAAATGATATTATTGACGAGTTAAACTTATTGATGGAAAAAATAAATGAACTTCCTATGAAAGATATAAATGAAGAAAGGGTATCTATAGACCAATTAATAAAATCAATAATTAAATTATCAATACCTATAAATCCTAAACATGACATACAATTTAAACTAAATAATTTTTTGTTTGTTTTTGATAAATTAGATCAATATTTATCTATTTCCAATATTAGTCCCGAAAGTAATAATGAAAAATTGGCAAAAGAATCTATTAAACAAACAAAAATATTCTTATCTAGTTCGGATTTAATAGAAATATCAAAAAAGGTAAGTGAGGACAACGAAATTTTAATTTCATTAAAGACAAAAGGATATATTGATATTAATAATGAGGGTGAAATAGATTTTGTAATGGAATTTTTATATCCAAACCTTCTCACTAAATTGTCTCCGATAGAAATAGGTATGCCGAAGAATAAAAAAAGAGTATCAAATATTGAAGGTAAAAACCCAGAAGATAATTCAAAGGAAAAAATAAATCAACGCAGATTTAGATTATTAGCCCACCTACAAAATTGGTTATCTTATAAGTTGACTGACCAAATCAAGGAAGATCTAGATAATCGTAAGACTAACAATAAGACCCAATATACGGACGGAAAAGACTATATTGGTGTTTCTCCAAAAATATGGTTGAAGTATGCCAAACGATCCGACCAAGAAATAAGGACAACCAATTTATTGACTAGTTTATTAACAAAAACAAACGCAAATGAAATTTTAAATGGGTTATTGCCTGGTAATTTGAAATCGAAAAAGGGGGGCAAAAAAAGAAATACAATAAAAAGAAATACAATAAAAAGAAAACGTAAACATAAATATTTTTCAAAAAGACACAACAAAAATTTTAATAAAAAGGGAACAAAAAAAATAAAAAGAAAAAAGAGAAATACAAGAAAAAAATAATAAATATATTTTTATTTTAATTAAAAATATATAAAGTTTTATGATTGTTATAGTAGATTAAAAATAATCATCTGAAATTTTAAAACAAGGCAAAGCCCATTTCCAATAATCTTGTAGATCTTTTTTTAATTCATTTTCATCCAAATGCCATGTTAGCATTCCATAAAAATTATCATTAATCAAATATTGTTTTATGTTTTTTTTTCGTAATACATCGCTAAATACAACATATTCATGTCTTCTTGAACCATCATTATAACTAATATCTTTTAATGTATCTTTATTAATAAAATAAGTACAATGAATAACTTCAACTGGGTGGACGCCTACCATTTGTTTATGTAAAAGTTTCATATAATTATCATGATGTGCGTAATAACCATCATTATCAACAATATAATGAAAATTAGAATATCCTGTTTGTGTAGGCAACATAGGACCCAATACTTTATATTTTTTATTTGCTACCATAGCGTTAAGTGTGTTTGGTGTAACAAAATTATCACAATCAGCAACAAAATAATGCCATCCATATTTTTTGGCATATTCTATTGAATCTTGTCGTATCTGTCCCAATATTTCAAATCTATGAGGATTCCAATCCCTATGTGCCATTTTTTTTATTTTTGGAGAAAGACTACTATCATCGTAATAAACAGAACCGTATTCTTTCCCATGTTTTCCTATAAATTCCATTAATATTTCAGCCGAATTATCATTATTATCATTTGTTCTAATATATAAATGTAATTTTTTCTTGTCATAATCTTGATTATAAATACATTGTAAATAAAATGGAAGACAAGCAGATTTATCTTTTGCTAAAATAGCTATTAATATCTCATCAGTTTCTTGTTTACAACCCAAACATTCATATTCATGTACTCCTTGATTTATGAATGTATGACAAAATTTATAATTTTGACAATATTTATCTAAATCACGTGTATCCCATTGAGTGTTTTCTAAATTTTTATCTTTTGGATAAACCCAAAATCTATTATTTCTTTTTTTATCTCCGTGATAAATAAGTGACATAATATAAATAATTTATTTTTTATTAATATTAATTAAACTAATTATTAAATATCTACATTTCCTCATCTTTATGCCAATTATGTAAAAGAATATCCGAATTATTATTACTAATATTACCACTCAAGTATGCGTTTTCAAAAGTAGCTCTTAATATATGATCGGGAGCACTACTCCCAATTTTTGTTAAATTATGTTTTCTTAAATAATCCTTAACTTCATGAATTGATTTGTGTTTTAATACATCAACTTCCTTTTTTACATTTTTTCGTGTTTTTTTACTTTTTACCAATACACCTACAAATCCTCCCTTTTTATTTTTACCCAACGTTATTTTGCGTCGTATTCTTCTTGTTTTAATTTTTTTTTTTTGGGGGTTATTTGGTTTATTTATTTCTCTAAATTTATCTTTTAATTTCTCTAATTTAACTGATCTTTCTTCGAATTGCGAACTAAGATTGAAATTGGGTTTTATTGTATATTCATTTAGAATTTCATTTTTATTTTTTTTTAATGTTTTGTTATATTGTCTCCAAGTAGGTTTTTTACCTCCTTTTAAACAACCGTGTGGTGGGTCAGGTAGTATAGAATTAATACCATCATTACTGTTACGGCTATTACTACTGTTACTACTATTACTACTGTTACGACTATTCATCGGGTTAATATCTATTTTATTATCATTTGTTTGAGACATAAATCCAGCTTGTTGTGTTGATTTTTTAAGAGTTCTATTTTGTCTTTTTTCCTTCTTTTTTTGTTTTTTTTGTTTTTTTTGTTTTTTCTTTTTTTTCATATCTTCAAGATAAGACAGCGTTTCCTGGAATTCATTTTTAAATGTATTATTTTCTTTTTCATGATCGATTATCTCTTTATCCTTTTCTTTTTTTTGATGAGCTTTTATTTTGGCAATTAGTTTTTTTTTAATGTCGTTTGGTTTTAATTTATTTTTAAATGATGGTTTTTTCTTTTTCTTTTTTTCTTTTTTACCTCCAATTTTGAAATAACTAGGATTAATCGAAATACTTTTTTTTTGATTCATATTAATAATTATAGAAATTTAATATGACATTTATACATACATATGGTTTAAAATGTCTTTTATACTAGAATCTTTTCTAGATTTTACTTCGTTATTGTCAATAAACATTTCAAACCCCTTATTTACATCTTTAAGTGTGATTGTAAGTTTTTTTTCTTTTGATAAACAAAAAACTCTGCGTCCGTGGGCTATTTTAATTTTTGCTAAAAGTGTTTCAATATCTCTACCAAAAAATTTAAAATAATCCATTTTGTCTA
>Ga0209658_1002190_pt1 | contig 10591 bp, 9 predicted proteins | sample SaaInlV_150m_DNA_6_FD_184656 | JGI IMG/M metagenome (GOLD analysis project Ga0209658, IMG submission 184656) | Marine microbial communities from expanding oxygen minimum zones in the Saanich Inlet - SI037_S4LV_150m_DNA (SPAdes) (version 2) | ecosystem: Environmental > Aquatic > Marine >...
ATACACATTTAACAACTCGTTAATCGTAATACCATTGTCAATATAATTTTGCAATGTAGGGTCGGGTTGACCGTAGGTGATAAATGGAAGTGTTTTATCAGTAGTCGTGATTTCAGTGATGGAAGTATCAAAAATAGTTGTATCATTGCTTGTAATGGATATTGAAATGTTTTGAGCGAGACCGACAAATTCAATGCGTTTATTGGGTTCATCGTATGATAATGGGAAATTAAGGTCGGTTTCAATGGTACTTATGAAATCATTGATGAAATAATTACCCGCTGTAATGATTGAACTGTTGGAAGTTGTATCATATGATGTAGCAATAGTCATATCTGCATCCAAATTCACATTACGGAAATTCACTTGTCCACCTGCTTTCACTGAAAAATCACTTAAGGGAATATTGAAAATATACTTCGGCATATTTGTAAGTGTTACGGCATTAGCGAATTGCAAATACAAACGATAATATGGTGTACTATCTGATGTATTATCATCTACCCCAATGGTTATGTCAAAACCTAAAGCGGTAGCGAGTTTATCTGCAAATGTAGTTGGCGAATAAACCGCATCATCTGTTGTAAATACAGACTCATTTGATTCTCCCTCATTGATTGTAAATGCACTATGGATTTTAATTTGGGTTACTTCAATTGCAACTAATTCCGGGTCAGCACCACCATCTATTAAAGCTTGGGCACTATAACCGTCTGCCAACAAACTAGATATAGTTTCCCCGCCATCAAGTAAATCCACAACACCTATACTATTGGGTATTATTTGATGAATTTTAACATTTATTACTGCAGAGTAGTCGCTCTTCATATAGGTCAACTTACCGGTATCAGTCATTGATATAGAAGTTATTTTTTGCACTGCGGGTACGGTTAAGTCGAAAGCTGTCCATGATGCACCATAATCGTTACTAAATACAAATTTAGTAGTGCTACATTGCATAACAATATACTTGAGGGTGGACGAACCACAAATACCGTATCTTCCTGGTTTATAAGTTACACCATCTTTTGTAGTATTGAATGTGGTAGAAAAGTTTGTATAACGAGTCCAACTAGCCGCTGTATTTATAGCATCACCCCGTTCCGGGTCAGTTCCATCGAATATAGCTACCCAGTCTTCTGCACTGCCCCCCCCATCAGTTGTTAATACAATGATTCTAGTTAGGCCTGTATCTGCACACATGTGAGTACCTGCTTTTTGACCAACATAAACACCATTGTGGAAATCAGAGAAAGGATAAAATGTCGTCCAATTAGAATTTCTATTAAGAGTAAATGCATAATGTTTGGTACCATCTTTCCATATAGGGCTGAAAAATCTTAATCCATCGGTAGAACATACGTGTTGCAGGTACGGATGTCTCCTGTTAGGTATACCAAGGTTGATCCAAGTATTACCTCCATTAATCGAAAGCACATTCGAGCCTTGTTCATAAGTACTCATAGCCATAAATGAACCGTCATCTGAAGTCACTGACGCACCGATAACAGTACCTGTATTCCTACCAATTGTAGACAGTTGCGACCCACTGCCACTGGTTGCGGTCTCACTCCAGTTAACGCCTTTATCTCTAGAATAAAAAGCTCTAGGATATTGGGGCTTGTGCCCTGGTGTGGGGACAACATTACAAAACATGTATTGTCCATCTCTTGACATACTGAATCCACTATGAGCGTAATTTGAGTAATTATCTGTAGTTACCTTTTTTAACTCCCAATTCGCACCACTATCACGAGATATATATAAACCGTATCCCGAACTACTAACAGGAGTATTGGAGTATGCATTATTGTCTCCTATTACAATTACCATAACAGTTCCATCACTTGATGTATTACTTGCACCGAAAGTGTATCCACCATATACAGAACCGGACACTCCACTTGCGAAGTTTTTTGAATGAGACACATATGTTGCCATTATTTATATACTATAATATATAGAAATAATAGAATATAACAAATTATCCAAATCTTTGCACGAAATTTCACATACCTAAATCCTACAATTTTGCACATAACCGTACCTATGTAATAGTTGTAGAACTCGTAAATTCAACATTTGCGTCTTCCGGAATTTGAACAATTTTAATTACTGTGTCTGGATTCGTTGACGATAATAATTCGCAATTCACAGGTGTTACTAATTTATATGTACTATCAATAATGGCACCATCACCATCATCTTTGTTTGCATTATCAATTGACAATCCTAACGCTGTAACATTGGTGTAAAATTCAAATATATTTTTATTTTCTAGAAAATCGAGTTGATTCGTAACAGAACTCGTTGTTGTCTTAGATGTAATATATTGAATATTGAAATCATATACTCCACCCGGATTTGTGGTCAATCCAATGTCGCTAATTTCTAAATATCCAATATAGGTTTCACAAAAATAATCGAATGTACTATTCTCAGTTTCATATGTTGTTGGAGTTGCTGATAATAGAACCGAAATAGAGGTATTTGATATAAATCGAGTGGTCAGTGTGGTTTGATTCGATACAGAAGCATTATTATATGTTGCCTGAAAGTTGATAGAATCGACATTGACAACAATATTTGCACGTTCACCATTTGCAGTTTTTCCATCATTCGTATGTAGCCCACTTCCTTTCAACCTAAATATTACTGGTGTACGATATGTGAATGTAGTGTATGGTTGTTGTATAGATGGTCGAATAATAAGCTTTGCTATTCTAGTAAAGAGATTGTTATCAACACATTGTTGGTTGGAATTACTTGAAATAACCCATTGGTTATCGTCTTCATCATTTTGTTCTGCATATGCGTTTGTATTTTTGACATAATTATATAATGGAACACTTCTATCTTCGACGAGATAAATAGCAGGACCCGGAATACCGGCAGCGGTTGAAATAACAGGGATTTTATAGTCATCTGGACAAACTGTTCTTGCTAAGTTGGTTCTTCCAGATAATGCAGCCGCGGTTCTTTCACGTTTTGTCTGTCGAGGACCCTGTGTCGAATTTTTGTTATATTTCAAAATTTCCACTTTACGACGCATATTCAACTGATATTGGGTAGGAGCGTTTGTCCCATTATACGGGTTTTGTGGTTCAAACCGGACCGGAGGTATATTAAATAACATAAATTGCTTTCGTTGATTACATATATCTGTTAAATTTGCCATTTATATAGAAGTAGAAATTCTTTATATTCAATACATCTATTTGTACTACCCAAAAATTGATTTTGCAAACTCTCTTTATATTATTTTATTATAATCAAGGATGTTGTCTCGTCTCAAACCATACACTTCAACGCAGGTGTCATGGAACACCATATTTCAAAAAACTCTTAGAATTCCAATGAATCAGCGTGAATATTCTTGGGACTCAAACGAAAGAATTAAATTTATAGATGATATATTTAAAATTTACGAAGAAGGCAAGTACGTTGAAAAAATGGGTTCCATTATAAATTCAAATTACAATAATACTAATGATATTTATGATGGTCAACAGAGAATATTAACAGTTGCACTGATTCTCAAAGTAATATCATGTTATTCACCAAAGTTGAAAAATAAAGTAGATGGGTCATTAACAGTAGATACCGATATAGATACACTAACTAGAGAACAGATAGAAATTAAAGAAAAATATAACATGACAGTTATACCAAAAATTTACTGTGTAAATCCATTTGATATGAAGGCGTTAGTTAATATATTCAATGATAATGCTGACTCATGGACAAATTATGTATCAAATATTCATGAATTTGAATCATTTGATGATGATGAAGATTACGTTTGTAATAAATGTGATTGTACTATATCACGCAAATATAATTTTATTAGACATATAAAGACCCAACATGATTATTCTTCGAACGAATCAAACACAAGTAAACTTTATCCCGCTTTTGAAGAAATTTGTAGTTATTTTGCGATTAAGAAGTATGACGAACCGAAAATAATTGATTTATACAAGTTCATAATGAATGACATTGATATTCAGTATTATGATTGCTATGATCCAAAGTATGTTAGTTGGGTGTTTGATTGGGAAAACAACCGAGGATGCAATGTACAAACATTGGATATAATCAAGAATCCAATATTAGTTGAAATACCCGATGATAAAAAGTTAGAAATATATGAAAAATGGGAATTTTTGAAACATACGGAAAATAAAATTTATAAAAAGAATTACGGACAAAAAATCTTTGATATAGCAATTCAAATATACAATAACAAAATAACAAGAACAATCAACCTGGAAGAATTATTCAAACCTATTATTCAGAGTCATGATACTTATGTAGAAATATATAAGTTCTTTGAAATTGTGGAAAAATTATTGAAAATTATGGATGCAATATGCAATGATAAATTTGGAAGATTAATCAACAATACATCTAGAATTAGTTTAACGTGGGAGGCATATATGTGGTGTTTGTTACCTATATTTTACAAAACGAATAATATTGATGGTAAATTGATTAAGTTGATGGTTACATGGTATTTTAGAAATATTCAATTTAAAACTAGGTCTTTTAATAATCTGTGTTATTCAAATGAATTTATTCGAATCACGAACGAAGTTCTAATGGATGAACATTATGATTACTATACACAATTGAACGAATGCATAATGAAGAATAAGGACGATTCTATAAATGATGAAAATTATTTACAAACCATGAAGGTTATGAAATTCAAATCAACAAATCCTACGTATTTATTGCTATTTTTAGAAACGTGTATTAATACTGATTTACATAGAGTATCATTAGATTATACACTTGAACACGTATACTGCCAGAAACATAAATCCAACTTAAAAAATCCATCATTGATGGATTATATAGGAAATTTAACTTTGATAGAAGGTAAGAATAGTGATAATGGACATAAGGGTAATAGTGCTCTTGGTGCAAAGACATATGATAAGAAAATAATATCGTATAAAGGAAGCAGCAGCAGTGTAACGAGAGATATACCTGAAAAATACACAGATTTTGAAGAAGAGCATATCATAGAGAGAAATGCAGAAATTGTATCTTTATTAAATCGCTATACTAATTACTAACATGATGTGATTATTCAAATGTCTAATAATACAGTATCCCATGTATCTTTTTTATTATCATTCCAGCTTTCGTCATATTCACTTTCATATTCTTCATCTATGTAGCCTTTGTATAAAAAATCGTCAAGAAAGAGAAAAAGTGCTTTAAAGAATGTCATATCTATAAATACTACATATGTATTATTTATATTATTTTATACCATTTAAATCGGTCGGTCTATTATAACTTAGCTGTATACCATGAAGTAGATAGATAATTATAATTTTTGATATCCGTATCCTTATTGGCTGTATTTGTGTTTGGTCCTGATGCAACTATCTTTGATATTTGAAAAATATTTAATGCATTGTCATAATATCGCAAATTAGATAATTTACCGGTAAACCCGCCATTTTTACATACATTTACGTCATAATAGTTTTGCATAGGAACCTGGGTGAGATTCAGTCGCCCTGAAACAGTTCCATTAATATATACATCCATGGTTGTATTTTGCATACGAATAATGACATTTACCCATTTTTTCAATGGAATATCATCTACTTCAATTGAGTCATTATTCCCTGATTCAGTGGTTGACATAACTACTTTGATGGTAGCAGTATCAGCAGATGCGGTCGCCTCTGTGCGTTTTATGTATAATCCAGGTGCGTTATTGAGTTTAGATATACCAAAATTATCACCAGTTGTCTCAAAATCATTGGTTCCTTTATGGAAAACATGTTTATATTCATCGTCATTGGATAATTTATCAATGCGTATCCAGGTTGACCATGTAAACTCAATGCCACTCGATTCATTATTTGACCTGCGTATCAAAATCGAATCAGACTGTTTGGGGTCTTGTGAAATAATGACTCCACTGTCACCATCAATCATTCCATCTACTAAATAAGGACTGTTTGACGGACTGATGAAGTATTGTACCAATAAAATCCCTAAATTCAACAAAAATAGAAACACAATAACAACTAAAATGATGAATGCGAACTTAGCAATAATTGTATTTGATGACAAAAAACCGCTAGATGCCTCAACTCCGGTATCGGCTTGTTGCGAAAAACTGTTTATACTAGAAGATACAGATTGTGATAGGTTGTCTACTGATTCACTAATTTTATTACCTATATTTTGAACCCCTTCAGGCATTTCTATACTAGAATTTGATTGTGGTTGAAATGTATTCATAATCGTTTGATATAATATATATGTATAAAACGATTTGATAAATTTACTATTATTTGTCTACATGATTTTAAAAGTAGACTGCTTTACATTGTCTTTTAGTATAGAGAGGTCAATCCCATAAGAAGATACAAAATTAGTTACATTTCCTTGTCCGTTCCCATCCATATATTCGGTCCATACCGTTTGTGGGTCAATAGGTTCGGCCCAATGTTGAAACTTCGATACATGTGCATCCCAACCACTTCCAATGACAATATTATCACCAGTAGGTTTGTTTGGCATTTTTGTATCATCTCCCACGCGGCCTGATTTTATTAATTTTCCGTCTAAATATGCATCAACGTATTGATTGTCTACACTAATAACAATGTGCGTCCATTTTTGCAATGGAAAGTTATCAGTAATTTGAACAGTATTTTTTGTTTTGGCGGTGTCATTCAGTGTGAAATCGCAACTTAATACAGGAGCGTTTGCACCTAACGAAAGATTGATGTTATCAGGTCTGCTGAAAATTGTTTTACTAGTACCAGACCAACTATTCACATATATCCAAATTCCATATGCATATCGTAGGTTATTTGCACCATTTGTTATAGGTATAGCCGGTGGAGCTCCGTTTAAATCTGCAGATGCAGTTAATTCGGTTGATTTTAATAAAAAGAAATTGTACAATATATAGAACAATAGTACTACAACTATGGCTAAAATAATGGCTACTGTATTCATTTTTGTATATAATACTTGATTACAAATTAATTGTCGGTGGTGTTTTTTTCATGAAAATAGTATACATGTTTGCGATTCGTTGTTTACTCAATGTTTTTTGATAATATCGAACGTTACTTATAGCACCATGTAGACCATTTTCACTACCAACCGTAATCATATCACCAGGTGCAAATGTTGGCATGATACCACCTGCAAATGAAAATGTACGTTCTAAATGTCCATTAACAAATAAATCCGCATGAGTAGAGCTGTAATTGAATACTAAGTTATTCCAACGTTGCATAGGTAATATTAAATCATAATATGTCCTTCCATTTCCAGTATTATTTGTAAAATATATTCTATATCTATGTGATGTATTATCCGTATCGGGTTGAATGTATGTTATTTTTGGTTTACCATCACCGTAGTTGAATATAGTGGTTTCACTATTGTAAGATGCTTTATTTGTACCGTGTGCGTTTACATAGGTCCACATGGAAATAGCATAATTGTTGAAAATGGTATTATTTACATTTCCTGCCAATTGAAAATCCATATCAGGCATTTTGGTATGATTTTTCATAGAATATGAATGAGAAACATTTAAATCAACACTATCTTTCAATATAGGTATACCATCTCTATTTGAAAGCTGATTCAATATCTGCGGCATATACACATACAACAGTAATAGTAATAGTTCAACAACAAATAATATTAATACTGGACTGGTTGTTAGTTTGAACTCATTGATAATATAATACACAAATGATAGTAACAAACATGGTATATAGAATAAAAAGTAAACAAAAAATCCAGTAAACCCAGTAAATGACTTCAAATAATTACTAAATACATAAAAGAATATGGCTAATCCAGTGAATATAATAAGTGATACTACTAATCCAATCGAGTATGCAAAAAAGGAAAAAGTATTTGTATTGATTTTTACAAATGTATAAATAATAATGGCAATCAACAAAAATAATCCAGACGATACACTTATAGAGAGAGCATTATTGTATATTCCATTTTTTAATCGTGCAAACATGAAGTATCCTATGCCAATTAATAGTGATAAAATGATAGTAGAGACATCACTCGATACAGATTCACCATTACGACTATTTTCCAACCCATTATTTACGGATATCGCAGTTATAATAAGTGAGATAGTCAACACAATATATTTATCGTATGTCGAAACAAATTCGGCACCTTTTGATATGATTGATGTATCTATTTGTTTATTCGCATCCATTATATAATATGTACCTATATATTACAATTATAGTTTTGTTATACCCAGATATCAAAACTATATTTTGATTGTTTATAAATTTTCCATAGTAGTCTTTTTACCGTGACATTCACGGCATAATGCAACTAAATTATCTACGTGATTACTTCCGCCATATTCTAGACGTATTTTGTGGTCTACCTCAAACCATGCAGTCAATTGACTTTGACAATCTCCACATTTCCAGTCCTGTCTAGACGCTACAAATTTCTTTTTTGTTTCACTCACAGACCGTTTTGTAGATTTCTTACCTGATTGCATTATACGTGCCTCACTTCGCGTGTCTGGCATGCCTATTATAGGCTGATTATATGAATCACCTCCTATTTGTTGATTTTCTGCAAATTGCTGTTTACTTGTAAAATCTAAAATGGGGGAAATCATACTAGATGTATTACGGTCTATCGGTAAATATCTTAAATATTCATTTGATGCACCAATAATCTCGCGTGCACGTAGCGGATTACGTTTGAATAATATGTATATCATAAGTGCAATAAATGCAACGCCAGCCATTTGATAATATTTTTTACCAGACATTAGCATTTTTGTATACTTTCCATCAGTGTATATGTTAGCAATCACAAAGCCAGCAATGAGTATGATGTATAATTCCATTCGCATGTTTATTATTATTATTATTACTATATGTAGAGAATATGTTTCTTCCTAGTTATTATTCATAATATATGTATATTAATAACGCCATGGCAAAAATGAAAAACGCATACAAATAATGTCGTCGTAAATTGATTTGTTCTGCTAAATAAAGTGGTTTAGGCTTGTATGCTGAACGATATCTGGAAAGTGCTTCTGGCAAAGACAACTCTGGTTTTTCTAATGAAACGTTAATTTTATTGTGTATAAAATGCATCCAACGAACGAAAGACTGTTTAGAACACAAATAAGGTGTAACTGGATATTTATCCAATAAGCGACTAAATTTATCACCGATTTCACTCACTGGTATAAATAGTGGCATATTTTGCATTAAATCATAATACTTACGTTGTAATACTTTATTTGGATTTTCAGGATACGATTCTGCAATCGTATGTAAGAAAAACCAATAATGAGGACCCCATACAGATGGTTCAAACAACATTATGAATATTTATATAAAGACACCTTATTATATTTACTTAAGATTTATCGTATTATATTTGATTGACATGGCAGATAATTATTGTAATAATTGCGGCAAATATGGACATGTATATCATTTATGTAAACTACCAATTATAAGTATAGGAGTTGTAGCATTTCGTCATGTAAATAATAGATTAGAGTATTTGACTATACGTAGAAAAGACACATTTGGATTTATCGATTTTATGCGAGGGAAATATTCGGTTTATAATAAGGATTATATTATGAACATGTTGATTCAAATGACTAATTTAGAAAAGGAGTATTTACTTACACAAACTTTTGCCGAATTATGGAAACATATATGGGGCGCAAATGTGGTAAGTAATCAATACAAACATGAAGAAAATGGTTCACGTGACAAATTCGAACTACTGCGACAGGGTATAAATAACAATGGAAATGATTATTCACTTGCAACATTAATTGATGAGAGTAATATTCAGAGTTGGACTGAACCAGAATGGGGGTTTCCAAAGGGGCGTCGCAATTTTCAAGAACGAGATTATGATTGTGCAATTCGAGAATTCTGTGAAGAGACTGGGTTTCACCGTAGTCACCTACACAGCATACGCAATATTTATCCATATGAAGAAATATTTACAGGGTCGAATTACAAATCATACAAACATAAATATTATGTCGCCTATATTCAGCCAAACCATAGTGAAAATCTTAGTAATTTTGAAATCACGGAAGTAAGTAAAATGGAGTGGAAATCATTTGATGAGTGTATATCGGTTATTCGACCTTATAATTTAGAAAAAAAGAGATTGATTACAAACATACATAACATGTTAACTCAATATTCTATGATGTATATGTAATTCACGAGTAAAGTAGATAAATGAAATATATATGTAAAATATATACATATATCTTAATACATGCCAATTAAGAAACAAACCGATATATCTCCTTCTGGGAAGAAAACACATAAAGTTGGACGTAAACGTTCTCCGGATGGCAATAAAACACGCCGAGATAAGTTGAAAATTGTACAGGAGACAACAACCGTTCCGGTAGAATCAACAACAACCGTTCCGGTAGAATCAACAACAACCGTTCCGGTAGAATCAAAGTCCATTATTGATACGATTGTCAATGTATTTTCTGGTACTACTACTGACTTACCGCAGCAAACTGAGTATACATGTG
>Ga0209658_1002202_pt1 | contig 10543 bp, 10 predicted proteins | sample SaaInlV_150m_DNA_6_FD_184656 | JGI IMG/M metagenome (GOLD analysis project Ga0209658, IMG submission 184656) | Marine microbial communities from expanding oxygen minimum zones in the Saanich Inlet - SI037_S4LV_150m_DNA (SPAdes) (version 2) | ecosystem: Environmental > Aquatic > Marine >...
CCTGGAGCGAAGTACGCGCCGCACAGCATCGGTTAATCAGAACGGGAATTGTAAGGGAATTCGGTATGCATAAAGCGTTGGTCATGGAAGTAGATGCTTGCACGGGTTGTCATCAGTGCGAAATGATGTGCTCCTACGGCAAGGTGGGCGCCTTTAATCCTGCCAAGTCGGTTATCGATATCACCATCTTCGATGGTGGCGCGGTAAATGTTCCCTCGACCTGTACCCAGTGTGAAGAAGCGTGGTGCATGGTGGTTTGTCCAGTAGAGGCGATCACCCTAAACCCGGCCACCGGCGCTAAAGAGGTGTCAGCTGAGGTCTGTGTGGGCTGTAAGGTTTGTACGATTGCCTGTCCGTTCGGCGCTATTAACTACGACCCGGATACCGGGGTCGTAGCTAAGTGCGATCTGTGTGGCGGTGAGCCTATGTGCGTCGAGGCTTGCCCGACGACCGCACTGGCTTTTGTGGCAGAAGATAGTACCGGGTACCAGCGGATGCTTCAGTATGCCGCGACAGCTGCGGGCCTTGACAGTGCGAAAATGTGACCGGCCGATAACCATGAGCGCCTGGCTGAATAACGCTCGCAATAGGTTAGGGCAAAAGAGCAAGTCTTTTAGACCTGAATCAGTTAAGTTAGTATTAGTAAGTTAGTACTATTATGTACAGATATTTATTAAACCTTAAGCAAGTTTGCGCTGACCGCTCCATTCGTTTGGATTTTCACTTTGGACCAGGTTTGGCACCAGCGCGTTGTTAAAATGAGTCGATTGAAGCATTCATCGATAGGACCGCTGCTGACGAGGTTTCGAAACATGCATCAAAGTGCATCAACGAGTAAAAGGCATTATCGACAACTAACCGATACAGCAGTTACCACCAATAAGCAAAGGAGGATGTCAAAATGAGTTGGACAGGCAAAATACTGAGAGTGGACCTCGCTGCAGGCACGTGCACTAGCGAGGCCACGAACATGGAATGGGCGCACGACTATATGGGTCAAAGAGGTCTCGCGACCAAGTATCTGGTTGAAGAAACCGATCCGAAGGTTGATCCTTTCTCTCCCGATAATAAGATGATTTTCGCAACAGGACCTCTGACCGGAACTATTGCACCGACTTCTGGCCGCTGGTCTGTGGTATGCAAGGGTCCCCTGACTGGGGCTATTGCCTGCTCTAACTCGGGTGGATTCTTTGGTGCCGAACTGAAAAATGCGGGCTGGGACATGGTGATCTTTGAAGGCAAGTCTGCCTCTCCAGTGTACCTGGATATCACCAATGATCAGGCTGAACTCAAGGATGCCTCGGACCTTTGGGGCAAGTCCGTGTGGGAGACCGAGGCCTCCCTACGCGAACGCCGGGGTGACCCCGACGTGCGTGTTGCGTCTATCGGCCTTGCTGGCGAGAACGGTGTGCTATATGCGGCCATTGTCAATGATCTTGACCGAGCCGCAGGCCGCTCTGGTGTGGGCGCGGTCATGGGCTCGAAAAATCTCAAGGCTGTTGTGGTGCGTGGCACCGTTGGTGTCACGGTCAATGATCCGATGGCTTTAATGAAGACTTCTAATGTTGCTAAGGAGATTTTGGCGGAGCATGCAGTAACAGGTACGGGACTTCCTACCCATGGAACCCAGGTGCTGATGAATGTGGTCAACGAGGTCGGTGCCCTGCCCACCCACAACAGCCGTGATGTGCAGTTCGATGGCGCTAGCGATATCGGTGCCGAGGCAATGGCTGAGGTACGTGAGAGCGATGGCGAGGCTAATCTGGTCTCGAACCACGCCTGCTTCGGTTGCCCGATCTCCTGCGCACGGCGCTCCAAGATCGACCCGACGCATTTCACAGTCAAAGATAAACCCCAATACCAGATTGTTAGTGGTGGCCTGGAATATGAGGCGGCTTGGGCGATGGGTGCGGCCAATGGCGTCAACGATCTTGAAGCCCTGACATATGCTAACTTTATTTGTAACGAGCAAGGCTTAGACCCCATTTCTTTGGGATCCACGATTGCGGCTGCTATGGAGTTATACAGTACTGGGGCCATCACACAGGAGGATACTGGTGGTGTAGCGTTGGAGTTCGGCGACACTAAAGCTTTCGTGGCTATGGTCGAGGCCACAGCCCGTGGTGAGGGCTTTGGTAAGGAACTTGGCCAGGGCTCACTCCGCCTCTGTGAGAAGTATGGTCATCCCGAATTCTCGATGACGATTAAAGGTCAGGAATTCCCAGCCTACGATCCTCGCGCGATTCAAGGTATGGGTCTTGCCTACGCATCCTCCAATCGTGGTGGCTGCCATCTTCGAGGCTACACGGTTTCTTCTGAAGTACTAGGCTTGCCTGAGAAGACCGACCCGCTGGTTACTGAAGGAAAAGCTGGTCTCGTTAAGGCGTTTCAGGACCTCACAGCTGGTGTGGATTCGAGTGGTACTTGTATCTTTACGACGTTCGCTCTATCCGGTGACGATATTGCACCGATGGTCGATGCCTCTTGCGATGGAGACTGGAGTGTCGAGCGATTTGTTGAGGTCGGCGAGCGTATCTGGAACATGGAGCGTCAGTACAACATCGCGGCAGGGTTTACTGGGGCGGATGACACTTTGCCCGAGCGCTTGCTCAAAGACGCCGCCAAGAGTGGTCCAGCTAAGGGTAGTGTTAATCGCCTGCACGAGATGTTGCCTGAGTATTACGAGCTGCGCGGCTGGGATGCTTCGGGTGTACCGACAGCAGAGACTCTGGGACGCCTCGGCCTCTGATTCGCTTCAGGGACGATGTAAAACCCCCGGTGGCGCTTTTAGCGCCACCGGGGGTTCGTTTTCAATGGCAAGGGGTAGACGTCAATGCATTACGTGATTGCTGGGGCAGGGCCCGCTGCTATTGCAGCTGCTGAACGCCTGCGCGAGCTGGATAGCGATGGCGAGATCACGCTGATCGGCGCACAGTCGCAACCACCGTACTCGCGTATGGCTATTCCCTATTTTCTAACGGGTAAGGTTGGCGAAGAAGGGACTTATCTGCGTCGCTCCTCAGACCACTACAAAGACAAACGCATCAATCTTGTTCGCGGTGAAGTGGTTTGTGTAGATGCGCTCGCACACCAGATAACCTTGGCAGATGGGCAGCAATTTAACTACGACAAGCTATTGCTGGCAACCGGTGCTGAGCCGATCATCCCACCAGTGCCCGGTATGGACGATCCTCGGGTGCAGCAGTGTTGGCACCTGGAAGATGCAAAGAAAATTATAGAACTGGCCAAGCCTGGGGCTCGAGCAGTACAGGTCGGCGCCGGGTTTATTGGCTGCATCATTTTAGAGTCCTGGGTACTACGGGAAGTCAATTTGACAGTGGTTGAAATGGGTCCGCGCATGGTGCCACGCATGCTTGGTGATAAGGCAGGTTCGCTGCTTCGATCCTGGTGTGAGTCCAAGGGCGTTACGGTCCACACCAGCGCCCGGGTTAAAGCCATCGAATCTTCGACCCAAGAGCTTCAGGTGATTCTCGATAACGAAGAAACCTGCCCGGCGGACGTCGTCATCGTCTCTACTGGGGTAAAACCGCGGGTGGCATATCTCGCCGAGTCTGGTATCACAGTAGATGAAGGCATTGTGATAGATGAGCACATGCAGACCAGTGCACCGGATGTATACGCGGCAGGTGATTGCGCTCAGGGGCTTGATTTTTCGACAGGCCAAAAAGCGGTGCACGCTGTGCAGCCGACCGCGACGGAGCACGGCCGGGTGGCGGCTGCCAATATGGCGGGCGAAAACAATTCACCCTACAAGGGCAGCTTGAACATGAATGTGCTTGATACCCTCGGCCTGGTTACGTGCTCTTTTGGAGCATGGGAAGGCGTTGAAGGAGGGGACTCTGCAGAGATGTATAACCCCGATAATTACCAATACATCAATTTACAATTCAAGGATGACGTATTGGTCGGCGCAAACTCGGTTGGTTATCATAGTCATCTGGGTGTTCTCAGGGGCCTGATAGAAACCCAGATACCATTAGGTTCGTGGAAAGAACGCCTGAAAGACAGCCCTATTTCGTTGGCTGACGCCTACGTTGGCGTAAACCAGGTGGCATTGCAGAAAAGGTCATAGGTTTGGGTGTGAGCGCGAATCATCACAATATGAAGATTACCTTTAAGCTTTTTGCTGGGCTGAGCGCGTACTTGCCTTCAGATGCCACGCGCAATAGTACTGAGATAGATGTTCAGTTGGGCGAGACGGTCCATCAAGTGATCGACCGTTTTAACGTACCCCGAGAAGAAGCGCACCTGGTCATGGTTAATGGTATTTATATATCACCAGAACAGCGCGATCTGAGCGAGATCAGGGCGGGCGATACGCTGGCGATATGGCCACCCGTTGCCGGCGGCTGATGTTAGTTATCTGATCGTCGTTGCCCGCCGTTTGACCTTATTATGGAAATGCATCGTGAAATGGGATTGAGTTATGCGGTCTTCTTTCGCTCCCTTGCGCAACTCCCGCAGGGTTGGGTTCGCGAAACCCGCGATGACGGCGCTACACTATCTTATGCGAGCGGTAATATTGAAATCAGCCTGGGTCCAGAATGTGAGCGGCGTATCGGCTTGCTTTGCCTGCCATATACTCCAGCCATCTTCAAGTATCATGGCCTATCTGAAGATGAGCGCGATGAATTCCAAACCCGGTTTGATCTGACTTTTCAGCGCGGCGGGGGTTAGGTAGATTCCAAACGTGAAGATTGACACTACTTATAACATAAGCGACACACTGGGCCGTCCGATCCGAGATCTTCGGATTTCAGTGACAGATCGATGCAATTTCCGTTGCATCTATTGCATGCCCCGTGAAGTCTTTGGCCCAGGTTATGCCTTCGTGCCACGCAATGAGCTCCTGACCCTTGAAGAAATTGCCCGTATTGCACAGGTGTTCGCGATGGCGGGGATGCGAAAAGTCCGCATCACGGGAGGCGAGCCGATGATCCGGCGCAATCTTGAGCATCTGATTGAGATGTTGGATGCGATTGACGGCGTAGAAGACATCAGTATGACCACCAATGGCTCGATGTTAACTCTAGGCAGGGCGCAGGATCTTAAGCGTATGGGGCTCAAGCGCCTGACGGTTAGCCTGGATGCGCTTGATGATGAAACTTTCAAGCGCATCAACGACGTGGACTACCCGGTATCTCGCGTGCTTGACGGTATCGAGAATGCCCGCGCTGCCGGTTTCACGGGCATTAAGATTAACGCGGTCGTGCGCCGGGGATTCAATGAGCACGCCGTATTGCCGCTGGCCGAACATTTTCGAGGTACGGACTGTATCGTTCGCTTCATTGAGTTCATGGATGTGGGTGAAACTAACGGCTGGAATATGAAAGATGTCATACCTGCGCGTGAACTGGTCCGCCAGATTGATGCCCATTACGCACTGGAACCTGTGTCGCCGAATTACCGCGGCGAGGTAGCTAAGCGCTGGCGTTACCGTGACAGTGAAGGTGAGATTGGATTTATCACTTCGGTGACAGAATCATTTTGTGGCGAGTGCTCACGGGCCCGGTTGTCGGCAGTCGGAAAGATCTACACATGCCTGTTTGGCACTGAGGGGCATGATATTAGAGAACCGTTGCGCGCCGGAGCCAGCGACGCTCAACTGCTACGCCGCTTAAGCGAGATCTGGCAGCCGCGGACGGATCGCTATTCAGAGTTACGCAGTCAGTTTCTGGCTGACTCAGTCGCACGGCCGAAGGTTGAAATGTCCCACATCGGCGGATAACGGACGGCTCTCAGTACGTTGGACGCTGTGTGCAGGCAGGGCAATCAGGGTTTCGTGGCAGGTCGATCGTCTGCCATTCCATAGCAATTCCATCAAACACCATGACCCGGCCGCTGAGGCCTTTGCCAGTCTCAAGCAGCACGTTCAGTGTTTCCAGAGCCTGGAGTGTGCCGATAACTCCAACGATCGGTGCGATGACACCTTCCATTGCACAAGTGGCAGCTTCAATCCCGGTATCGGGGTAGAGGCAGCGGTAGCAGGGACTCTTGGGATCGCGTGGATGAAATGTGACCACTTGGCCTTCCCAGCGAATAGCGGCGCCTGAGACCAGGGGCGTACCTGTTGCCAGGCTGGCGTTGTTGAGTTCAAAACGTGAGGGAAAGTTGTCGGTGCAATCAACGACCACATCGGCGCCGCGCACCCGCTCTAAAAGATCTTCCCCATCCAACTCATAGTCCAGAGCCTCAACCATGCAGTCTGGGTTAAGTTGTTCGATGGCATGTCGTGCCGACTCGGCCTTTAGTTCGCCAATCATCTCCTGTGTGTGGATGACTTGGCGCTGCAGGTTAGATTCATCAACCCGATCGAAATCAGTAATTGTTAACCGTCCAATACCCGCACTGGCAAGATACAAGGCGACTGGTGAGCCCAGTCCGCCCATACCTATGATCAGTGCCTGAGCGTCCAGTAGCCGCTGTTGCCCATCGTTGCCGACCTGAGGTAATTTTATCTGCCGGCTGTAACGTTCCTGTTCTTGGGGATTCATGGTTGTCACCAGGGTCCAGCCCTTGCGTCGAGCCTGGGCGGCTCGAATACCGTATCGGGGGTCGTAGTGGCGCAATTATACCGCCACAGCGGCCTGTCTCAGCATCAAAAAGTGGTCTCGAATATCCGGTAAGCTGTTTGTGACATACCAAGATTCTGATACACAGCCTGGGCAATGTGGTTATCTTTTTCCACGTACAACCTGATACCGCGTGTATCAGGAGTCTGTTGCGCGAGTTCATTCACATGCTGATACAGGGCGCGGAATACGCCTTGGCTGCGCCATTGTGGCAGGACATAAACACTTTGAATCCACCACAACCTACCATTGCGCCAGTCGCTCCATTCGTAGGTGATCAGTAGTGCGCCAACCACTTCTCCGGCCAGGCGGGCGACAAGGTAGAAGCCGTGAGCCGTTTCTTCAAGAACCCCGTGGACCCCAGCCAGTACGGTCGGCAAGTCTAGCTTAAGGCTCTCGGTCTCACGAGCCATGGCGATGTTAAACTGCGCCAGAATTTGAGCATCGTTTGTTATCGCTTTACTGACAATCAGTTCGGTAGGTAGCATCAGGGTAGTTTCCTTTTTTCAATGATGATTGGCGGGGCCAGTTTTCCATGGGAGGTTTTTAGATGTCGCAAAATTCGGACAACGAAAGGTTCAATAGCGTGGCCTTTATTGGTTTAGGGGTTATGGGTTACCCCATGGCGGGGCATCTCGCACGTTGTGGCTACGAGGTAACCGTATTTAACCGCACCAGCCAAAAAGCGCAAGATTGGGTGGCCCAGCATGGGGGAAAGACCGCCGCCACCCCGGCACAAGCTGCCGCTGGCGCCCAGTTGGTTTTCGCCTGCGTGGGAAATGATGATGATGTTCGTTCGATCAGTACCGGACCCGACGGCGCATTCTCGACTATGGAGGCTGGTAGTATTTTTGTTGATCACACCACAGCGTCTGCCCAATTGGCCCGGGAGTTGGCCGAAGCTGGCCGTACTCGGGGCTTTGATTTTCTGGATGCTCCGGTGTCGGGCGGCCAGGCCGGGGCCGAGAATGGGGCGCTCACGGTAATGGTTGGCGGCGATTCAGAGATATTCGAACGTGCCCGACCGGTCATCGACAGCTATGCTCGTGCTGTGGGGTTGATGGGCCCGGCAGGTAGCGGCCAGTTGACCAAAATGGTGAATCAGATCTGCATAGCGGGCTTGGTGCAGGGCCTGTCGGAAGGCCTGGATTTTGCCCGACGCTGTGAACTGGATGTTGAGCAGGTTTTGGATGTGATCTCCAAAGGGGCGGCCCAGTCATGGCAGATGGAGAACCGAGGCGCGACCATGAACCGTAATGAATTCGATTTTGGTTTTGCGGTCGACTGGATGCGCAAGGATCTCGGTTTATGCCTTGGTGAGGCGCACCGTACAGGCGCGCGGCTGCCGGTTACCGCACTGGTCGATCAATTCTATGCACAGCTGCAGGCACGCGGGAGCGGGCGTTGGGATACCTCGAGCCTGATTTCTTTACTGAGTGACCGTTGATTCAACGGAAGAAATAACATGCCGCTGATTGAACGCGCCAACAGCGTTTTAGCGGTGGTGGATGTGCAGGATAGTTTCCTCTCAAAATTGGCACTGCACGAGCGTGAGCCGCTAGTGGCGCGTATTGCCTGGATCATGCAAGTCGCCATAGCCCTTGAAATTCCCATAGTCGCAACCGCAGAGGACGTATCCGACACCGTCGAATTACTGCCATTGCTCAAAAACCTTCTGCCGCCCGGCCAGAGCGTTTTCAACAAGATGGTTTTCAGTCTGTATGGACAGCACGATATCCGTGAAGCGATAGAGGCCTTAGGCAAAACTGACGTAGTGCTTGTGGGCCTAGAGACTGATGTGTGCATTGCCCAATCCGCCATAGACCTACGGGATGCCGGCTACCAGGTCTGGGTTGCCGATGATGCGACTGCCTCGCCCTGGCCGCATCATGATGCCGGGCTGAGACGGATGGAAAATGGCGGCGTCGTTATCAGTAATATCAAGGGCATCTATTACGAATGGGTCCGCGATGTGCCGACCGCGATCGCAATAGATAAGGCTGTCACTTCTGCGCCGCCGGATCTAACACTGTAAACGACATCGTAGTGGCTCAGTCGTGGCTTAGTCGTGCCGCAGCCAGTCATTCGTCACACGTTGATGATTCAGGGTCAGCCACTGCAATGCAATCAGCGTCATACTGTTGCTGATCTGGCCGGTATCGAGTAACGCCAAGGCATCGGTTAACGGCCAGACCCGGGCAAGAATGTCCTCGCCTTCGTCAGCCAGGCCGTGAATACCGCCGAGTGCTGTGCTGTCGACACGGCCACAAAAAAGATCGACCATCTCTGAGCAGGCCCCGGGCGAGGAGAAGTAGCGGGCAATCAGTTCCAGCTCCACCAGCTCGCACCCAGCTTCCTCAAGCGCCTCACGACGTACCATCTCGCCAGCGCTTTCACCATCCTCGATCACTCCAGCAACGCACTCCAACAGCCACGGGGTTGGCCACCCGCTAGCCCAGGCTCCCACCCGGAACTGCTCCACCAGCACCACCTCTTGGCGTACCGGATCAAAAGGCAGGACGGCCGCAACCCCGCCCCGATCCATAACTTCGCGTGTCAGGGTATCGGTCCAGCCACCGGCGTATTTCTCGTGACGAAGAGCGTACCGGAGAACCTTCAGGTACCCTTGGCTGATCGACTCTTTTGCGTCAGTGCGAACCCGGGTCGGCTGATGCGCTTGGGCCATGGTCTAAGGCGAATGGCGTACGGGCAGGGGTGGCGTACCGAGGCGTTCTCGACCTGAGCCCAGTATCGTTTCAATACAGGTGGCGATAGCCAGTAGTTGTTCCTCATGGCTGTGCGGTGCCATCAACTGCATGCCTACCGGCATACTATGGGCATCGAGTCCCACCGGGATCGTGATCGCACACAGGCTAAGGTAGTTGGCGGGGCAGGTATTGCGTAAGGCGGCAATGTTGTTGGGCCGGTACTGTTCGACGGCCAGCACCTTTTCCAGGGCAGGTGGCGAAATCGCGACGGTTGGACTGACCATGACCTGGCAATCTGTAAACCGTTGAGCGGCGCTGCTACTGAGTTCACGCAGTCTGCGACGGCGCTGCAGATATTCAGTGGCACTGATCGAGCCGCCATCGCGGATGCGAGATGAGACGACAGGATCGAGGGTTTCACGCCACGGCACCAGGGCGGATGAAAGCAGTTCATCGATCTCTGCCGAAACGACGCTGCCGACTTTGAGCAGTTCGATGGCAGCCGTAGCCTCGGGCAGCGGGGTTTCTATGATACGTACGCCTGCATCCGCCAGCTCGGTCAATGCCGCCTGTACTGTCTCTGCGATGCCCTCATCACAGTCTGACCACAATGCCACCTCTCCGGTACCGATGCAGAAATCACTGGCACTGCATTGAGATACCTCCCGCGATAGGCGGGGGCCGTAACTACGCTGGTGGGGATCTATTGCTGCAAAGGCAGTCACCGCATCAGCAACATCCCGAGTCAGGGTTCCCGCAGTGTCCAGAGTTGGGCTCAACGGGAAGATGCCATTGATTGGCCATCGCCCGTAGCTGGTTTTAAGACCCACGTTGCCTGTCATGCTGGCGGGTATACGAACCGAGCCGGCTGTATCGGTACCCAGAGCCAGTAATGCCGAACCCTCGCACAGGCTTACCCCCGCGCCACTGCTGGAGCCTCCCGGTACACGGTGTGTTTGCGCGTCCCACGGGTTGCGTGGCGTTCCCCAGTGTGTGTTGACACCTAGTCCGCCGAAGGCAAATTCAACCGTGTGGGTTTTTCCAGTAAATACCGCATGTTGTGCCCGCAGTGTTCCAATCACCGCGCCTTCGGTTTGCCACAATGGGGGCAGCGCGGTGGGTGAGCCGGCAAAGACATCCATCTGACTCACCCCATAAAGATCCTTGACCGACACCGGAATCCCTTGCAGTGTTCCCAGATCCTTGGCTTGGGCAAATGCAGCGTCTGCTTTGCGCGCCTGT
>Ga0209658_1002211_pt1 | contig 10523 bp, 10 predicted proteins | sample SaaInlV_150m_DNA_6_FD_184656 | JGI IMG/M metagenome (GOLD analysis project Ga0209658, IMG submission 184656) | Marine microbial communities from expanding oxygen minimum zones in the Saanich Inlet - SI037_S4LV_150m_DNA (SPAdes) (version 2) | ecosystem: Environmental > Aquatic > Marine >...
GCACAGGATTCAGGATGACAATATTAAAGTATTGAAAGGGATTATATGGCAGACGAGCAGAACAAACAGACGAGGGAGTTACTTGAAAAGGCGTTCCGGCAGGTGTTGGTTGAGATTGCCGATGACGGTGTCAGTGTTCCGTTGTTAAACAGAAACACCGAGCAGATTGTCATTAATTGTAACGCTGGCCATATAATAGACATCAAGCCTGTTCTCAGGCTCAGACTCAAATAGTAAAAAGTAAATAGTAACTATTCGGATAGGTTATCTCCTGTATGGAGCAATAAGAAGCCCGGATCTTGTGCGAAATCTAATTTTTGCCCAGATTCGGGCTTTTTTAATCATTTACAGGAGGTTCAGCATGTTATCAGCACTAAGCAGCAGAGCTATACGCGGCGAGTTTTTCCATTTGCTTGCCCAGATGACAGGTGTCAGATGGGTAGAGGCAATATCAGTATTATTTGATTCAGACCAGGCCAGTGAGACATACGAACAGCTAGGACAGGTCCCCCCAATGAGGGAGTGGGTCGGTGGACGAGAGAAAAATAAACTATCTCCACTCGGAAATCTCACCATTATCAATAAGCACTATGAGTCAACTCTTTGGGTGTTGCTGTCTGAAATACGCAGAGACAAGACAAAACAGGTACAGCTCAGATTAAACGGCCAGGTACAAATGGCACTTGCACACTGGGCGATCTTAATCACTAACCTGCTTGAGACTGGTAAGACAGCGCTCGCACAGGATGGCCAGGCGTTCTTCGATACTGATCACACAGAGGGCAGTAATACCACAAATCAGGACAATGATCTCACCATCAACATCACAACCGCAAACACTCCGACAGCTGTTGAGATGGAGAATGCAATACTGAAAATGATTGAGGCCATTATAGGGTTTAAGGATAACGAGAACCAGCCAAGAAATGAAGACGCCTCGAAATTCACCGTCATGGTGCGACACAACATGATGGCCTCTGCATTGGCCGCACTCAAGGCCCAGGTCATTACAGATTCAAGCGGATCAAAGACAAATATCATCCCGAATATCAGCGGTTTTGAGATAGAGCTGGAGGTAAACCCTCGCCTGGCCGCAGATGACGAGTTCTACCTGTTCAGGACAGATGGTCACGGCACAAAGGCTATTATCAGACAGGAAGAGACACCTCTTGATATCAAGAAACAGGCGGAAGGATCTGCGGAAGAGTTTGACAACGACCGCCACTTGTACGGTATCGACAGCTGGAGAAATGTAGGATTCGGAGCATGGCAGGACGCCTGCTTGATGACGTTTACATAATCCCTGATTAAGGGGCTTAAGAATTAGGGGCGCGCGCTCAGGCGCCGCCCCATACTTTCAATAAAAACTATGACTTTTAAAGACGATTTATTGACGGATGCTAAAAATGTCTTTCTTGCCGGGGACAATGAACTCGACGAGAGTGTGACGTACACGCCATCCGGAGAGAGCGCCCGGACTATCAACGTGATACTTAACAAAGACGCACTCCAACCGGGTAAGGAAGGCAAGAGCCTGGCGCTGATAAATCAAGCGGAGATGTATATCGCAAACGATGCCACAGAGGGTGTGACGTCAATAAACAGAACAGCGGACCGCGTGGCGATCACCGACAGGGACGGCACTGCACAGACGGCGAGAGTGGTAAGGATTATCGGTAGTAATGCCGGTATGTGGCACGTGTTGATTGAGTGGTAGGCTCGATTGTGGATTTCGGATTTCTGAATGCGGAATTAAAAAGGACGATTTATGGCTGATACTGTACGAGAGAAGATACTGGCTAATCTGAAAACGGCCCTTGAGGGACTTACTACCGGCAATGGGTATAATTTCGATTTTACAGCCGCCACGGTCCAGAGATGGTCGATGCACGGTAACAGCACAACAGAGCTGCCGATGATTTTAGTATCGCCAGGGGATCAGTCTCAAAAGCCATTTACTAATGCACTATCTCAGTGTGATATGGAAGTGCTCCTCCCGGCTTTTTACAAACACGAACCCACCGACTCCGTCGTCACAGACAAGCGTATGAACCAGCTTGAGGGCGATATCAAGAAGATTGTAATGGTAGACGAAACACGCGGCGGGAATGCGCTGAGTACTCAGGTGACAGGGTCGTCACCGTTTGAGTCCGAAGAGGACCAGAGATATGCCGGGATTGTGATCGAGCTGTTAATCAAATATAGGCATTTAACGAGTGACCCGGAAACAGCGGGTTAAAAGCAAAAAAAGTTTCACGCAAAGGCGCTCCCCGGACTGAGAAGCGCCGAGGACAAGAAGAGCGCAAAGAATAAATAATAACAGATAAAGGAAAAACTTATGACAGATAAAAAAACAGGGTTTGTCAATACTGTCAACGATGCGTCTGTTACCAAAGTGATCGACAATGGTAAGGAAGTGCAGACGGAATCTTTGAAGGAGACGAAACCCAAAGAGAAATCGAAGGGAGTGACCAGCAATGCTGACAAAACGTAGAGTAGTCGCAGCGAAAGTTGAGAGCACAGAAGGCACAGCGGAGACGCTGACAACGGCAGAGGGAGGTATACTGGCGATTGACCCAAAGGTGGACGTGGATATTGCAATGCACGAACGTGACAATGCAAAGGCGAGTCTGGGTAAATTTGCAAGCCTGGCAGGATCTCGCAAGGCCAGTATCAGTTTCAAGGTCGAGGTGAAAGGCGCCGGATCGGCATATTCTTCCAGTAATCTTCCGGCTCTTGATGTGTATTTAATGGCTTGTGGGGCAAGCCAGACACTCGTCGTCACACCGGGATCTGAGACTGTAACTTACGCACCGGCATCGACCGGGGTATCCAGTATCACGATCGGGTGTTATGAGGACGGCGTACTCAAGATGATTAAGGGCGCGCGCGGTACTTGCAGGATCACTATGAAGCAGGGCGAGCCAGTCATGATGGAGTTTGAGTTCTTCGGCGTACACGTTGCACCGACAGACGTCACACTACTCGCGCCGACTTATGAGTCAACCATCCCGCCGATATTCAGGTCAGCATCGTTCACGATCGCATCATACGCGGCTGTAATGTCTGCAATAAATATTGACCTCGGCAACTCTTTCCATTTAAGGGAATCGGTAAACACGGCGGAGGGCTTTTTATCAAATGTGATAACAGGCAGGAACCCAGTCGGAGATATGGATCCTGAGATGGTACTGGTTGCTACTCATGACTGGTATGGTATCTGGCTGGCCGGTACAACAGGCGCGCTCACCATCGGCTCTATCGGCGCGACTCAATATAATAAGTTTACCATCACCGCTCCGAAGCTGCTCGCCACGAAGGTAAGTGACGACGATGCCGAGGGTCAGATGGTAGCCGGGCAGACGTTCCAGCTTGCAGAGAGCAGCGGCGACGATGAATGGTCAATATTGTTTGACTAAAAAAGGCATTAGGACGCAGATAAAAGCGGATTAAGGCAGATTTAAAAAATAGATCCTGAAATAAATTCAGGATGACAATTATTACAGAGGGAAGTATGTCAGAGAAAAAAGAATTTAGTTATGAGATAGGAGACAATCAGTACACGCAGCAGGCTCTTGTCTGGGGACAGGTAAAGCAGTTAAAAAATCTATTAGCCGGGACGAAGTTTGAGGGAGATCTGGACGTCATGAGTATTATCGACGCACTTGAGGACAAGATGCCGAAGGCGATCGCCATAGTGCTCCGACAACCAGATACAAAGCTCAAAGAGAAAAACATCGACGATCTTGCAGAGGTATTTGAGGAGGATCTGGAGCTTGAGACTATGGTGAACGTGGTAGAGGATTTTTTTTTATGCAACCGCATGGGCTTACTCTTGCAGAAGATCAGCAAGGTGTTCGGCAGCCTGACCGGGTCGATAGATTTGACATCGTTGACAGAGCAGTTGCAAGTCTCTCCAGAGGAGATATCACCAGGCGCGAAGAGATCCTCTGGGGATTCACACCAGAAGAGTGCGGACCTTTCGCAGAAATCTGTGAAAAAGAAGTAAGGTTCCAGACGGCAGTTCTGGCATTTCTGGGGATTGAGGACGATTCACCGCAAAGTAGCAAAGATCGCAAAGGAACAAGAAAAAATCAGGCGGTCGGAGAGTATTGCCAGGGCAGTGACGCTGAGGAGTGCAAGGGGTATTTCGGGGACGGTGTCTTGCCGAGGATCTGCGAGACGTGTCCGGATTAAAGACAAACCGCAAAGGAAAGAAATAGGACGCTCCCCGGACTGAGAAGCGCCGAGGACAGGGATCAAGACGGATAAAAAAGGATTCACTGCTAAATGATAGAGATCCTGAAACGAGTTCAGGATGACAGGCGAGGATTAAATTATGGCTGAAAATGTTGAGATAAAAATAATTGCGAAGGGGATCGCGGACGCGAATCAGAAGCTTAAAAGCCTGGGCACGGCGTTCAATAAAGTAAAGACCAGGGCGCAGTCCGTGGACAGATCTCTCTCGAAGCTTAAAGGGAGTTTTGTCGGCCTCAAGGCCGCCATTGCTGTAGCTGCTACCGGGTTAATATTAAAGAAGGTCTCCGGATCAGTTATTGAGACCGCTGCATCCTTTGAGCAGTTAGAGCTTAAACTCAACGCTCTGACAAAGGGCAAGGGCGCAGAGACGCTTGAGAGGATAAACAAATGGGCGCTTGACATGCCAGTGGATACAAAAAAGGCAGTTGATACTTTTGCATTAATGCAGGCATTTGGCCTGGACCCGACTATCGAGAAGATGGAGACACTTGTTGACGTTGCCACTATCTTCGGTGAGGACGCCATGCCGAGGATTGCCAGAGCGCTGGGTCAGATGGCAGCACTGGGCAAGGTATCAGCAGAAGAGTTGAACCAGCTCTCTGAGGTAGGTATCAACTCCAGGAAGATCCTGCAGGATACGTTCGGGCTGACCGTTGAAGAGCTACAGAAACAGAACATTGAAGTCGACAAGGTGATAGATGCGTTGATGGCGGGAATGCGGGACCAGTTCGGCGGTGCTGCACGGGCCGGAATGACTGCCTGGCAGGGCCTGAAAGCATCGTTCAAGAGTTATATAACAGAGATAGAGAGACAGGTCGCCGACGCGGGTGTATTTGGCGCCTTAAAACAGCAGCTGGGCGCTATCAATAACAACCTCAAAGAGTGGCTTGCAAATAATACAGATTTAATCAAGCAGAAGGTCCCTGAGTATATTGAGAAGGTAAAAGCAGTATCAGCAAGCCTCGCGAGTGTTTTCAAGGTGTTAATCCAGGACATTGCCTCTGTGGGTAAATTTATTTTTCAATTACCCATTGGGTTAAAGCTGGCCGCCGCTGCGGCGTTATTATTGAGCACGAGCATGGGGCCGATTCTCCTGGCGGCGTTAGGGATCGAGGCAGCGATAAAAACGTTCCCGGTAATCTGGAACCTCGCTGTCGAGGCCAACTCCAGAGCGGTGTTGCTTATGTTGCAAGGCGTTAATAAAGTCATCAATGCAGTTAATAAGATACCAGGAATCAAGATCGGAAAGATCGACACCTCCGGACAAGAGGCAATAGTTGACCATTACACAAACATAGCTATCGAATCCGAAAAGGCACTGGAGGCCAATCAAACGCTGGTGCAGTCGTTTATTGATAGTGGAAAAAAAATAAAAAAGGCTCTTGGGTCTTCTAAAGCCACTAACTTCGACGACTCACCAGCCTCACCAGTTTCCCCTTTACCTGTTACGTCCGGCAAGGCTAAAGCCGAAGGCAAAAAGAGCGTGGAGGAGTGGCGTAAGGCGATGAACGATTTCAAGATTGTCACCGACGCCCAGATGAAGGAAGCAGCTCTCAACGCGCTCAAGAATTTCCAGACGATCGAGAACTCCGGGCAGCTTACCGGGAAAAGACTCGCGGAGGTATGGAGCGGCCAGGTGGCGCCAGATCTCACAAACGTATTTGACACGCTGGACACTGAGACACAGAACATGGTCCTCGCGAATAACAAACGATTTGAGACTATGGCCAGCAAAGGCGTAGACGAAATGAACAGACTGGAAACCGGCACCCGTGACGTGCTCACGCGCATGAGAGGACCTTTTACAGAGTTTTTCATGAACATGAACCAGGGCTGGTCTAATGTACAGAACTTAGTTGTCAATGTTGTAGGTGTGATCAAACGCAAACTGGCAGAACTCGCAGCGGACAGGGCGATCAAGTACCTCACCAGTGTGCTAACTGGTGGTATTGGCGGTGGAGGCGGCGGCTTTTTCTCAGGGTTACTCGGCGGCCTGTTTGGAAAGAGGCCACACGGTGGCGGCCAGCCAGGTAGCTTGCCGACTCAGAAGATATTGACGCTGCACACAGGTGGCCTGGCAGGCGATGAAACACTTGCAAAGCTAAAAAAGAAGGAATTTGTATTAAACGAAGGCGTCACGAAATCACTAGGTGTGGACAGACTCAACCGTATAAACGGCGGAGATTTTACCGATTTTCAAAGCGGAGGAAGTGGCGGGAGCATCACGGTACTGGCACCCGTTACCCTCAACGCGATTGATGTACAGTCCGGGATCGCTTTCCTGAGTAAGCCGGAAAACCTTGAGGTGTTTGAGGGTTTCTTGCGACAGGCGATGGTGAACGGGGCAGCCAAACACATGGGGCTGTAACTACAAACATTCACCGCAGAGACGCAAAGGCCGCAAAGAAAAAAATATAAATCAAAAAAACTTAAAGGACTGAAAAATGGGTGTTGCTGATGTGTTTCCGGTTGATCCGTCTTATGCTGTACAGCGTGAGGTAAATGACGACGTCGCGATCGAAAAGATTCAAGGGAACCTTGAGAGGCGTAAGCAGATAAGCGGCTTACAGCTCAGGTCCTGGGACCTTAGCGTCAAGGTGTTGACAGTGGCGGAGCAGAAACTGATTGACGCCTTTTACCTTGCACGCGGCGGCAGATACGACTCTTTCTCTTTCCTCCCGCCGGTAAATCACGATAGGCTCATTGAGGGCCTGAGCGTTGGTACAGGTGCCTCGCCCACAACAGAGTTTGATCTTGATAACACTGACTATTATCGCAGGGTGTACACAGGCACCGGAACACGTAACCAGGCGTATGTGGATGGCTCGCCGGTGGGTGCGACTTTTTCCAACACTGACGGCTCAAAGACGAGCAAGGTCACTTATGATTCAGCACCAGGTAACGGCACAGTCTTGACGGTAGATATCGACGTTTACAGGATTTGTCGATTTAACAGTAGCCTGAAAGATGCCCTTATATCTTATCAGTATTTATCAGCAAATTACTCTTTCAAAGAGCTGGCAAGGGAATCCATATAAAATGTCCAGGACGACAACATCACAATATGACGCTAAGAAGATCGCGGCACAGAATAAGCCGGTGGAGATTGCTGATTTCTTTCTCGGATCTCAGACGGTGGACGACGCAGACACAAAGCATTATGGCATGTATGACAAAACTATAGATTTCTTTGATATTGACGGCAATGCACAGTCGTATAGTCCTGGGCGTCTCTCACGCGGCCAGGTGGCCCATAATGCAGGACTCCGACAATCTTCTGTCACGATACAGTTTGGTAATGTCGATAACAGATTCCAGACTTTTTTCTGGCAGCATCCGGGTTTCCTTCTCGATAAACGTTTTCTAATACGCCAGATTTTCGCTGACCAGGTTGACCTTGCCACTCATTCGATCACCATACTGGACGGGATCGTAGACCATGTTTTTATAGGCGAGGACGTATGCCAGATAAAAGTGGTATCAAAGACTGGATACACAGGTTTCAGGTCCGGTGTGGCCGTTGACAGGGTTTGCCCGATATCGGTATTCGCAAACGCACGCTGTGCGCAGGGTGTAACCGCGACAGACTTAACTCAAGAGACCACGGACACCGTGGACGCCGGATCAACGGCCAGCGTTGTAAAGGTGAAGACTATGGCCCAGGCGGATGATTTCTGGAACATAGGCAAGGTCGAGTTTACCTCCGGAGCAAATGATGGGTACGTGAGGAACATTATTGACTGGGTACAGTCAACTAAATCGTTCACCCTGGCGTTCCCATTACCAGCCGCACCGGCAGACGGCGACACTATGAAGGCGCTGCGGGATTGCAATCGAACACTGGATATGTGCAAGACGAGGTTCACAGAGGTGGGCGCAAACGGGAACATGGCGAATTTCAGGGGCAAGAATACGGTAGCAAGAAGCTTGAACCCGTAGAACGATTTACGATTTAGATTTAGGATTGTGATTAAGGAGATATTATAGTGGGTTGGTTTGATTGGATAGGGGGCATATTTGACACTGTCAGCACTGTTGTCAGCACTGTTGTGAATGCGGTGGTTGATGTATTCGTCCCCAGTTCTGATTTCGGTTCCGGATCTACCGAGAGCTATACTCAGGACGCGGCTCAGTCGCCTCAGTATGAGTTGTCAGGGTTCAGAAATATAGTCTCAAACATGGTCCCGTCCGCGCTTCTATGGACGGAGGACGGCATGAGGGTGCCACTCAAGAGATTATGGAACTCAGATCCGGGGACCACACAGAAACAGCTCCTGGAGATAGGAGCAGGAGAACTGCAAACAGTGGACGGCGTAGAGCTTAACGGTGACGCTATATCTACCTTTACAGGCTCAAGTGTATCTATTTACACAGGTACGTCCAGCCAGGCGATTGACTCACGATATGACGCCAGTCCGAACGATATAGGAGGTCTGAGAGATACAGCTTATCTGGCGTTGACTCTTGAGGCCAGCGAGAAACTCTCCGGAGATCCCCTGGTGACGGCAAATGTTGCAAAGGGCCGCAAGATAGCACTCTGGAACGGAGCTGACTGGACGACTCTAGCAGCAGCGGCCAGCGGAAACCCGGCGGCTGTATTACGCGACTATTTATTACTGGACCGGGAGCAGGGTGGTGCAGGACTCGCAGCGGCAGAGATTGACGACGCATCTTTCGGGGCTGTTTACACCTGGGCGGAGGTATCTGTCAACAACGGAGCCGGTGGGACTGAGCCGAGGGCACGGGTGACATTTACACTGGATAGTTTTAAGCCGTGGACGGAGGTCCTGGACGACGTCCTTATGTCTTTCGGTGGGTATATTGTTTCAGACGGCAGGGTGTTAAAGCTAAAGGTGAGGCAGTCGGAGAGTTCTGTACAGGATTTTGAACCGGGCAAGATGTCAGGATCTATGCTGCCAGGATCTTTCGGATATTATACTTTCTCGAAACAGGAGCGCCCTAACCGGCTGATCGGGATTTACAAGGACCCGTCAGCTTCCGGAAACGACGCCTGGACACGCACGCCGGTAATAGACGACTATTCAGACCAGCAGACTAACCCGCGCGGCGTAGTGACGCGAGAGATCACGTACCGGGCATTATCGCGACAGTCTCAGGCGATAAGGATGCTGACACAGGCGATGAACGACCACCGGGTAAATTGGTTCGGCTGCAAGTTTAAGACTGATATAGACAGCGCCTCACGCGAACGCGGGGACGTGATAAGGATCAAGCATCCGATTCTCGGTGACGGGGCGACGTGGTATGAGTTCACCGTGGAGCGAGTTGTAGAGTATCCGGACCACACAAGAGAAATTACAGCAAAGGCGTATAACTCGACAATATTTAACGACAGCCTGGAGGCTGACCCGGTAACACTGGCCCACGTAAAGGTGGCCAACCCATTCACCGCGACTGACGAGGTGACGAGTCTGGTGATCACAGAGACAGGCGGCTTTATAAACGAGGACGGGACCTGGTTTATAAAAATCAATGGCACATTTACCGCACCTAACGACACGCTTAACCTGAACCGGTACAGGATACTCGTAAAGGAGGACTCAGGGGCTTATGAGTTTGTCAAGTATGCCTCTTCTCCTGATACATCTTTCGACCTGGGCATCACAGCAGAGGTGGGCAAATCTTACACGGTAAAGGTGCAGACTGAAAATAAAAAACTAACCCTCTCAGACGGCGCGGAATCAAACACAATCACCATAGTGGGTAAGGACGTGGCACCGTCAGCAGTGGCAGGGTTCACGGTTGTACAAGAGGGAGACAATCTGAGATTTAAATGGAACGCGATAGCAGACGCGGATCTGTTCGGGTACAAGATATCATCCGGAGCGGTGTTCGCCACATCTATCCCGGTGACAGAGGATTATCTGGGCGGGATTGAGTATATTGAGACGGCTGCAACTAACGGGACAAAGACTTTCTGGATCGTGGCTGTAGACAACTCAGGCAATGTATCCACAGAGACCTCTTACAGTATCGACGTAGAGGGCCTGACCACAAACATCGCTTTCAGCAGTAGTGCTATAGACATGATCAACGATATCACTGACAGGAATAATATCGCCATTGAGTATATACCTGTCTCCGGATTTAACTCACGGACCATACCAACATTTACAAACGACACTGTACAGCAGTGGGACGATACTACTGACCTGGACGGCGTTGCCTGGGACTTCCCTGTTCTATCCGCAGCGGCGGACTTCACCACAGCAGCATTCGACCTGGGTGGAGTGGCCACGGGA
>Ga0209658_1002217_pt1 | contig 10513 bp, 8 predicted proteins | sample SaaInlV_150m_DNA_6_FD_184656 | JGI IMG/M metagenome (GOLD analysis project Ga0209658, IMG submission 184656) | Marine microbial communities from expanding oxygen minimum zones in the Saanich Inlet - SI037_S4LV_150m_DNA (SPAdes) (version 2) | ecosystem: Environmental > Aquatic > Marine >...
CTTCTGGACGAAGGCCACCAGCCCGCACTAAAATATCCGTAACCGTTTCATCTTGATCTTGAATAACGTAAGGTCCGGGATACCAAACTGAGCCTTCCACAAAAACTGTTTTTTGCATGAGAAATTTCGGATCGGGACGAACCGTAATAATATCATAAGCTTGGAGAAAAAACATCCCATTTCCCGCTTCAATGGCATTGCCTTTTTGACTCATTTTTATCCCATTTTCATTGATAATACATAAATCATCATCCATGTCCATACTTATAATCGTAGCATATTTGTCAGCGTTGGTATTATTTGGATCAATTCGGGCAATTTCAACTTTGTATCGATAAACGTGCTCACTGATTCCACCTGCTTCTATAATTAAATCTTTGAGACACATCTTTTCCTTCAAATCATATTTTCCTGGATTTTTAACTGAACCGTTGATAGTTAATGGTTTAACAGAAATAAATACATCTTTATTATAAATTTTAATCTTATCACCAGGTTCTAAAAAAAAATTTTCGCTTGATCCTGGAGACTCTAATAATTGTCCCAAATTAAATTTTGAAATGGTGCGCGTAATTTGATCATCGTTCAAACGCAATAAATCCGCTCTTTCTAAGTAAGCTTTTTCTTTCCATTCTTCATCCACAAAACCGCCTGCTTTAAACAATAAATCATAAACAGTCATATTCTCTTGTAAGAAATAAAGCCCCTTACGTTTCACATGCCCCGAGATAGAAACATAAGTCTGTGATACCATTTCCGTCATGCCATAGATACGAACTCTATCCAATCCTTGCAAAAGGATATCGTGATTTAGATCGTTGGCTAGGGCTTTATCTAAATTAATTTTTATAAGTTGTTCTGTAAAATCAGGCTTGATTCGAACGATATCAACACGATCCATATAGGCATCACCCAATAATCCATCCGCTTTTTCAATCAATGCGCTCAAGGTGAGTGAATCGCCTAAATCAAAACGACCAGGACGAGTAACGGCACCGCGCAAACTGACCACATTTTGACGCAAATCTAAAATAGAAAATATTTGAATACGATCCCCATCTTGCAATGAATAATCTTTTTTATCTTTCATAATTTTTTCTAAATCCACATCGATGAACATTCGATCCATCTCTAATGCATTCCTATCTTCAAAAGGAATGATTCGGTCAATTTGTGCACGATCCAAATAAGCCGTAATTTTTAAATCACCGGCTAATGCCACTAAATCTTCCAGACTTTCTTTCGGTTTGAGTTCATAAATACCGGGACGATTAATTTCTCCCCCAATCCCAACAGCACTCAATCGCTTGGGAATAAAAATGACATCATCTAACTGCAATTTCACATCATTGGGTTTTTTCCCTGTTAGGAGGTAATCATAGAAATCAATAGACACTATTTCTTTTCCCCCACGGATGAGACGGATATCACGCAAAGAACCGCGGGTAGTCGGTCCATTAAAAAAATATAAAGCGGAAAAGAGCGTGGCCGATGGAGCCACGGTATAAGCGCCCGGCTGGGCGACTTCGCCCAAAACTTGAATACGAAGTGAACGGAGATTACCTAAACTCACATCCAAAAAGGTGGTGGATTTTCCTCCTTGTGGATTCAAACTCGCATAAGATTGTGAGAGAACGCGAAATAGTTTTGATTCCAATAATTTTAAATCCAAACCGTTCACGAAGACTTGGCCAATTTCTGGAATAAAAACGAATCCTTCTCGATCCACAGTCAACACTTGTCGAAATTGGGTTTCTCCCCAAATCATGACGATAATCTCGTCACCAGGACCAATCATATAATTTGGATCCACCGCACCCACAGAAGAAGATTGAAAAATAGCAGGATCCCGCTTGAAAATATCGTACCCATAATAGCTTAAAGCTTTACGTCCCACTTGGGCTTCTGATTCCAAATCAAGATCTTCTTCGTCAATTATTTCTAATTCTTCTTCACTGAGTGATTCATATTCATCCTGATCAATATTTACGATTTCTTTCTCTGAATCTGTTACATATTTCACTTCGTTTGATTCACCCAATTCTGGCACCCCAGATTTACTATTTTCGTTAAAATCTGTCGAAGCATCCTTTGTCTTGGATGATTTCTCTTTTTGGATGGCAGCATCAATCTGTTGATCTGAATACCCTTTTGATTTTGCCATTTCTTTGGCTTGCACTTCAGACATACCAGAGGATTTCATCATTTCTTTTGCTTGTTTGATTTGCCCATCTGTTTGCCCAAACATTATGCTTGTAGCAAGGAAAAGCGTGATTAGGATTTGTTTCATAATATGTTCCTTTATAAATGTATTAACTTATTGTGTGCTAATGTAACCCGTGGGGTTATCATTAAAATATTCACCTTCAACAGGATTGTAAGAATACATGGCAAGCCATGCGGTTTTCTGTTCTCTTAAACTAAACGTTTTCCCTAAACCATTTGCAAGTGCCCTTCCCACAACATCATCGGTATATAAACATATAATAATGTTTGAATATTCTTTATACCGAATCTGTAGCTTTTGGCAAAGAACGCGAAGCCCTTCTGTAGTAAAAATATCATTGATAGTGACAAAAACTTTTCCTTGATTAAAGGCACCGGACAAATGTTCGGTTCGGACAATTTCAAATTCTGGAATAAGCACCTTTGGCTTTTGTTTTATTTGCTTTACAATCGTATTTGTATCTCCTTCAACCATTGAAAATTCTTGAGATTTTATATTTTCTGCTAAGGCACTTTCTGATTGGAGCTTCGATTCTAAATTTTGATTTAGTTCAGCTAAATTATTTGTATATTCTTGTGTTATTTTTTCTTTAGATATTTCATAAAATATATTCATGATAAATATGGTAGTTACTGCGGTAGCTACCATTAGCAATATCGTTGTTTTATGCTCGATAAATAACGGAAATATTGATTCAGATTTTTTTAGAATATATGTTTGCTCTTTTTCGTATTTTAAGTCTAACTCTTTTTGTTGTAATTCGGCTTCACTCTGTTCTTTGGTGTTGAGAGAATGGAATAAACGTTTATTTTTCTTCCCAGTTTCAGGATTGATGACATAAGTCTGATAATAATAATACCCGTCACGGCCTTTGCGGTAAATACTGCTCATTTTATATAAGTTTTATAACAAATTTATTCATAATGCTTCGTCTTCTGTCGGTGAATTTACAGCCACTAGGTATTTTGTCAACTACTATTATAACTACCTATTAATAATAATTTATATTAGCTAAAGTATTAAAATTTTAATACTCCTGTATATTCGTATATTGCGACTGTTAATCTATGCAGCTACCATTTATTATTATGCGATATTACTTCGATAGGAGCTAGTCGCCTCCCTGTTCGTAGTTGAACGCAGACAGGTAAGTAATTTTTATTTTCTTACCCTTAGTATTCCACTCAGTTAGGAGGTTTTGTAGGGATTGATAAAAAATAAAATAAAAGTGTCGCGAATATCCTTATTCGTGAGGATTGTTTGTGGGTGATGCACGAGAAGGGATTCTCGTGTCACATTCTCTATCTTCCTATATTGACAAGTCAAAGCATGGATTCCGCATCTCGTGCGGAATGACAGCAGATTTTAAACATCAAAAAAACAATGTCTTTCTGAGCGAAAAACCCGGATTGAGGATTCTTGGAAAAAATAAACCCAGCGAAGAATCTCTTTTTATTTAAACCAGAATTCCTAGTTAAATATCAGCATTGTTCAGTTAGCAAGGTAGATTCTTCTTCCCGCTGGTCATCAGAATGACTTATTTTTTGGTATTACAAAAGTAAATATCTTATAATTTCGAAGATGGAAAATGTAGGCATGGCTTCACTCACTACGTTCGCTCTGAATGATGAATTTTTCATAGTCTAAATACCAATCTATAAACTGCTTGAGTCCCTTATCCACATTTGTTTTGGGTTTATAATCTAGTTTAGCAATAGACTTTTCTATATCCGCAAATGTTCGCTCAACGTCACCAGCCTGCATATCCATAAACTGAATATCAGCTTTTTGATCCAATTCTTTTTCTATAATCGTAATCACATCCATCAGCTCTTCCCAATGGTTGTTCCCTAAATTCAATACTTCGCATGCATAATTTTTATCTATCGCCGTTCTCAATCCTTGGATAATATCATCAATATATGTGAAATCTCGTTTCATTTTCCCATGATTAAATACAGGAATGGGCTTCCCCTTATGGATTTTATCTGTAAAACTATAGACAGCCATGTCAGGACGTCCCCAAGGGCCATAAACCGTGAAAAATCGCAGTCCTGTGGTATGCAACCCAAATAAGTGGCTATACGTATAAGCCATAAGCTCATTCGATTTTTTTGTCGCCGCATAAATAGAAATGGGATGATCTACTCTATCATTGATAGAAAATGGTATTTTTTCATTCCCACCATAAACCGATGAACTGGATGCGTAAATCAATCCTTCTACTTCATGATGGCGACAAGATTCTAAGATATTCATAAATCCCACCACATTGGTCTGAATATAAACGTGCGGATTTTCTAAGCTATATCGCACGCCTGGTTGTGCGGCCAAATTAACCACCTTTTGGGGCTTGAATTCATTGAAAATCTGATCGAGTTCTGCCAAATTGGAAATATCCATTTTTTCGTATGAAAAATTTGCAAATGGAGTTAATTCCGCTAAGCGAGCTTCTTTGAGTTTTGGATCATAATAATTATTCATATTATCAATCCCCAAAACCTCATATCCATCCGATAATAAGTTTTTACATATATGCATTCCGATAAATCCGGATGCACCCGTTACAATAATTTTATTGTTTTTCATTTTTAAATTTTCTCGGAAAATATTTTTCTTTCTATGTCTTCTTTTGCGCCCATCATCAAAAATATTAATCCCAAAACAGTGCTTAACTGGAAAAATAAATCAAAAGGAATATACTTTACAAAATTATTAAACATGGGCAATAAGAACAAAATTGGAACAATGCTTAATAAAATAGAATAATAGATGAATTGCTTAGCAAGCTCATGTTTCTTTTGAAAAAATAAAAATCCTAAAACGACAAGAAAAGAAGATCTAAGGGGTGCGGGCATCCAAATCAATTCCTCTCTTCCCTCTTTTTCAACCCCAAGCATGGCGACTTCACGGCTAGGCAAAATCACGGAATCAGAGCCATTCACGTAAGAGATGATTGGATAAAATATTGTTTCGTTTGCCCAGATTCGAATCGGCTTAATAATCACAATATATAGGGATACCATAAAGATAAGGGATATCAATCCTTTTACAAGATTCTGGTTCATTCGCTAAAATCAGACTATCGATTCTTTCGCAATTCTAAGAAGATATTGACCATATTGATTATTTTTCATGGATTTACCCAGCAATTCTAAAGCTTCCCGATTAATATATTCCATCCGATAAGCAATTTCTTCTATACAAGAAATTTTCATGCCTTGACGTTTTTCTAAAGTCTGAACAAAATGTGATGCCTCGAGCAAAGAATCATGGGTGCCCGTATCGAGCCAAGCATAGCCTCTTCCCATTCGTTCTACTTTTAATCTTTTCTGCTTTAGATAGGATTTGTTTACGTCCGTAATCTCTAATTCTCCTCGAGGAGATGGCTTCTGATTTTTTGCGATTTCAATCACATCGTTCGGATAAAAATATAAGCCAGAAACAGCATAATGACTCTTGGGCTGAGCTGGTTTTTCTTCGATAGAAATAGCATTTCCATCGCCATCAAATTCTACAACACCATATCGCTCAGGATCTGTAACAGAATAGCCAAAGACGACCGCATTTTTATTCGCATCCACTTCTTTGACTGCTTCGCCTAGCTTTTCAGGCAAATGGCCCCCATAAAAAACGTTATCGCCCAAAATCAGACATACATTATCGGAACCAATAAAACTTTCACCCAAAATAAAAGCTTGCGCTAATCCGTCGGGAGAGGGTTGAACTTGATACGAAATGTTTAGTCCAATTTGCTCTCCATTGCCCAATAGATGCTCATACTTCGGCGTATCCTCTGGGGTTGAAATCAAAAGTATATCTCGGATGCCAGCCAACATCAACGTAGAAAGTGGATAATAAACCATGGGTTTATCGTAAATGGGGAGTAATTGCTTACTGGCAACTTTGGTGATGGGATAAAGACGTGTGCCAGATCCGCCAGCTAAAATGATACCTTTCATGGCGTAAGTTTAAAGTTAATACTTGAAAATTAAAAGTTTTAGAAAATGATTATCTTTTTTCTAAGCTTGTCCTTTAATGGAGTAAGGTTCGATATGGGATGGTAAGCGAACATTCATAAATTTTCCAGGAGAATAATCTGGTAGCAATTTCTTTAAGAAAGATTGGATTTCATTTAATTCTAAATTTTCTGCAATACGTAACAGTTCATGCACCGAAGATTCAAGAGCGAGCCAATCGACTTCATAAAGATGAGAATCATCTTTGAGAATCATAATTTTTTTATGATTTGTAGCGATAAGATCTTCTTCTTTCGTTTGCAATTCTTCAAATAATTTTTCGCCAGGACGTAATCCTGTATATACGATGGGAATATCAATCTCTGGCTCAAAACCAGATAAACGAATCAAATCCCGTGCAATCTGAACAATTTTAATCGGTTCACCCATTTCTAATAAAAATATCTCACCCCCGCGCCCAATTGCAGCCGTCTGCAAAATGAGTTGGGATGCCTCTGGAATGGACATGAAATAACGGATCATTTCTGGATGAGTAATGGTGACCGGGCCCCCATCTTTAATTTGCTGTTGAAATGTAGGAATTGCTGAACCAGAACTACCAATCACATTCCCAAACCGAACGGCCATAAACTGGGTTTTTGATGTCAAATCATAGGTTTGGATGAGCCGTTCTGCCATTCGCTTGCTTGCGCCCATCACATTCACAGGATTCACTGCTTTATCCGTCGAAACCAAGACAAATGTCTCTACTTTATATTTATCGGACAGTTTAATCATATTCAAGGTGCCACCAATATTGGTTTTGACCGCAGCCCAAGGATGTTCTTCTTGAATAGGCACGTGCTTAAATGCAGCTGCATGTAACACAATTTGAGGACGATTGTCGTTGAAGATTTTATCCAAATGATTTTTTTCAGTCACGTCTCCCAAAATAGATCTGATGATTGTTTTCGTTTTAATTTTATCCGTTTCAGCTTCAATAGAAAATAAATGCTCTTCACAGTTATCAACACAAATCAATTCACTGGGCTTAAACGACAAACATTGGCGCACTAATTCTGAGCCAATTGAACCACCCGCACCTGTTATCATGATGCGTTTTCCATCAAATAAATTCCCAATGGAATGTCTGTCCAATTTGACTTCTTCCCTGCCTAATAAATCCATATACGAGACATCTCGAGCCATAGATATAGAGACCTTATCGTCAATGAGTTCCGCAAGGCTCGGCACGGTTTTAAATAGTTTGCGTGTTTGTTTACACGCTTTTATAATATGACGCATTTCTTTTCCACTGGCGGAAGGAAGTGTAATTAATATTTCATCAAAAGAAGATGCGATATTTTTTAATTCATCGATAGTCCCTAAAACTTTGGTACCATGTAAAGTTGCAAATCTCTTTTCAGGTGCATCATCCACAAAACCAATAAGCTTAAAAGGTGATACGGATGTATCTAAAATTTCCTTCGCAATTTTTCCACCTGTATGCCCAGCGCCTACAAGGATAATCCTTTTTTTGGACTCATATGTGTGTTGTCCCAAATTTCCTTTGTAATGACTATAATAAACGCGAACAAAAATACGACTCGCAGTGATGAAGCCAAGCGTGAAAAAATAATTGAGCAGAAAAACAGAACGAGGGAAACCTATGAATCCTGAAAAAGACCAAACACCAATCGCAATAAGCACATAAGCACTAGAAACTACTCTTACAATTTTGAACATTTCCCAAAGACTGGTAAAACGCCAAATCACATTATAAAAACCTAGAGCATTAAAAATCAGCCAATGAACCAAAATCATGGCAGGAAGCCAAGAAGTGAAATACGAATAGTATTCTGTTGGAACAGAAAAATCAAAGCGGATAAAAAACGCCGCTAAAAAACTAATCGCAATCATGGACGCATCCATAAGCATCAAAACTTGTTTGCGATATTTTGAGTAAAGTTCAGTATTATACATATTTATCAATAATCTCCATTCCCTATGCAATTGAAAATTAACTTATTATAGATGTAAATGAATTTCGTGAAGCTATATAAGAGTAACAAGACTTATTTTATTTTTGCTGATTGGTTTCGTCTCTATCCAAAGCGTTTTGCAAAAGTGTATTAAATGTCTTCCGAACTTTAGTCTGGTTTTAAATAATTTTAGCTTACTTACCCCATGCTTTAGCTTGGGGATAAAAATTCTAAAAAACGAGGCTTTAGCCCAACTATTCACTAAATCCATATTTTTTAATAAATGCATCATATTCTTCAAAAAAAGGTTTTACTCTATGATGCTCTTCTTGATTCCTAATATATTTTCTAACTGTTGGTAAAATAGATTCACTTACAGAAACAGCAAAATACTTATCTTGCCATTCGAATTTTCCTTTTACCAATTTTTCCTTATTAATCCAAAATGATGCTTCGCCTTTTAATAGTTGAGCAAGTTCAGAGACAGATTGCTTGGCACCGAGAGAAATTAAAGCGTGCAAATGGTCCTTGCCTCCATCAATTGAATCAATGTAAATATCTTTTGTCAAGGCATTCTCTTTAAATATGAGCAATTACTTTACTTTTTACCTTTTTTGATAGAAATACTTGTCTATTTTTAGTTGTCCACACAAAATGAGCCCATACTTTAATGTATGCCATTTAATTATTCCCTATTGGGCTAAAGCCCAGGTTTTTTTGTTTTCACAGTCCCCGACCTAAAGGACGGGGTAAATATATTTTTTCAACTATAACGCTTGAAATATTTCTTAATATTTTTCTGGTAAAACTCAAATGGCATTCAACGAAGATTCTTCGTCGTAAACGCCTCAGAAAAACATACCGTAGATTTTGTCATTTCTACGCTTTCACACATTTAAAAATAATCACCCTTAATAAAATAATAAATCCATCTCTTATTTTTAATTTTTTCCCTTCGTCTAAACTTCGACGAAGATACGATATGGACACTTCACGAATCGTCACGCCGGATTGGATTATCATGGCAGATAATTCAACTTCAATATCAAACGCTTTCGATTTTATTTTTTCAATGGGAATCTGGTTTAAATTAAACCCTTTTATACAGCACAGGACATCCGAATAAGCGGAATCATATACGAAATTGAAAATCCCATTTAATATCCAATTCCCAAAATCAAAAAGTCCTTTCCCTTTGTGGCTTTCTGTCCATCGAGATCCAAATACGGCACCCGCATTTTTTTCTATAATTGGTGCCATAATTTGCGGTATATTTTTTGGAGAAATTTCTAAGTCCCCATCCATTAATAAAATATAATCATAGTGGGCATTTTGAAGTCCCAGCTGAATCGCTTGCCCCTTACCTTGTTTTTTTTGATGAGATAAAAAATGGATATAGGAACAATTTTTTAAATAGAATAAGGTATTATCTGTACTGCCATCATTTATCAATAAAATTTCATGCTCTTTTGAATAGGGTTCTAATTGTTCCAAAAGAGAAACAATTTTTGTCTCCTCATTGTAAACAGGAATAATGATAGTAAAATTCATAAAGCAAAAAAAAAGCGACTTTTAAAAGTCGCTTTTTTTAGAAGTCAATGTTTAGCTTAAAAATTGTAATCTAAACGAACGCCAAGTCCACCCCAAAAAGATGGATTTGAACCTTCAACCATTTCTGAACTGATGAAACCTTCTCCGCCAACCAAGAGGTTAAAAGGAAGATTTAAATCAGATTTTTTGAGTTTTTCCATGATAAATCCAGAAGATACACCAGCAAAACCTCGCATGCCTAAACCAGCGCCAATATTACTCAAATGCCCTTCAGCAAAAATAAAGTCTTTGATGGTTAAGTTTCCACCCACGCCTAAAATGCTTGGGCTGAAATCGGCACCTTCAAAATTTCCAGAATATTGCCCGAAAACAACGCTAAATGTAAAATCAAACGCATTTTCTAAAGAAATTCCATAGGGCGTTGTAAGTACCACAGAAAAGCCGACAGGGATATCTGTAAATGTTTCACCCGAGACTAAACCTGGCGTTGAAGCCAAACCAATACTAAATCCAGCTAAAGGACTAACGGCTTCACCTCCTTCAACAGCTTCATCTTGTGCATTCAATGAGATGAACAATAGGGGTAAGATAAACACGAGATATTTGAGATTTTTATAATTACTTTTCATTTTATTATCCTTTCATTTCGTTATAGTTAACTTGCGACGGGTAATTTTAATACAGATTCACTTTATAAAACAAGATAAATAACTCATTTTTAATTTCTCGTTCAATTTCTTTAGTTTTAGTAATGAACCACTAAGGCAAATCCAAAGAGTTTCAACATTTCGATA
>Ga0209658_1002233_pt1 | contig 10461 bp, 3 predicted proteins | sample SaaInlV_150m_DNA_6_FD_184656 | JGI IMG/M metagenome (GOLD analysis project Ga0209658, IMG submission 184656) | Marine microbial communities from expanding oxygen minimum zones in the Saanich Inlet - SI037_S4LV_150m_DNA (SPAdes) (version 2) | ecosystem: Environmental > Aquatic > Marine >...
GAAATTAATTGTAAAAAGTGATGCCCTTCAAGCTCCATAAATAAAATTGATACTTATTCATATGCTCTGTAATATCATCCAGCTAAAAGACCGTTCATTGAACAGAAAATATTCACGGTATATACATTCAAAGATCCTTCAACCAAATCTACTGTCCCATTTTTCATGTGATCAATAATGGGTGCATGACATGGGAATGTTGCAGAAGGAAACCAACGTAACCCTTTTACACCTAACTTATGGGATGCATCAAAAACCTGATTCATCACCAGATCACCATTTCGAAAATGATGATGGCTTGAAATAGTAATGCCATCCTTGATACCGGCTTTTTGTAGGGCATCTTTTAAAGATTGCACAACTTTGTTTCCGTCCATGGGATAGTCAACTTGATTCACTTTCGAACTCATCAATAAATGCCCCATCTTCTTCGGTGGTGATTTCCTTAAAACTGGATTGAGACTGACCCGATACGGTGGTACGGATCTGCATAGAGATGGTTTTAAAGGCCTGGGCATTGGCTTTATCCTTGTACTCTTCTTCTGAAAGGTTCCTGACCCCTACACTTTCCCGGGTGTAGTAATATTCAACATCCTTGGGCATCTCTTCCACCCAGTCCGGCAGGCTCTGGGCAGAGAGCATAACAATGCTGCAAAAAGCTAAGGTACAGAATCGCTGAATCAGATTAGTCATTTTTCATTAAGTTTATAATCTTTATTCTTTTCAATTTAATCTGCTATAAGTTTATCCAATAGTGGTGACAATTCATCCTGAAGGCAGGTAGGACACAGCCCAGTTTCATCCATTGCAACGGTCCTGTATTTATCAATCACAAAGAGACGGGGGAGCACATCAGACACTCCGTAAGCCCTGGCGGTTCTCCCCGTTGGATCCTGAAGCACGGTGATATCAGTGAGACCCTTTCTTTCAAGGAAATCAATGGCATCGGGTGCCTCTCTATATTTTTTTGTATCTTTCTCCCGATGACGAAAAAAGTCTGTAAGGTTCACCAGGAAAAACTGAACCGGAGCATCCTTATAGCTTTCCTGTAGCTTGTGGAGCTCACCTATCTCTTTAATACAGGGCTGGCACCAGCTGGCGAAGAAGCTCATGACAATCACCTTTCGCTCGCTCTCAGAGGTCCAGTCAGCATCCATGGGGGCGGTGTAATTATTTAATTTCTCAAACGATCCATCTACCGTCTTAAGGCTCCAGAATTTGGCTGTAGTGCCCACCAGGGGACCCGGCTCATTTTTATCAGCGGCAATGCACACTGATATAAACAGAGCTGCCAGAAATAATTTTTGTAGTTTAATATTCATAATGAAACCTTTTTATTGGGTTAAAAAAACCTATATGATTTTATGAGTGCCTACCGCTGCATACCATCTATTTATCAACACTGATCAAAACATAGTGGTTGCCTTCTTCATCAAGGGCATACTCAAACCTGAAGCCGTATCTGTTCAATTCTTTAATTAATTTTGTTTCATTAATTGAACCATTATTTTATAAGCAGCATTTTCTTAACACTGTGGTGCTGCCCTGCAGAAATCATGTAGAAATAAACCCCGGTAGCCACCAGCTCTCCCGCGTCATTTGTGGAACTCCATCTAATGGATCTGTATCCTGGTTCCTGCAATTCATTTAATAAGGTTTTCACCTGGCGGCCCATGATATCATAGATAACAATGTTCACATGCACTGCTTCAGGAATAGCATACTCAATGGTGGTTACAGGGTTAAACGGGTTGGGATAGTTCTGGAACAAAGCAAACTCATCAGGGATAGGCGCCACAGAGATCTCTTTGCGTCCCAGGACTTCCTGACCATTAACATTGTAAGCATAATGAACAATAATATTTTCAAGATCCTTACCTTGCATCTCGAACGGGAAATGGATAAACCATGGAGTATCATCTGCCTCATCCATAGACTCCAAATAACCCAACACTTGATTTCTCAGCTTTGGATCTTGTGTGTTTTTCTCAAAAAGTATGGATTTTTCTGGTTTAGCACGCAATGTATCAGAAAAGGCCCTGCCCAGAGTAACGGTTTCATTATTATACTCCAGCGTAAACTCCGCTACGTCTGGTATCTGGCCCTGACTAAACCCAAGGCTCAAGTTGGTGCCATCATAACTGGATGTCAACATACCCACATCTGCTGTACCTCTAGCCAATAGTATAGAGCCTTCCAAACAATCATTATTTTCACAATAGTTCCACATACGGACAAAGGTCATGAGGTCATCAATATCAAAGATATTATCAGGCTTTAAAATAAACTGTGCAGAATCTGCACCATTTTCATATGTTGTTTTAACTGGTGCTGTCTCATAGAGAGGATCATTTGCATACCAACCTGATATGAAAGCATCAAGATCAGATGTTCCAATTTGTCCATTAGAATTGAAATCTGCCAAATGATCTGTGTTTACTATAACAATATAATCATCAGCTTCTTCGCTGGGATCACCATCACTATTTCCATCAAAAGGCTTGCCCAGTATGTCCCTTAGATTGTGGGTGATGTTCAAACTGATCTGGCTGTTGGCAGGATAGCCATTCTCTCGGGTTACCTTGATCAAGGTATCAGATATTTGTTCCAGTTCAACCCCCGGAAGATCAGTCATAAATATATTGGCGGTATCTACGGTAAGTGGATCAATGGGCAGTTCAAACGCAAGAATGATCGAATTATCGGGATGGGGATAGATTTGAACTGTTGGATCGGATACTAACTGTGGACCGTTCTCATTATCCACTGGGATATTGGAGAGCTCGGTTTCTGGACCTGGACCCCAGTTATCTTCAGCTATAACCTTTAGATGGGCATTCACATCCATGTGCGGCAGATCAAGTGCTGACTGCCACGTGAAAGTACCGTTATAATTCTCAGGATCAAGACCCATGACGCCAAGCGTATCTAGCAATGTAACTGTTTCCCAGTCTGTGGTATCACTTCTATAAAATAGCAGCAGTGAATGCAGATCAGCGGTAGGATCATTGATAGAAAATGTCACATCAGTATTTCCAGAATACTCTTCTGCTGCAGACAGGAACAGATCGACGGTCTGGTTCTGGTCATTATCTAAAACAAAGGACGTTTCCAGTTGTGTAATGGTGTTATCTTGGGCTTCGGCACCATCGCTGGTAATGATCCGTATAAATACATTGTCTTCCTGTATATCACTTATATTATTTTGAGATTGCCAGGAATAGACCCAGTCGATACCACTATAGTCAGCTTCTGCTAATGTTGTGTCATAAATAGGTGACCAATCACTGCCATTGGCACTGTATTCATAGGCGATATTTACAGTATCATTCTCTGCGTCATCTATAGATACAATAATCGGGATTTCATTGTGCTCTTCTTCATAGGTAGACACAAAATCAGCCTGTGGCGGTTGATTATTGTCCAGATGAACGGTTACAGTATCATATGCACCTGCACCCCAACCATCGTGGGCCACAGCTCTCAGCTGAACATCATAGCTTTCCAGGCCTGGTAAGTCTGCCATGGACAGCCAGGTGACCGAACCGTTAGAGTTAATATTACTGGTATCGCCCGTAAGACTGATTACATCCCAAGCACCTGGATCAACCGAATATTCAAAGGTCAGGTCCAGGGTATCATTTGTGGCGTCATTGATAGTGAAACTAATTAAAACACTGTCTGCCTGTTCATCCGGAAATGGGACCATTTCAATGGTCTGTCCCTGATCATTATCAATAGTAAATGAATAGCCCAGGTAAACAATCGATGTATCATTATCTGTAGGACCATCCCTGAGAAACATCCTAAGGGATACAGTTGGCTGTTCCTGACCCGGTAGAAAACCAGCATCATCAGATTCCCATGTATAATTCCACTGAGGGTAATAATCATTGTGGGATAGTTGCAATGATTCTACTATGATAGTCCAGTCTGTATTATTTAAAGAGTATTCTAAACCAAAAGTTATAATATCACTTTCATCATCGGATAGATTAACATCAATGGCCACACTGCCATGCTCTTCAGTCAAAGTATTATCTAAACTACCTGAAGGAGGATCGTTGTTGTCCAGATGAAAAATAATTGTATTATCGCCACCGTCAGCCCATGGATCATACACGGTCGCCCTGGCCATCATTTCTTCCACTTCTATACTGTCTACATCGTTCGTGGTTTCCCAGGTCACTTGCCCACTATACTCTACTGGACCGATATTACTCACCTGTCCAGAAATAGACATTTCACTCCAGTTTTGACCCAAGTCTATTGAATATTCAAAGGTAAGGCCTAAAGTATCTGATGAAGTATCTGTAATGATAAAGTTCAAGTTTATGTCACCGCTTTCTTCCGTGTAATTATCGGTAAGCTCTACAGTGTGAGATTGTATGTTATCTACATGAAAAGAATTGCTGATTGAAGAAGCACCATAATCTTCGTCATAGCCCAGAACATTATCATACGGAGTTATTCTAAACTCTACATTCAGCTCATCCTGATCAGGAATACTAACCAGACTGTGCCAGGTTATGGACATCTGATCCCTGAACTGGGCTGTATTAAAAACAAGAACCATAGGGTGTATCCCATTTCCAATCGTACTTAATCCTTGCAATGTGGTCCTGTATAGGAAAGCATTGCGCATTCCATTATCTATCTCCACATCTTCAAACGCATCGTTCCATTCTCCACCTGCAAAACGATATTCAAATGTAAAACCAACCGTATCATTCTCAACATCATCCAGTTCGAATGTGATTGTTATATCGCCATGCTGTTCATCAAGGATATTATCAATCTCTACCGTAGGAAGTTCATTATTATCCAGGTGAAAGGTTATAGAGTCTGAATTGCCTTCCACATGACCATCCGTTGGCGTAGCCATGACCATGAAAGCATCATCATCAACAAAATCAAGGGCATTAACCGCTTCAGTATCCCAGGTATACGCCAGTTCTTCATAAGGGGCAGCAATGTTATCTTCATCATAAAAGTAGACCCATTCGTCTGATCCTGAGAGTTTGTAATAGAAATTAACCTGCAGTTCATCCGCCGTTTCATCAGCCACTTCAAACACAAGAGACACAGGTCCAGTCTGTTCGCCCGCTACTGGATCTAAGGTTACAGAATGAAAATGAGAGTTATCCAGGTTAAAGGTATTGGTCGTATCTGATATTCCAGGATCATTATCAATGGGAAGAACGGCAAACTGAACATCATCTATGTCCAGACCATCCAGATCCAGCCGCGAATTCCACCTGAAAATTTCACTGATTTGTGATACAGAATTTTCAGTGACGGAGCTCCACTCCTGTCCGTTAAAAAATTGAAAGTCATAGGTAGCTTCATCATCTTCCGGATCAAAAATTTCAAATCCAAAATCAACATTACCGCTCAATTCAGGCGGAGCAGGGTCAATGGTAATCTGGGGAGGGTCATTATTATCTAAATGGAAGGTGATCATATCCGTGCTCCCATTCTGCCAGCCGTCCGTTGGCACAGCCATAACCTGGATGCTGTCATCAATTCCATCCAGAGCCAGTTCGCTGTCCCATACCCAGTTATTACTATAGGCGTTTGGCAGGATACCGGTTATGGTATCAAAGGCATTCCACTGATCATCACTAACAATTCTATATTGTAATACCAGGTTAAGACTGTCAAACGTAGAATCCTGGATACTGTAGGTCAGGGTAATATCCTGTGTCTGCTCTCCGGTCATCCCAAGCAGATTCACACTGTGGACATGGGAATTATCCACATTTAGGCTTACGGATGTACCCGCAATGCCTTCATCCGTATCAAAGGCTACCAGTTTTAAGCGAACATTATCCAGGTCCACATCCGGCAGCTCGTCTCCTGTCTGCCACTGGGACGTTCCTTCCCCGTCAATCATAAAATTGGTTACATGTTCCGCGGCAAGCCAGGATACACCATCATCGATGGAATAATAACTTTCAAAAGTGATTGCTTCTTCTTCGGGATTGATCACTTCAAATAAGAAGGTGGCTTCATCGCTGATTTCCGGCTGGGTACTGGTTATGTTCAGGATAGGCAGGTAGTTATTGTCCAAGTGAACCAAAATGGTGTCACTGGAACCAAATCCCCACTGATCAAAGACCTGTGCCTTGATAGATAATGCTTCTATATCCTGGTACTCCAGAAAATCACGACTGGCCCAGGTAAAGGATGTATCATAAGCGGGTTTATCTATTGAAAGTACCGTATCCATCAGTGTCCAGTTCTGTCCATCAATCGAATAATGCAGTATGGTATTCAGCTGGTCCCCAGTACTGTCTGATAGTGTGAATTGAATGCTAACCGTATCTTCCACTTCATCCGGTATCTCAATGATATTAACAAAATGGTTCTGCCAGTTGTCTACTATAAACCGGGCACTTAAACCCGCTGTACCCGTATCCGCATCAACAGGCGTGATCCTGAAGAGCGCATTCGCTTGTTCTAACCCTGACAGATCTGTGCCGCTCTTCCAGGTAATCACCTGTTCACCATCACGATCAGACTTGCTCCGGCCACTGTTACCGGACCGTGTTGTCCTATCACGACTATTGATCTGTATTGGGGGGGGAGGTCTTTTCCCACTGAGGGGTCCTGCATGGAACCCCGATCCAAAGGCTGTTTGTGGACCGTTGTTCCTTTCGTCATTATCCAAAAGGGTGGCCAGGCTCCAGGTTTGCCCATTATCGGGCGAAAACTCATACACAAAGTCAAGACTGTCATCTTCTGGATCCGTGGACTCAAAACTAATCTCAATATCCTGGTGCATCTCCTGCTCCAGTTCACCGATGGTAACAGCTGGCAACCTGTTATTGTCCAGATGAAACTCTATCTGATCCACAGTTCCCGGATCTTCATCAAAGGGAACAACCTTGAACAGAATACCCTCTGGAGCATCGATCCCTTCCGTTTCCAGCGCAGAATCCCAGCGCAGTGAACCGCTATAGAGACCACTGCTTATTCCGCCAGTACTGTCAATGACGGTTGCATCTATCCAGGACTCGCCATCATCCAGACTGAAGTATGATACGATTGAAAGAGTATCAAGAGCGATATCACTGAGCTGATAGAAAACCTGAATGGTGTCGGACTGCTCTCCCATCAACGGATTGAGAACGATCCAGGGCGGTGTATTGTTATCAATGGAAAAATAATTGCTGATATAGTTTGTCTCTTCCCCTGCAACTGTATCTTCGTAGAAAAAACGGAACAGGACAGAGTCTTGGTCAAACTCAGGTAGATCAGATGAAGAGAGCCAGTAGGCCTGGTGGACCAAGAAAGATTCTTCGCCTGAGTTTACGGGGGCGAACATGGATGCAGCCTGCCAGGTTGTACCCAGGTTGATAGAATACTCAGTGGCCAACTGTTCCGCTTGAATATTGGGACTTATCAGTACCAGATCAACCTGTATAGTATCGCCCTGTTCCCCATCATCAACAAATACGTTTGCCCCAGGCGGTATATTTTCATTATTGACCAGCATGGGCAGCGTCTCATCCAGTGTGCCTACATCGTTGTCTGACGGCGTGACCCGGAACTTGACCGATGGTATGAACTCCGTTCCCAGATCGTACATGCTGAACCAGGTCAGGCTGGAATCGTAGACCGTAACGTTACTCACTGCACCCAGAACCGTGGCCGGCTGCCAGCCGTCCCCTGCATCATATTCGCCGTATAGATCAATCGTGTCCCCATCCACATCACTGATCGTATAGCTGATAGTAACATTGGCGATCTGGGGAACATAGATATCTTCCAGAGTAATGGTTGGGGGCTCATTATAATCAATATGAATACCAGCCGTTGTTACGGGTGTTCCAGGGTCTGCATCATAGGGTGTGACCCGAATAAAAACATTTGAGTTATCGGTACTGGTAGGGAGATCTTCAGTGGATTGCCACAGGACTGTATTTGTATTGCCCGACACACTATATGAAGAATCAGATATAGTTGGGGCACCTTCTGGATCCCAGGTGGCACCATATATTGTCCCGTTATTGCCGTTAGAAGTCTGATCTACTAATGTAGTGCCAATGCCGGAATTGAAATTCCAATAGCCAACAAGATTTTCTTCACTACCTGTAGGAGATGTTGATATATAGGATTGGATTTCTGACTGACTTAGAGCTGTATTCCAAATAGTTATTTCATCTATGTTACCATTAAATCTATAATTTCCATCTCCTCTTTGCCCTATATGAAAATTACCAATCCAATCATTTCCAAATTCATCTGAAACATAGTTTTCAAAATCTAATTCTCCATTTAAATAGAACCTTATCGCCTCTCCATCATAGGTTGCTACGATATGATGCCAATTATTAGCTTCAACTAAATTTTCACTCATGTTATAACCATTTTGTTCAAACCAACCTGAACCAGCAACAAAATAAATTTTTCCTTCTGAAAGTATTAATCCATAATTTGAATCATCATTATTATCATTCGTATGAGTAAAAATAAATTGTTCACTATTTAGTGAGGATGGTTTTACCCAAGTTGATATTGTCATTTGATTACTGACTGAAAAAATTAAATCATCAAAGGATGTTCCCATTACATAATCATCCACCCCATCAAAGCTGAGGGAATTGTTTTCATAGATTATGGTACTATCAATTGTTTCGCTACTAATCAGTTCCGTGGTACCTGTTTCCCAACTTAGACCCTGATCCAGAGAGTATTCAGATAAAAATGTAAGGGTATCATCCTCTGCATCGGATGAGATGAACTCAATGCTTATATCCCCATACTGTTCTTCAATGATCGGGGAAATATTGAATGCGAATGGTATTTCATTATTATCAATGTGAAATGCAGAAGAATACAGATAGGATGATGTATTACTATTATTATTTAATTTCATCCGAAACCAAACTGATGAATCTTCTATATGATCCAAGTTATTATCACCAACTCTAGTTCGCCATAAAATGCTGTTCGCTCCTGGCGGCGCCATCGGGTTATCCAAAATCAAAGAATCGGCAATATCTGTCCATTGGGTACCATCCCTGCTGTATTGCCAATCCAAAGATAGAGCATAGCCTCCATTCGGGTCCTCACTGAAATAGTTTATTCGAACCGTATCACTAAAAAGACCTTCATTCTCGGTGATACTTGTAATCTCCGCATACGATGTATTAGCAGCTTGCGGCAATGAAATCATTTGAATATTTGAATATTCAGAAACAGCACCTATATCGCTAAAACCATAAAGGGCATATTCGTAATCACTTCCAGCCTGCAGATTATTTTCATCCGTATAGGTAGTTGCATTTTCACCTAATGTGTCTAATACGGTCCAAGTGGTCAATTCAGGAATTTTCCGTAATATATAATATCCTTGATTTCTGTCAGAATTATCTTCCCAATTGAGTTCTATTTCTTCGTTACTAATCATGGTTAATTCAAGATTAGATGGTGGGATTAATTTTGATAGCAATTCTATGAATTCAGAGTGAGACGATTTATTGCCTTCTTCATCAGACGCTTTGATGGCATAACGATATCTGTTTCCTTCAGAAATATCATCATCCATGAATAAATAATAACCATCGCTAAAATCGTTTGATGAAACCGTTTCAATCTCATTCATATCTGCATAATCAACATCATCGATCCCTTTAACCAAGTGGTAATTGACTATGCCTTCATGACTATTTTCGGGAACCCTTAATGCTAAACTAGAAAATGAAATAGAATCTACTAAAATAGGCTGATCCAATAGTTGATTCGGGACACCTAATAGGCTAGACCAGAGACTCTGGTTATCATCTTCGTCTCTAGCGCTGATGGTATAGGTGCTTGTGAGCCTGCGATCATCTATCTGGTCTACATAACTATTAGTCCCTGAAGAAATTGTAATATTTTCCAGGCCACAGCACCGTTCAATGGTATACTCAAATATTACATCATCATCAGGGTGAGTCCATGATAAGGAATTACCAAAAAGTCCTGCTGATACCGTTACAACCGGGGCAACCATGGAAATAAAGGGTACATAGTTCACCTGGCCCATCACAGCATCGCCATTGCCGTCAGGATTATCTACATGGGTAGGCCCGCTGGCAGCATTCCAGTAGTTATATTCTGCATTAACAACGGACGCACCATTCTCTTCAACCAGCCCTGCTGTTATATTGCCTGAAAAAACGTTTCCTGTCGTTTGGGATCCGCCTATAGTATAGGATGTACCGCCAGTGGTGCGCTGTCTCACCCCCACGTCGTTCGTAATGAAATGATTCTGTTCAACCACCGGGATGGAGCTTACATCCCCCTCTATCCCATCCTCATTATATCTGAACACTGTGTTCGTGATCGTTGGGTTAGAACTCTCGCAATAAATACCGTCTCCAGCATATTCGATGGTGCAATTGTCCAGGTAGGTCGTGGCATCATCTGAAAAATTCCTGATTCTAATCCCCAGCCAGGTATCAGTAGCAT
>Ga0209658_1002241_pt1 | contig 10442 bp, 10 predicted proteins | sample SaaInlV_150m_DNA_6_FD_184656 | JGI IMG/M metagenome (GOLD analysis project Ga0209658, IMG submission 184656) | Marine microbial communities from expanding oxygen minimum zones in the Saanich Inlet - SI037_S4LV_150m_DNA (SPAdes) (version 2) | ecosystem: Environmental > Aquatic > Marine >...
TTAAAAGGATTCTATTTTGAAAATAAATTTTCTCAGCAAACTAGTTACGACTTTTTTATTTTTTATAAGTTTTTCACATGCTGTATCACTGCCTGATTTTACTGTACTTGCAGAGCAACAAGGCAGCAAAGTAGTTAATATCAGCTCTATTAAAAATGCGGTAAATAGAGGAAACAAGCAACTATCCCCTCAAGAAGAGCATATGCAAGAATTTTTCAATCGTTTTGGTATCCCAATGCCCCCAGGCATGGGTCCAAACGACCAACAACAAAAACAGATGAGTGCTACGGGTTCAGGATTTATTTTAGAATCGGATGGATACATTATTACCAATGCCCACGTCGTAGGTGAGGCCGATTCTATTATCGTCAAGTTAGCTGACAAAAGAGAGTTTCAGGCAAAATTATTAGGTATTGATAAAAGAACAGACGTAGCTTTACTTAAAATTGATGCAAAAGATTTACCATCGGTCAAACTTGGTAACCCCAAAAATATAAAAGTAGGTGAATGGGTTGCAGCTATTGGGTCTCCATTTGGTTTAGAAAATACGATGACTGTTGGTGTTGTGAGTGCCAAAGGAAGAGCGTTACCGCAACAAGAAAACTACGTCCCATTTATACAAACTGATGTTGCCATCAATCCTGGAAATTCTGGCGGTCCGTTATTCAACACAAATGGTGAAGTTATTGGTATTAATTCACAAATTTATAGCCGTACCGGAGGCTACATGGGATTATCGTTCGCTATTCCCATCGATGTGGCAATGGATGTCGCAGATCAATTGAAAAATAACGGTCGAGTGGTTCGTGGTTGGTTAGGGATTGCTATTCAAGAAGTTACAGATGAGTTAACAGAAGCATTAGGGTTAAAAGATAAAAGTGGCGCACTTGTTGCAGCAGTTAATAAAGCTGCTCCTGCAGGAAAAGCAGGTATTGAAGCAGGTGATGTGATTCTTAAATTTAATAATAAGGTGATTGAGACATCCTCCGATCTCCCAAAATATGTAAGGCTTACTAAACCTAATAATGTTGTGCCTGTTGAGATTTGGAGAAAGGGAAACGTTAAAACGCTTAGAGTTAAGATTGGTGAAATGCCTGATGATAGAATGCAGGCCTCAAATAATAAGACAATCAAAGAGAGCGCTAATAGAATAGGATTAGTTTTAAAAGAAACTACTGCTAAAGATAAAAAAATGCTTGATGGAAGGAATGGCTTAATTGTTACCAAATCCTCTGGCCCTGCTGTTTCATCTCAGATAAGGGAAGGAGATGTCATTTTGGCACTCAATAATACACCCGTGACTTCGGTTAGAGCATTTAATAGAGAAATTAATAAAACACCTAAAGGTAAAACGATAGCGTTACTTATTTATCGAAATGGAGATACATTGTTTGTTCCGGTAAAGGTCGTAAACTAAATAATAAATTTATTATTCGTTTTACAATCAGGTAAAATTATCTAAATTAAAGGCGCATAGCGCCTTTAATTTTTTTTATGCTTTAAGTAAAAAATTATGAAAAATATCAGAAACTTTTCAATCATTGCTCACATTGACCATGGCAAATCTACATTAGCAGATAGAATTATCCAATATTGTGGCGGTCTTGCAGATAGAGAAATGGAAGCCCAAGTCCTTGATTCAATGGATCTAGAAAGAGAGCGCGGGATCACTATAAAAGCACAGACAGTGACCCTTTCATATAAAGCCAAGGATGGCGAACTATACGTATTTAATTTAATTGATACACCAGGACATGTTGATTTTACCTATGAGGTCAGTCGCTCGCTATCAGCATGTGAAGGAGGTGTTTTGGTGGTTGATGCTTCTCAGGGTGTTGAGGCACAAACCGTTGCAAATTGTTATACAGCGCTTGATCAAAATGTGGAGGTTTTTCCCGTTCTAAATAAGATTGATTTAGCTTCAGCTGAGCCTGATCGAGTAAAAAAAGAAATTGAAGATGTTATTGGCATAGAGGCAGATGATGCTATTTTATGCTCAGCTAAAACCGGTCAAGGTATTGAGGATGTTCTAGAGACAGTTGTTCATAAAGTCCCTGCCCCTATTGGGGATATCAAGAAACCTTTAAAAGCGTTAATCATTGATGCATGGTTTGATAATTATGTTGGTGTCGTGATGCTAGTTCGTATTATTGATGGAGAAATAAAAGCTAAAGATAAAATTCACTTGATGGCCACTAAGGATGAGTATGCATGTGAGAGTGTGGGCATTTTTACCCCCAAATCTATCGTAAGGGATTCACTGAGCGCAGGCGAGGTCGGGTTTGTTATTGCTGGAATAAAAGATTTAGAGAGCACAAAGGTTGGTGACACCATCACTTTGTCAAAAAATAAAGCCGTTGAGGCGTTGCCTGGGTTTAAAGAAATTCAACCTCAAGTTTTTGCTGGTTTATATCCAATCGAATCGAATCAATTTGATGCTTTGAGAACGGCACTAGAGAAATTAAAACTGAATGATGCTTCTTTAAATTTTGAGCCTGAAAATTCAACGGCACTCGGTTTTGGCTTTAGATGTGGCTTTCTCGGCTTACTGCACATGGATATAATTCAAGAGAGACTAGAGCGAGAATACGAAATGGAGCTAATTACTACAGCACCAACAGTGGTCTATGAGCTTTTGCTAAAAAATGATGAAGTTATTTCAGTTGAGAATCCATCTAGATTACCTGATTTATCAACAATCGAAGAAATTAGGGAGCCTGTTATTAACCTTAACATTTTGTTGCCACATGATTACGTAGGGCCGGTTATGAAGTTAGTTAACGAAAAAAGAGGGATCCAAAAAAATATGCAGTATATGGGGCGGCAAGTCATGATTACATATGAAATTCCCCTAAATGAAGTGGTGCTTGATTTTTTTGATAGATTGAAGTCAGTTTCAAGAGGTTATGCATCGATGGACTATGAGTTTATGGAATTTCGGGCAGCTGACCTGATAAAGTTAGATATTATGGTTAATGGCGATAGGGTTGATGCCTTGTCATTAATCGTTCATCGATCAAACAGTATTTCTAAAGGTCGCGAGTTGGCAAGTAAAATGAGAAGCCTGATACCCAGGCAAATGTTTGATGTAGCTATTCAATCTGCAATTGGAGCGAACATAATAGCAAGAGAGACAATTAAAGCCTTAAGGAAAAATGTGATTGCTAAATGTTATGGTGGAGATGTTTCTAGAAAAAGAAAGCTCTTAGAGAAGCAAAAAGCAGGCAAGAAAAGGATGAAGCAGGTGGGTAACGTTGAGATCCCACAGGAAGCTTTTTTAGCAATTTTACAGGTAGATGATTAAATGATTTTTGCACTTATATTAATGTCAGTCACAGGCTTTACAGGCCTTATTTATCTTCTAGATGTACTCTATTTTGCAAAAAAAAGAATAAAGGGACAGAAAGAATCAATCATCATTGAGTATTCTAAAAGCTTTTTCCCTGTGCTCTTGGCTGTTTTTGTTATTCGATCTTTTATTGTAGAGCCCTTTAAAATTCCTTCTGGGTCAATGATGCCGACATTGGTTGCTGGAGATTTTATTGCGGTCAATAAATTTAGTTACGGCGTGCGCTTCCCAGTTATTAATACTGTGCTGATTCCTAATGGGAGGCCTGAGAGAGGCGATGTTGTGGTATTTCATTACCCAAGAGATACTTCAATTGATTATATTAAGCGAGTAGTTGGTCTTCCTGGGGATAAAATCAAATACGAAGACAAGAAACTATTTATTAACGACAAGCTCGTTCCTCATGTTTTTGAAAAAAATTATGAGTATATGATGAATGATAATTATAAGGTTCCAGCCAAAGAATTTTCAGAGACTTTAGGGGAGGTGAGACATTCAATTCTTGTTCATAATGTTGAGGGAGAGTCTGGGAGCTTTGTTGTTCCTCAGGGAAATTATTTTGTCATGGGAGATAATCGAGATAACTCGTCTGATAGCCGAGTTTGGGGGTTTGTTTCTGAAGATTTATTGGTAGGAAAAGCTTTTATTATTTGGTTAAATTTATCAGAACCATCAAGAATCGGGGATACGATTAAGTAAATGGAAACTAAAGAACTCAAAATTCTTGAAAAATCTATTAAATATAAATTTAAAGATGACAATCTTTTAATGCTTGCGATGACGCATAGAAGCCATTCGGGCAAGAATAATGAGCGATTAGAATTTTTGGGAGACAGTATTCTAAATTTCGTTGTGGCAGACCTTTTATTCAAAAAATTTAATGATTTGGATGAGGGTGATTTGAGCCGCCTAAGATCTCAGTTGGTAAAAGAGGAGCCTCTTTCTAAATTAGGGAATGGGTTGAAGATTGGAGATTTTTTAAATTTAGGGGTTGGTGAACTTAAAAGCTCAGGTTGGAGAAGACCATCTATCTTGGCGGATGCCTTTGAAGCATTAATTGGCGCGATATTTATTGACGGAGGAATGAAATCTGCATATAAATTCATTGAAGATTCATATGCCGAGCTAATTGAAAAAATTAACCCAAAAGAAATTCATAAGGACCCTAAAACGATACTTCAAGAGTTTTTGCAAGCCCAAAAAGTCCCGTTACCAAGCTATGAAGTCATTAATGTTGAAGGTGAAGCCCATAATCAATTATTTACTGTCACATGCGTAGTTTCTAAATTTGACGTCAAGGCAGAAGGTGGGGGAAGAAGTAGAAAAATTGCGGAGCAAGAGGCAGCAAAAGAGGCAATGGCTACCATAGAGAAGAGCCTTTATGGCATCGTCTAAAATAAACACTAGGTGCGGTACTATTGCTATTGTTGGCCAACCTAATGTCGGTAAATCAACACTTCTAAATTATTTTGTAGGTTCGAAATTAAGCATTACATCCAGAAAAGCCCAAACAACACGTTATCAGTTGGTCGGCATCTTTACAGACAAAGATACTCAATATATTTTTGTTGACACACCCGGCTATCAATTAAAGCATCTAAATCAAATGAATAAGAGCTTGAATAAATCGGTTAATCAAGCACTTAAAGACGTTGATTTAATTTTATTTTTATCTGAGCCTAATGAGCTTGATGCAACCGATAAAAAAATATTGCAAATGATCCCCAGCTCAACACCAATTTTATTAATTATTAATAAAATAGATTTAATCAAAGATAAATCTAAAATTTTGGCCTTAATGAGTGAGGCAGATAAGTTAGGTAAGTTTGAAGAGATTGTTCCGACAAGCGTTAAGAAAAAAAATAACTTATTAGAGTTATTAGAGAGTGTAAAAAAGTACCTTCCTCAGCAACCTTTTACCTATGATCAAGATGAGTTAACAGATAAAGGTGAGCGATTTTTGGCAGGAGAGATTGTTCGGGAAAAATTATTTCGTTTAACGGGTCAAGAGGTTCCATATTCAGTTGCTGTCGAGATAGAAAAATTTGAGCAAGAAGGAAATTTAAGAAGAATTTTTGCTGTCATTATTGTTGACCATGAGTCTTTAAAGCCGATGATTATAGGTAACAAAGGTGAGCGATTAAAAGAAATTTCTAAAAGTGCGCGCTTAGATATGGAGAAGCTTTTTGGTGGAAAGGTTTGGTTGGAAACGTGGGTTAAGGTTAAAACGGGTTGGGCTGATGATGTAAGAGCCCTAAAATCATTAGGACTTTAATGGAATGGCAAAAGTAACCTCCCTGAAAGAAAATCAACAGGTCTATGTTTTACATACATACCCATTTAAAGAAACCAGCCTCATCGTTGAAATTTTTTCTAAAGAATTTGGAAGGGTCTCGCTAGTTGCAAAAGGAGCAAGGCGACCAAAGTCAGCATTAAGAGGGATGTTGCAGTCATTTCAAGCTTTAGAAGCTTCTTGGTCTGGTATTGGAGAATTAAAAACGCTGCATGGAATTGACTGGTGCGATCAATATCTTCCCATGGAAGGGAATTCGTTAATATGTGGTTTTTATTTAAACGAATTATTACTTAGGTTATTGCCTAAGGAAGATAATTATGAATCTTTGTTTAATTTTTATCACATAACCATGGAAAATTTATCTCAAGGAATAAACATAGGGGTTACTTTGAGAAGGTTTGAATTGAAACTCCTCTTAGAATTAGGCTATGAGGTAGTTTTAAAAGCGGATGCAAACTCTAATGAAATTAAAGCAGATAAAACGTATTATTATGAAGCTGAACAAGGTGCGCTTGAAAAATTTAAGACAGAAAAAAGTATTAAGGTCATCGGACAAACATTAATTGATATGGGAAATGATAATTTTGACTCTGCAACCACTGAACTACAAAGTAAAAATTTAATGCGTTTTTTAATCAATTATTATTTGGGGGATAAACCATTAAACTCCAAACAACTATTTTTAAATATTTAGGAAAGCTGAGATGGATCTAGGCGTTAACATTGATCATATAGCGACGATAAGACAAGCGAGAGGAACAAATTACCCATCAGTCCTCGATGCAGCAACCTTAGCCGAACAAGCGGGTGCAGACAGTATTACGTTGCATCTAAGGGAAGACCGACGCCACATGCAGGACAAAGATCTCTACGAATTAAAACCTTTATTAAAAACCAAGATGAATTTAGAGTTAGCACCTGTCCCAGAAATGCTAAAAATTGCGTTGGATGTTCACCCAGAGGATGTATGTCTGGTGCCTGAAAGAAGAGAGGAGAGGACAACCGAGGGAGGTTTGGATTTGATAAAAAAATTCCATGACATTAAAGAAATAAGCGATGACCTGACCAATGCGGGTGTTCGTGTTTCCCTTTTTATTGCTCCTGAGATCGATCAAATTGATAAAGCGATTGAGATGAAAGTCCCAATCATTGAGTTGCATACAGGTAATTACGCTGACTTTGATGGTGAATTAAAAAATCAAGAGTTAAAAAAAATTCAACAATCAGTGGAATACGCAAAAAAAGCCGGTCTTTTGGTCAATGCAGGTCATGGCCTTCATTATGAGAATGTACAAAAAATTGCAAAAATTGACGGCATTCATGAATTAAATATTGGTCATGCGATAGTAGCTAGGGCGTTATTTATTGGTTGGGAGAGTGCAGTTGTTGAAATGAAAAAAATTATTAAAGAGAATGCACAGTCATGATTTATGGTGTTGGTACCGATGTAGTGGAGGTTTCAAGGATAGCAAAAGCCTTAGAAAGATTTGGAGATGATTTTGCCAAAAAAATATTAAGCCATGAAGAGTTTTTAGTTTTTCAAAAAAATAATTTGAAAGAAAACTTTTTAGCTAAAAGATTCGCTGCTAAAGAAGCCTTTGCAAAAGCATTAGGCACAGGTTTTAGAGGGGATGTTAATGTTAAATCCATAATTGTGATCAACAATGAACTTGGTCGTCCTGACATTAAGCTAGATGAAAATGTTGCACGCTTGCTCAAAGAGAAGAAAATCAAATCTTGTCACTTATCAATATCAGATGAAAAAAATATAGCAGCAGCATTTGTTGTTTTGGAAAGCGAATGACGGACGGAGAACTGGATCTAGAGAGAAGATTTGGCGGCATTATTCGACTTTACGGAGAAAAAAAATTTCGATTGATTCAAAACTGTCATGTTTGTGTAGTGGGTATTGGCGGTGTAGGTTCATGGGTAGTCGAGTCATTGGTGAGACATGGTGTTGGCAAAATAACGCTAATAGATATGGATCATATTGTTGAATCAAATATTAATCGTCAAATTCATGCTCTCGATAGCACGAATGGCGAATCAAAAATAAAGGCTATGAAGGATCGAATTATTGATATCAATCCAACCTGCGTGGTGGATTGCATTGATGATTTTTTAGAAGAATCAAATATTGAAAGTCATATATCGAGTAGATTTGATTTTATTATTGATGCAATTGATCAATCGAGTGTAAAAACAAGTTTAGCTGAATATTGCCAATCAAAGAATTTATCCCTAATAATGGTGGGCGGCGCAGGAGGCAGAGTCGATCCTGCGAGAATCAAAATAGCTGATCTTTCTAAAACCTTCGGAGACCCATTGTTAGGCAATATCCGAAAGCATTTTAATAAAAAAAATAAGCTATCAAAAAGTAAATATGAGATACCTACTATCTTTTCTGATGAGCCTATTATCAAGTCTGGTGCATGTGAAACTGATCAATCAGGAGGGGGTTTGAGTTGTGATGGATATGGCTCAAGCTTAAATATAACTGCCACAATGGCATTTTACGTCGTCGCTTATATCTTTTCAAAAATATAATCAGTTAAAAAAAAGTTGAAATAAATAAAACTGCCCCCATTAATAATAGCAATATTTAAATTAAATTTAATTCAATTAGGGATTTCAAAAAAATGACAAAACAGAAAGAGACTTTAAGTTTCCAGGCTGAGGTAACAACTTTTACAACTTATGATTCACTCACTTTATAGCAATAAAGAAATTGCAGTACGTGAATTAATTTCCAATGCGAGTGATGCAGCGGATAAGCTTAGATTTGAGGCATTAAAAAAAAACGATCTTTATGAAAAAGATTCTGATCTAAAAATTTGGGTAGATTTTGATAAAGATAAAAAAACGATCACTATTTCAGACAATGGTATTGGTATGAGTCGCGATGATATTGTCAAAAATATCGGGACTATTGCTAAATCAGGCACAAAGGAATTCTTAAAAAAACTATCAGGCGATCAAGCGAAGGATGCGAATTTGATTGGTCAGTTTGGCGTCGGTTTTTATTCAGCCTTTATTATTTCTGATGAAGTCACCTTAGAATCAAGAAAAGCTGGTGCTAAAAATGGATCAAGATGGGTTTCAAAAGGGGATGGTGAATTTAGCCTAGAATCTATTGATAAAAAATCAAGAGGCACATCTGTGATTTTAAGTCTTAAGAAAGATGCTGAGGAGTTTTTAGATGAATACAGACTTAAAGAGATTATTAAAAAATACTCAGACCACATCACACTTCCGATTGTAATGAAAAAATTTGAGTTTAAGGATGGAAAATCAATTCGAACAGAGGAAGATGAAGTCGTTAACGATGCATCTGCTATTTGGGCGCGTAATAAGAAAGATATAAAACCAAAAGAGTATGAAGAGTTTTATAAAAATTTAACATATGACCAAGAACCACCTCTATCAGTATTTCATAACCGAGTTGAGGGTAATCAAGAGTATATTTCTTTATTATTTATTCCAAGTAAAGCACCTTTTGATCTGTACGATAGAGATAAGGCGCAAGGCGTAAAGCTTTATGCAAAACGTATTTTTATCATGGAAGCGAATGAGAAACTTATTCCTCAATATTTAAGATTTATGAAGGGCGTTATTGATAGTAGTGACTTGCCACTCAACGTATCAAGAGAAATCCTACAAGATAGTAAAGCCCTTGAAAGCATTCGATCAGGAACGGTTAAAAAAACACTTACCGCTCTTGAGGAAATGGCTAAGAAAAAACCAGATGATTTTAAAAAGTTTTGGTCAGAATTCGGTCTTGTTTTAAAAGAAGGACCTGCTGAAGATTTTGCAAATCGAGAAAAAATTGCGGGGTTACTTAGGTTTGCAAGTTCATTTGACGAATCTGACGCACAAAGTGTTAGCTTGGCAGATTACATAAGCAGAATGAAGCCTGAGCAAGAGGTTATTTACTTCATAACGGCGGATTCTTTCTTAGCAGCTAAAAATAGTCCGCATCTTGAAATATTTAAAAAGAAAAAAATTGAAGTTTTACTTCTTGGAGATAGGGTTGATGAGTGGTTAATGTCAAATTTGCCTGAAGTAAGTGGTAAAAAATTCCAGTCAATTGCAAAGGGCGATCTTGATTTAGGAAAACTTGAGGATGAATCAGAGAAGGTAGCTAAGAAAGATATTGAGGAAAAATCTAAAACCTTAGTTGAAAAAATTACCAAATCACTCGGTGATAAGATTAAAGAAGTAAAGGTAACACACCGTTTAACAGACTCACCAGCTTGTTTAGTTGTCGGCGAAAACGATATCTCAGGCAACTTAGAGAGGATTTTGAAGGCTGCAGGACAAAATACACCTGATATTAAGCCTGTATTGGAAATAAATCCCGAGCATGCTCTAATTAAAAAACTTAGCGCTGAGAAGGATGGAAAAGCCTTTGATGAGTATTCATCAGTGGTATTTGATCAAGCTTTAATCTCCGAGGGTGGACAATTAGAAGACCCAGTTGGATTCGTAAAAAGGATTAATGAATTACTCGTAAAATAAATGTGTATTTAAGGCAGATAGTGTTTGACATTGATTTAAATACACTGCTATAATTCGCGCTCCCTAACGTAATATACGTAGGGTTCAACAAAAGACTCGTTGATTTATCGATCGCGGGGTGGAGCAGTCTGGCAGCTCGTCGGGCTCATAACCCGAAGGTCACAGGTTCAAATCCTGTTCCCGCAACCAACATCGATAATAGCTCTTTAACAATTTGACAACTGATAAGTGTGGGTGCTTATAGTTGAGATTAAAATTAGAATTTTTCTGTTTACAGAA
>Ga0209658_1002247_pt1 | contig 10404 bp, 12 predicted proteins | sample SaaInlV_150m_DNA_6_FD_184656 | JGI IMG/M metagenome (GOLD analysis project Ga0209658, IMG submission 184656) | Marine microbial communities from expanding oxygen minimum zones in the Saanich Inlet - SI037_S4LV_150m_DNA (SPAdes) (version 2) | ecosystem: Environmental > Aquatic > Marine >...
AAAACTGCTACTTTAGATTGTTCACCTATGCTTACTCCACTCTTGTGACTCTTATCTATATTTTCTCTCAACGCTTTAAATGATTTAGAAGCACTTATCGCCGCATTATCAATATCTTTTAGCTGCTTATTAACCTTTGCTAATCTGTCCTTTATGTCGCCACCTTCTGCCATAGACTTTCCAGTCTCTTTAAGCTGTGCTGAATATTCAGCTTCCAACTTGTTTCGTTCTCTTAATAGATTAATTTCTTGTTTTGTAATTTTAGGCAAAAGTTTTTCCTACTAAATCATGTATGACATTAATTTATTAATTTCATCTTGATCTTTTTTAGACATCTTGTTGACTAATTTTTGTGCTTCTTTAGCATTTTTTGCTATTGATTTATCAATTGCTGTCAATTTGGCCTCAATTTCAGCATCATACTTTGATATAGTACTTTTTATCTTTGCTGTTTTATCTGCTTGACCCTTGAGAGCAGCAATAATATAGCCTCCTATCATTCCTGACATTAGAGAACCGATTTGAAATTCATTTAGTTTTTTTCTAGACATGAGTAACTCCTAATTTGCAATCTTATACAGATATAATTATCAAGTTATTGTGTTATCTTACTTATCTTTATGACTTTGGTGGGAGAAGATGTACTATTTTTTTACATTTTTTACGTCGTTATCTTCTTTTTGTTTTTGTGCTACTAGTTTCTCTGTATAAAATTTTCTAAGATAAATTGGCATTTCATAAAGTTCACCGAATGTAAATGCGCCTTCACTAAAGTACAACAAGTTAAAAATAGACTCGTGTAAAATAGGTCTATATTCGGGATTTACCGGGAAGGCCAGAAGAAATTTGTTGTAATTGGTAAGTCTACTTCACCTGACCAATCACAAATAGCACACAAAAATCCAGAATCAAAATTTACGTCTGGAACAATTTTGGAATAGTAATCCCTAAATGATTTTGAATCTATAGCAAAAAATTCATTTTTAATAAATTTGTTAACGTATTCTTTATCATCATTACCGTCTACTGAAATGATTTGATATCGTAGTCTTGTTGTGATTTCAGGTGTGATTCCATTTGAAACTTTTCTTAATCGTTTAAGTTCACTTTCAATAGCATTTTCGTCTTTGTGAGTTAAGAATCTAAACTCAATTTTTCTATCTGCATTAGGTAGTGTAAATTCATATTTGTTTTCTGAATTAATTAGATCCTCATCTATCTTCTTGTGGGGAAATGAAGTTAAATCAAAGTCAACTTCTTCTTTTGCATTACATGATGGACATGTAACTTCTACTTCATATTTTTTTCCATACCCTAAAACACGTGCTGCGAGCATGATAGCATTTTTATCGCCTACTATAACATCATTGAAATCAACTTTAGTAATGATCAGTGACTTTAGTAGCTCATCAATGACAATACCCTTCTGAATCAAATTTGATGATGTAAGTATATCCTCTTCTCTTGCAGTCATATACTTCATTTCTATAGTACCATCTGCAAGTGGATGGTCTTTTGGATACACTAATCCTTTGCTGGGAAGGTCCACTACTTCTGTAGGGAACTTTTGTTTTTCAGACATTGTAACTCCTATTATTTGTTTTTATTAAAACTATTTACGTGTAAATTTTTCTGCTGCTGTAACGCCCAAACCTATCACAGTGATATACATAAAATTCTCAATTAGTATATCACTGACTTCAAATTTAAAAAATGTAGTTGCAATCCAACTTGCTATCATCATTACAAAAGAAGAGAGTGCCACAAATCTCTTCGATGAAATTTTCGCCTTGTCAGATAACATATCTTTAAAAAATGACATATATTACGCTTTAATTAGAATTGGAGTATAGCGTAATCATAACGAAGAGTTAATGAAATCTCTACAGGATTACTATCACTCCAGTCAACATCACCAAAATTTGCTGTATTGATGAATGCACCAACTAATTGCCATTCTTCTATTACGTCCCCAACTGGACCGAGCATATTAAAAGTAATATTCTTCTTATAGAAGTCAGAGTAACCATCACGTCCTGTTACAGATTCATGAGATAATCTGACCCATTCCATTACTGCTTGAGCAGCAGATGGGACGATTGGATCGTAAAGTGTTATATCTAAAGTTTGCCATTCGCCTTTCCCTTTAACATAACGTTTAACGTTAATATGATCTAAGGTAATATCTTCAAATTGGATTTGCGGACGGCCTGCTGTCTTAATAGTGTAAGCTGGAATTCCTTCAATGTACATGATGAACCGATTTTTGGTCTTTGGTTCAAACTGTGTGAACATAATGTCATTTGGATCTATCAATTGTGGCATTCTAATTCTCCTACGAATTCTCGTGTTATAATTTCATTAATAAATATCGTAGTTTTGAAAAATATAGCATTAAAAACATCAAAGCCCGGAGGTTTAATCCGGGCTTATTGCTGATGTGATTTTGTGATTTGTTATTCTAGCTTGGGAAAGTTGCCCCTGAAGGTTGAACAACAAAATCTAATACGATGAATTCAACAGAGCGTGCGGGTTGGATAAAGATTTGTCCAACGAGCTGGTTTCTATCTACAACATCTGGTGTATTATTCGAATCGTCCATTACAACTCTAAAAGCAGTTAATCCTGAATTGGATTGTACTGATTCTAAAAATGGATTAACGATGTTCATGAATCTATTTCTCGTTGCTACAGTATTTTGTTCAAATACTAAGAAACGTGAAGTACTTGCAATAAACTTCTTTAATCTAATTAAGAGTCGTCTTACATTGATCCTATCAAGTGCAGAAGGTTTAGCTTGTAATGTTTTCTGACCGAAAACAACAACACCTTGACCTGGAAAGGATGCTATAGGATTAACTCTATCTTCATAAAGAATATCTCTTTCACCATGTGTAAGTCTTGTTTTAGCTTCTAAAACATTTCTTAAACCACCGCGATTAAGACCTGCTGGTGCAAACCATTCATGTGAAACATTGTCATTTTGTGAAAAGACACCTGGTAAAACTACTGAAGGTGGAACCCACACAGGAAGATTTAGATTGTCATCTAAAACTTTAACCCATGGGTAATAACATGCTGCGTAGTTTGTATCTAAAGATGTCACTGCACTCGTTGTTGATGAAATGCTGTCACTCCATGCTGAAGGATCAAACACATAAAATGCGTCTCCACGTTGTTCTACCATATCAATAGCATGATTAATCGGATTAGGATGCAATGTGTAAATCAAACCAGGCGTAGTTAACATATTAATGTCAAATTCATCCTGGTTACTAATTGCATTTAATGCCCGTTTATATGCTACAGATCCACTAGTTTCACTTGTTGAACAGTCGAATCCTTGTTGATTTGTTGCTGTAATATCACCTGCTGTCTTCTTTTCAATTGCTGGATTAGATCCATCAAAGCCACCTTGAATAGGTACAACAAATTTCCTTTGAGCAATATTAGAAAAGCCAAGAGAAATTTCTTGTGAGGCACTTGAAAATGTAGATGATCCATTAAATTTAGCAGATGAAGCTGATATGTGTCCAGACATGTCATCTAAACTAAATGTTACATTTGAGAACAAGTTTGCATCTGATGTTATAGGGCCAAGGTATTGTCTATTATCAGCTTCTGAGAATTTGAATCCGTAGAATACAGATGTGTCAAATTCGCTAGTTGATGAATTTACCTGTGCGTCTACAAATGATGCTGTTACTACACCATTACTTGCAGTATTAACTGTTGATGCTGATACTGGGTAATTTACTGCTCCACATCCATAAGGTACAAGATTCTTCGCTACTGATCCTTTCTTAACACTATCATAATTTGTGATTACAATGTATTTAGATACGTTTGGCCAGTCACCATTATATGTTAATTTGCCTTCAGTATCGATTGAAACAGATCTGTCTCCAATTCGTCTACCAATAAAATTAACAGAAGACGGATCTAATGTTAAGTTATCATATTGTTCTACAATAGTGTCATCAGATTCTTTAAATGTTGTTTGATCCATAGCTCTTACTTGTAAGCTAAATGTACCATAATCTGATCCTGCTACATCTGATGCCTGTTTGATGTTCAAGATAGCAATCTTATAATGTGTATTTGTTTCTACTTCACCATGTGACCTTAGAGATACCTTAAAAAGATCCTCAGGTGAGCCACCTAATTTTTGAGATGTAATCATTGGTGTACTACCACTTTGATAATCACGTAAATGACTAAGTGATGATACACTTGCTGTTACTTCTGATGAAGATGAAACTGCTGCTAATGCAGCTGCTGCTGTGCCGAATATCTTATAAAGATAAAACGGTGAGTCATTGCCTTGTGCTTTAGTTGTAAGTGGATTAGCACTAAAAACATCTCCAATATATTTGCTACTTGCTGGGTCCAATGAAGATGAAAACTGGTAACTTCCTGTTGTAATATTCATAGCTGTCATTGATCCAGAAGCAACCACACCCGCGAGTGGTGTTGATTCTGATGCTACTAATGCGCTTGGCGCAAGTATTGCAAGAATTTGTGGGTTTTCTGTTTCATTGTGATGAGCAGCAATTTGGACATGGTTTGTTGAGTATCCGCCTAAACCAAGCACTCTAACAATTGTTACTGTTCCTGCACTTCGTAAATATTCACGTGCAGTAAATGGAACATATAAATCCTTGTCTAAGCCTCCAAACATTTCTTCAAATTGTTGGAAATTACGTAAAATAGTGGGTACAAATGCTGGGCCTTTTTTAGTAGGTCCGACAATTGCTGCTCCAATTTCTGCAATTCCCTGAGGAAGAAATGAAAGATCTTTTTCTTGGGTGAATACTCCTGGTGAGACTATTCGCTCTGCCATTTAAGTTCTCCGGTTAAGTTAAATAATAATTTGATTCAAAAATAAATATAAGCTAAAACTTTGAAAATGGATTATTCTTTACTAGAAGCTGGTGAAAAGACGCCTGTTTGTGGATCTAAACTACCAGGACCATATTTTTCATTTAATGTTGTTGCTAAATTACGTTCTTTTTCTTGAATATTTTGTAATTGAACATTTAACTCTGCTTCTGCTTCATCCATTTCTTCAAATTGCTTGTTTATCATTGTTCGTTGGATCATGATTTGTCCAAAAGACATTTGAACTTGTTGGTATTGTTGTTGAACATCAGAAATTTCTTTCATTTCTTCATCAGAAAATTTGACATTAGCTTCTTCTTTTTGTTTTTGCTTTGGCATTTTGTAACTCCGTGTTAGTTGTTATTAATATATATGTTTTTATACTAAAAATGTGTTATTTATTTTCTATTACAAATAAATCAGTTTCTACTTTTAATAATATTTTAATTTGTGGCTGTTCTCTTTTAAAGGCTTTTAATTTTTTTAGCCACCACTCAGCTGGTTTTGTTGTACAATGTGCGTTAGATCCATCTGGTAATTTTGCATGAGCAGGAATAGTTGAAATACTAAAGAATACCAAATTAGACTTATACTCAAAAATATCTTGTAAAATATCATCCACACTGCGTTCAGGAATATGCTCCATAACATCTATGCATACTATAGCATCAAAATTTTCAGTCTTATCTGGTTTGATGGCATATTTTTCTATTGCAGGATCGTAGCACCTAACATTTTGTATTCCCCACTTCTCATGAATTTTTTTATCTGTATACTGGATTCCTCGGCCACTTCCATAGTCTAATAGCGTTTTCGCATCCTCTTTACTAAAAACGCTGTCTAATATCTTTGCTATCATCAAAGTGGCATTTTCAGTCAAATCTGAATTGTAGTGTCCTTTATATAATTGTTTATAGTAACCTATATGTCTATCATATTCTGATTGTTTTTCTTTTTTCTTTATTATTTGTCTTACTCTTTTTAAATCATTCTTAGTATCTACTGAAACTGCGCTGTAATCTGTTATCAATACTTTTATCTTAATATTGTTTTCAAGTGCTCTTACTTGTTCAAGGCTAAGTAAGCGCTCAGTATCAGATTGAGGTAGTGATGTGTATTTTAATAACGTGCTTTGTTCAAATCCGTATATTCCTAAGTGTTTGTATAGTCCTCCAAGTTTACTTATCATTTCATCACTAAGCACATCACGGGAAAAAGTTTCAGCATACATATTTTTATCAATACACACTTTAACTACATTTTTATCATTTAATTCATTCACACTTAAATGTGTACTGGCGATGGTTGCCATCTTAATGTTTCGATCATCAAATAGTAATATAAAATCATCTATCAACTGTGAACTTATTAAGGGTTCATCTCCTTGAATGTTAATAATTATGTCATTACTATTAAACTTTTCAGCTATTTCAGCTATCCTATCAGTACCGGTCTTATGATTAGTTGATGTCATTATTGTATTAATCCCGTAGCTATTTACAATATTATAAACTTCAGCATCATCAACAGCTACTATGACTTCATCCAACATAGTTGATTGCTCTACCTGTTTTGCTACTCTTACTATCATTGGTAAACTATTAATATCTTTTAATATCTTATTTGATAATCGTGTCGAATTTAATCTTGCAGGTATTATGCCTATGTTCATTTACTTCCGCCTATATTTTCTCTTTGTATATCTGAGTGATCTAGCTCTGTCCAGTAAATTTCAAAACATACAGTATCTTCAAGTGCTTCAAATGAGTGAAATAATCCAGGCTTCACAATTGTCATGTCACCCTTTCCCATTACAGTTTCATCAGTTAGACCATAATCTATTTGGTGGATTAGTATTTTCAATTGTCCTGACTCTACATAAAAGGCATTGAACTTATTAGCGTGTTTGTGTGTGGAACAAAAACTACCTTTGTTAACTTCTATTCTATGAAATTCAAAATTTGATTTTTGAAATATAGCTTGGGTTTTTCCCCATATTTTACCTTGTATTTGCATTTAAATACCTTTATTTGAATTCTTGATTTATTATTTCTTTTCGTTCTTTGCTATCTTTTTTTGTTAAGCTTACTTTCTTTAATATTAGTTTAGCTTCTTCATATTTTAATTCTCCGCGTTTATATCGGCTTAATACTTTGCAGTCATGACATTTACAAGTTGTTGGACGGCTTATATACACACTACAATTTTTTTCTTCATTCAAAGCAGTGCAAGGTTGATTCATATAGATACCCGGTCTAATATTATGCCTGTCTGATTGTACACTTGACCATAGATGCTGTTTAAACGTCTTCAAATAATCTTCATTACTATCAAAATCCGGTGTCAGAAATACATTTGGATATAAGGTGCCGTCACAGCAATACGCGGGACAATCGAAGCACAAGTTTGTGTCATTGTAAGGCATCATGTATCCTTATAATTTGTAATAGTAATTCTTCAAATTTATCTAATGGCCACTGTGTAGTTGCATCAGAAAGTGCTTTTTCTGGATTGTCGTGTACTTCAAAAAATAAACCATCACATCCAACAGCGACAGCAGCTTTAGCTAAATAAGGGATCATCTTTCTAACACCCCCAATGCCAGGTAGTTGATTGCTATGAGTTGCATCAAATATTACTGGAACATTATTCTCTTGGATTATGGGTATTGATCTCATATCTGATACTAGATTATTATATCCAAATTGAGTGCCTCGTTCTGTTACTAAAATATCATTACATCCTACTGATGCTGCTTTTTTTATAACATTCTTCATATCATGCGGTGACAGGAATTGACCTTTTTTCAAATTTACCGTCTTGCCTGTTTTAGCAGCCTCTATTATAATGTCAGTTTGCCTGCTCAGAAATGCGGGTATTTGAATTATATCTACCACTTCACCCACTTTTGATGCTTGTGATGCTTCGTGTATATCAGTTGTTATAGACATACCTACTATGTGTTTAACATCATTTAGTATATCCAGCCCTTTATTCAGGCCAACTCCCCTATATGATGAAATAGATGATCTATTAGCTTTGTCAAATGAACTTTTAAAAACTATCGGTATACCAATTCGCTCTGATATTTTAGATAGTTCTTCTGCTATCTTTATAGTGTGTTCTCTACTTTCTATAACGCATGGACCAGCAATGATCCCAAGTGAAGATTTACTAAATATGTGACTATATTCTGTGATCATTTTCCTGTTAGCATCTGTGGTGATAACTCGACCACCCCGTAATAATGTACTTAGTTTCACTCGTTGCTGGATTCCCAAAATGTGGATGAGTCCAACCAGCAGGAAATATAACTGTTAAACCTTGTTCTGGTCTTACTTTTATTTTTTGGTATAAAAATTCTGTCTCTCCTCCGCTGTTGATCGTATTGAGATAAGTTATAAATGCTAAATTGCGTATTAACTTTCCTTCTCTGGGTCCACCATCCTCTGTATGTACTGGTTTGTAGCAATCTCCTGGTTCGAACATCTGAATGTTAAAGGGTGATAGCACACTCCACAGTGGTAGTTGTTTATTACACCATGGGAATTCCTTTTTATACTTGTCAAATATCTTGTTCAATTGAGCTAAATATTTATTCATAAGTGGCTTACTAAATTTCTTATCATTTAATCTATGATAACCTCTTAGTTTATCAAAAGTTGAATTAGCGAAGTTATCATCAAATTCCTTTATGACATTGCTACAAATGGAAACATCTACATAGTCACTTACTATAAATGACGGTGAGCTATTTTTCATTTGTATCTACATACCACATAGTAAATTTTTCGCGTTCATCGTGAATATAGTTTAAATAACTGTCTAACTTACTTTTCCAATTTTTATCTATTACAGGGTTAAAAACACCTGATTTATAACTTGAAAATGTACGATTGATCCAAGCATTTCCATCTACTTCATTTGCTTGACATTCAAAAAGGAATCTATTGATATGATAAAATGATCCCCTGTGCACTTTATTATAAACATCAATTGGTTCAATTTCCTTACCCAGAGCTATCGAATAGATAGCAGATTCACTCATGTGGGTAGTGTAAACTTTATGTGCATTTTGTAAAAAGTGGTACATATCTATATCACGTGGTAATATTCTATCTTCTCCAAGTATATCTTTTAGTTCTCCTATGACAGCATAAGTTGTGATGGGGTGTGGCTTGAAATAAACGTCTGTATCATGTTTATCTCTAATATACTTCAATTTGTTTAAACACACGTTTTCTTTTAGCTTGTTTGATCCTGCTAATACTACAAGGTGACCTACCTTATCATATTTATCCACTTTCGATTTTCTATCTTGATATTTATTAGCGATTTTATTTTCTATGTTCTTTTTAAGGTGTGCTGAGAAATCTAAGGCATCTTCTACATTATCTTCCCACGCATGTTGCATTTGCCTCATCCGCATTTCAAAGTTAAGTGGATGGATTATAAAATTTGTAGCATATTCTGTATACCCGAGTGTTTTAAAGTATGGCATTTCTTGCGCGATGACATCATAGCTTACTTCAGTTTTAAACTTTTTCATTTGCTTAAGAAAATAAATTTCTACATCACGAAGTATGTCTAAACTCTTACTCTTTTTTAAAGGTCCAATTCTTTCTTTGGCAATTTTTTTATTAAACATCTCCATTTTCTATAACTCCTTTGGTAACAGTATGTATATTATAGTAATATATATATTGTTACAAACCCAAAATCAATATAATTTACACAATATAAAAACTAGTTGTCCTCTGTGTTATGAATGTTGTTGTTGTAGATTTATTTGTATTTGTATTTTTGTTTGTACTCCAAGTCGTTGTCCAAGTTGATGTAGTACTCTTAGAAGTATTGTAGGTTGTTGTTGTGCTTTTACTTGTAGCCCAGGTTGTAGTAGTATTGTGGTTTGTTGCCCAGGTAGTTGTTGTACTATGGTTTGTGCTTTTTGATGTATTGTAGGTAGTTGTTGTATTTTTAGAAGTGTTCCAAGTTGTTGTAGTGTTATGACTTGTTGACCAAGTTGTTGTTGTGCTGTGACTTGTGCTCTTGGAAGTGTTGTAAGTTGTTGTCGTACTTTTGCTTGTTGACCAAGTAGTTGTAGTGCTTTTAGATGTATTCCAAGTTGTGGTTGTGCTTTTACTTGTTGACCAAGTGGTTGTGTAAGTTGTTGTGGTTGATTTAGAAGTGTTGTATGTTGTTGTAGTTGATTTAGACGTTGACCACGCTGTTGTAGTACTATGATTAGTTGACCATGTTGTTGTTGTGCTGTGACTTGTGCTTTTAGATGTGTTGTATGTTGTTGTGGTTGATTTAGAAGTGTTGTATGTCGTTGTAGTGCTTTTACTTGTTGACCAAACAGTAGATGTGCTATGATTAGTTGACCATGTTGTTGTATAAGTTGTTGTGGTTGATTTAGAAGTGTTGTATGTTGTTGTAGTTGATTTAGACGTTGACCACGCTGTTGTAGTTGATTTAGAAGTTGACCAAGTTGTTGTTGTGCTGTGACTTGTGCTTTGTGAT
>Ga0209658_1002286_pt1 | contig 10294 bp, 8 predicted proteins | sample SaaInlV_150m_DNA_6_FD_184656 | JGI IMG/M metagenome (GOLD analysis project Ga0209658, IMG submission 184656) | Marine microbial communities from expanding oxygen minimum zones in the Saanich Inlet - SI037_S4LV_150m_DNA (SPAdes) (version 2) | ecosystem: Environmental > Aquatic > Marine >...
AGATAAATTAAATGCCAAATTATTATAAAATCTATCAAAATTTATGTGAATCTCGTAAAAATTTAGATAGGATTAGAACAAATAACGAATATTATGAGAATCATCATATCATCCCCAAATGTTTAGGCGGAAAAGATACTGATGATAATTTAGTTTTATTGATTCCACGCGAACATTTTTTCGTCCATTTATTGCTTTATAAACATTATAAAAAAATAGGTGGAGAATCCTTACGAAAAATGTCCTTTGCGTTGGTAAGTATGAAAGGTGATCCAACAAATCAGAGAAATTTAAAATTTTCAAGTAGAGATTATGGTATTTTAAGAGAAGCTGCTATGAATATGACTTTAGGTAGAAAGATAATAGATACTTCAAATTATAGAAAGCTTAAATCTAAATTACATAGAGAAAATATTAGAAAGGCAAGATTACGCGCCGGTAAACATAGCGAAGAAAGAAAACGTAACATTTCTATAGCTATGACAGGAAAAATACCTAAAATGAATTTGATGGTTACGACTTGTCCTAAATGTGATAAGAAAGGTCAAATGCCTGCTATGAAACGATGGCATTTTGATAATTGTAGGGAGGTGAGAGATGCCCAATTGGCGTAAAGTAATCACATCAGGAAGTGATGCCTCACTTTCTTCATTAACCACAACAGGAAACATAAGTGGCTCAGCAACTTCAACAGGTTCGTTTGGTTCATTGGTTGTAGCAGATAAGGTTCAAGGTCCATTAGAAATTTTAGAAACTGGTGATAGCCCAGCATTAAAAGTTGTAAATTCAACTGCTACTGCTGAAGGTATTTTAATCAATAACACCGCAGATGGTGGAAATTCAAATACAAGATATTTTCTTAAAACAGAAAGATATAATGGTGGTATACCATTTATAATTACAAATGGTGGTAGGGTTGGAGTCTCTACAGATAGTCCAAGTTATAGTGTAGATATGCATGTTGGTGAGGATAATTTTAGAATATATAACACTGCTGCTGACATTGGTTTATTCATCAGTCCACAATCTTTAAACATAGCAACTACAAATGGTAGTCCTTATGATTTTACAATAAAAACAACTAATTCTGGTACACATGGTTCAAATGGTGGACAAATTATTTTTAAACCACAAGATACAACTTTACTTACACTTGACCGAAACCTAATAAGCGGTTCATCAACTTCAACTGGTTCGTTTGGTCAATTAACATTACCACAAGAAGATAATCCGGCCAATCCAACATTAAATTTTGGGGATGGTGATACTGGATTGTTTTCATCTCAAAATAATTATTTATCTTTTGCTACAAATGGTAGTACTAAATTTTATTTAACATCAAATACAGCAGTAATAGGCGGTAACGGCTCGGGTAATAGCTCGTATGAATTACAATTCCATAATAGTGCTGTAAAAGTAACACGTTCGAGTAACCAGTTAGTACTTGGTGGGTATGAAGGATATATCGGATTCTACGACACTCTTAGTACTGTAACTCGACATTCAATGTACAAAGATAGATTTAGAATAGGAAATGGTTCTATTCCATCATCAGGAGAAGTATTACAAGTACATGGGAATGCTTATATTACAGGAAGTGTTATAGCTGACGGAAACATAAGTGGCTCTACATCTTCAACAGGTTCGTTTGGTCATTTAGTTATTGCTAAAGATGCACATATTGGTGAAGATGTATTAGCAGATGGTGATGTTGTAGCATATAATTCATCTGATATAAGACTTAAAGACAATATACAAGTTATTAAAGGTTCATTGGATAAGATAGGTGACATTCGGGGTGTAGAGTTTGATTGGAATGATAAATCACCTGGTTGGGCACGAGAAAGAGGACACGATGTTGGGGTAATAGCCCAAGAAGTTCAAAAAGTCGTTCCTGAAATCGTAGTAGAGAGAAAAAGTGGTTATTTAGGAGTTGATTACAAACGATTAATTCCATTATTAGTAGAATCCATAAAAGAATTAAAACAAGAAGTAGAAAATTTAAAGAAAAAAGTGAATTAAGGTAATTTACTTAATATTTATAGTATAGTTAGTTATAAACAATAATAAGGAGAAAAAGTTATGGCTGTCAAAGAAGAATCCAATTTAGCTAAAAAGGTACAAGAAAAGACAACCCCATCAGAAACTAAATTTAGTGATGAAGAATTACAATCACTACGTGAGTTACAAGATGGTTATTCTGAAAAATCAGCTCAATTTGGACAATTAAAGGTACAGAAACTTTTAGTTCAACAACAATTAGATTCACTTGATGCAACTGAAATTCAGATGGAAAGTGATTATAGTGCGTTACAAGATAAAGAACAAGAAATTGTTAAGTCGTTGAATGAAAAGTATGGTCCTGGTAATTTAGATCCCACAACGGGAGTTTTTACACCAGCACCAACAACTACCCAAGTAACAGAAGCATCAGAAACTGTTTAAAATAGTCTCCCTCAAACATATCGTTTGAGAAAGTTACTTTATATTTATAGTTGAAATAATTACACAAATATAATTTAGTTATTTAGACTAATTCTTTAACATATAATAGGAGAAAAACAATGGGAGAAAGAATCGTAAGTCCGGGTGTATTTACTCGTGAACGTGATTTATCATTTCTACCTGCAGGAATTGCAGCCATTGGAGCATGTATAGTTGGGCCAACAGTTAAGGGTCCCGCATTTGTTCCAACAGCAGTTAGTAATTTCTCAGAGTTTGAAGAAATGTTTGGATCTACGGATTCTCGATATTACACGCCGTACGCGGTAGAACAATATTTAAAGAGTGCAGGAACAGTTACGATTGTTCGTGTTCTTAATACAGGTGGATACACACCAGATTTTGTCGCACTTGGTCTTTCAAGTTCAGCGGCATCAATTAATAGAACTGTAGCAGTATTGGCACCATCGAGAGGTGGTTCAAACGGAGCAGGTGATTTAAGTTTATGTGCACTCGCAGCAACTGAAAGTGCATATACTTCACAAACATTAACTGTTAATGGTACTGATGTAGCTTCAACTGATTATACAATATCATTTAACACTTCAAGTGCAAATTATATTGATCAAGTAATCAGTTCGGATCCGCTAGTACAGAAATCAGGAATTGAAGTAGTAGCCGTATACTTGTATAAGAACTTTAAGTATCATCAGAGTTCATATGGATGGCCCGCAGGAACTTCAGCAGACCATAGTGGTTCAATTTCAGTTGGAGGTATAGGTGATTTTACAGACGCCAGTTATGCAAATGCATCAACTCCATATATTCAATCACAGTTGATTAATAATGCAAGGTATAATCTTTTTAAGGTTAATACACGTTCACACGGTAGTAATGTAAATAACAAATATAAAATTGCTATTTTGAATGTAAAGAAAGCAGGAACAATTGCAGGTAGTGATTATGGACAATTTACACTTCAAGTAAGACAAACTGGTATGGATGATAATGGATTAACAACAGATAATATTGTAGAACAATTTGATGGACTTAATTTTGATCCTAAGAGTACGAATTTCTTCGCTCGTAGGATTGGAGATAGGTATGTAAGTATTGCTGCTACTGGAAAACTCACTTATAATGGTGATTGGAATAATAGATCTAAATATATTTATCTTTCCGATTTCGCTGCTATTTCTGATGGTTCAATTCCAAAGGTATTAGTTCCAATGGGACACGCGTCAATTCAAGCACCGTTAAATGATGCTAATATGCCATCATGGCCATTTAAAGTAACTCAATCAAACGCACAAGGTGAGTTTGATATTAATGTACTTTATGGTCATGATTATGGAAATGCAGATGCAGAACAGTATTTATGTCCTACCAATGCATTTACAGTTGGAACAAATACAAGTATGAGTTTGGAAAATATGAATGGACATGATGATGCATCAGTTTTGGGTACAACAGAAGGAACTGATTATGCATCCGCTACTTCGTCTATTTCATTGACTACATCACACTTGAAACAACGGAAGTTTGTTGTTCCATTTCAAGGTGGATTCGATGGTGATAACCCAGCAAATCCAAAATTGACAGGAGAGAGTATAGAGGCATCAAACACACAAGGGTTTGACATTTCAAGTGCAACCGCAACTGGAGCAGTAGCTTACAAGAAAGCAATTAACGCAGTAAGTAATCCTGATGAGTTTGATATCAATATGTTAATAACACCTGGTATTATTCATGATTTACATCCAAAGATTACAAATCATGCAATAGCCAAGTGTGAAGAACGTGGTGATGCATTCTATGTATTTGATTGTGGTAAACACGGTGGAAACATAGCAGATGCTACCGCAGCAGTAGCCGCACTTGATACAAACTACGCAGCAACCTATTATCCTTGGGTAAAGATTGTTGATAGGAATACAGCATTACCAGTTTGGGTCCCACCATCAGTTGTACTACCTGGAGTAATAGCATTTACAGACCAAGTAGCACACGAATGGTTCGCACCAGCTGGTTTAAATCGTGGTGGTTTAACAACTGTACTTGAAGCACAAACAAGATTGACTCATGACGAAAGAGATGAACTCTATGAAGCACGAGTTAATCCAATCGCTTCATTCCCAGGTCAAGGTGTAGTAGTTTGGGGACAAAAGACCTTACAAGGTCGTCCATCAGCACTTGATAGGGTTAATGTACGGAGATTGTTAATTAAACTGAAGAAGTTTATCGCTTCGTCAAGTAGATACTTAGTCTTTGAACAGAACACAGCAGCAACAAGAAATCGTTTCTTGAACATTGTGAATCCGTTCTTAGAATCAGTACAATCTAATAGTGGTCTATCAGCATTTAAGGTAGTTATGGATGATTCCAATAACACACCTGATGTGATTGATAGAAATCAACTTGTTGGTCAGATATTTATCCAACCTACAAGAACCGCAGAGTTTATTGTACTTGACTTCGTGGTACTTCCAACGGGAGCAACTTTCCCAGCGTAAGTTTAATCACATAGATTAATAAATAAAAAACCCCTCTTTTTTGAGGGGTTTTTTGTTGCTGGATATATTTATATATGACATGGAAATAAAACTTCTAAAAAACTATGAAAAATGAATATGATGATTTTTTAGAAATTTGATATTTATAGTTGAAGAATTAAAAACTTATATTGGAGATTAAAGATGCCAGACTTATTAGATCCTTCTGAAATAATGTTCACACCGTTTGAACCGAAAACTAAAAACCGGTACATCATGTATATTGAAGGTATTCCCGCTTATCTTATTAAGACGGCGAATAGACCTACAATTGCATTTGAAACTATTGAACTTGACCACATTAACGTAAAACGATATGTTAAAGGTAAGGGTTCTTGGGAAGAATTAGAAATTACACTTTATGATCCTGTTGTACCATCTGCCGCACAGGCAGTTATGGAATGGGTTCGTTTATCTCACGAATCAGTAACAGGTCGAGATGGTTATACAGACTTTTATAAGAAGGATGTAACCATTAATGTATTAGGACCAGTAGGTGATAAGGTTGAAGAGTGGACACTTAAAGGTACATGGATTACCAACGCAACATTTGGTGATTTAGATTGGGCAAACGCAACAGACCCAGTTGATGTAACCTTGACACTTAGATACGATTACGCAATATTACAATTCTAATAAAAATAAATAATAAAAGGAGTCAATTATGGCAGTCATAGCAGATAAGCAATGGTGGAAGTCAAAGACAGTATGGACATCAGTAGTTGCTGGTGTTGTTGGTGTACTTCAAGCAGCAGGTGTTGTAGAAGCAGTACCTGAAGTTGTTTGGACATTACTCGCAGCATTTGGTTTGTACGGAGTTCGTGACGCTGTTGGAAAAGCATAATTCCACGACAAGTAATATTTTAAACTGGGGATTTTAATATCCCCAGTAAAGTTTTATAATTGGTTATGTTGTATAGGTTACTAAAAGCTATTCAATAAAAATTACAAAGGAGAAAAAACATGGCAGAAGAAAAACGCCAGTTTCCAACAGAGGTAGTTGATTTGCCTTCTAAGGGATTACTTTATCCCAAGGCTTCACCACTGGCAGGTGGAACAATTGAGTTAAAGTATATGACCGCTAAAGAGGAAGATATTCTAACTTCTCGTAATCTTATTCAGAAAGGAATTGTTTTGGATAAATTGTTGGAATCTGTTATTATAGATGAAAGTGTATCACTCAATGATTTATTGTTAGGTGATAAAAATGCAATTATGATTGCAACAAGAATACTTGGATATGGTAAAGATTATACAGTTCAACTTACTGATCCTTCGACAGGAGATAAACAAGAAGAAACTTTTGATTTAACTCAGATTGAAGATAAAGTTGTTGATGAGAAGTTATTCAAAGGTGGTAAAAATGAATTTGAATTTGATTTACCGGCTTCCAAGATTAAAATTATGTTTCGTCTATTAACACACAAAGAAGAAAAAGAAATTGATGCTGAATTAAAAGCATACAAGAAATTTTCTAAAGAGAGTGGCATCACATCAGAAATTACTACACGATTGAAAAAGTCAATTATTTCAGTTGATGGTGACACAACACAAAAACGAGTTAATGAGTTTGTGGAGAATGAATTATTATCTCGTGATTCCCTTGCATTTAGGGAATATCTTATAGAAATCACACCTGATGTGGATATGTCGTTTACTTTTACAAGTGATCAAACTGGTGAAGATACAACGATGGACATCCCATTAGATGTTGAGTTTTTTTGGCCTGCGGGCAGAAGATAAGCCCGCCATACATTCACAAGTCTTCTCCCTGTGCTTCCACGGGAAAGGAGGATTTAACTTTACCGAAGTGTATAACATGCCAACCTATCTGCGCCGATTTTACATCGAAAGCGCATCAAAATTCTACGAAGAAGAAAAGAAACAATACGACAAATCAAATAAAAAATCTGGTGTTTCACGACCAGGTATCCCCAGGGGCTAACCTTTTTTTCTATATTTGATATTTATTATTGAGTTATACTATCCTGTTTAACCAGAGAAAATCATAAAATAAAATCATATGTAGGAGAAGAAAAATGGCTTCGTCCAAAAATAAATTAACAGAAGAACAGATTAGAGAAGGAATATTCGATAAAATTATGAATATGATTCTCAAAAGGAAATCTAAGAAGGTTTTAAATATATTAAAAAAGAATCCTGCGCTAAAACAGGCAACTGATGATGTAGTAAAATCTATAGATAATCTACAGCAAAAATTAAGAAAAAAACATGGTTATGATGATATTGAATTTAGATAAGGAAATATAAATGGCAGATAGACGAGTTCAAGTCGAAAGGGAACTATTAAAAATAAGTGGTGAAATAAATGATCTAAAGAAAAAGGGAGCTGCGCTTACTGAAGCTGAATTAAAATTATTACAGAAAAAACGACTTGAAGAACGTTCCTTAAAAAAGGAACAGGCTAAACATTATAAAGAACAAGAAGAAAATTTACTACGCCAAAGTGGTCTGACATCTAAACTCGAACAATTACAAGATAAAATTGGTAAAATATATAAACATAATAATAACCTTGTGGTAGAGACAAATGCTGAATTTTATAAATCTGGATTACATCTTACAAAAAATCTTACATTAACAGGAGCTATTTCAGATAGTATTATAAAATCAGTTAGACCGCTAGAGATGGTAGTTGATCAACTTTATAATGCAGCTGATGCAACAAAAGCGGCCGAGGCCGCTTTAGAAGGGGTACAGGATAAATCTGAAGATATGTCATCTGGGTTTGAAATGTATAAGAAGGAAGTTGGTGTCGGTGGTAAAAAACTTAAAGAGTGGGTAAGGGAAAATGCAGATGGAACGAAAACTGTTGGTATGGCCTGGCAGGATGCATCGAAGTTATTTACACAAGAGCCTGATACAAAAACCATGCAGGACTTTGAATCCTGGGCAAATAGAATATCAGAAGATTTTAATGTTGCAAATCAAGCTGGGGCTACGATGATGGAGACTTTAGCAGATGGTTTAACTACGAATGTCGGAAATGCTATAGCATTACAAGAAAACTTTTTATCAATCGGGGGTCCAAATTTTACTAATATGACATCCGAAATGGAAAAACAAGCAAAAATTACGGAATATCAGGTAGCTGGTTTAAAACAACAACGTAGTCAACAACAGGATAGAATTAAAGGCATTATAGAACAAATGAAAGGAGTAGATAAAACTTCTACACTTTATAAAACGATGAATGAACAGAAGGAGGAGTTACAGAAACAAGTTACTAAAATTGCCAAAGCAGAAGGAGAACTTACGGAAACTGCAGAAACAAATTTAAAATTAGCCAGAGAACAGGCTATTGCAAGTGACCAAATAACAGGCGCTACTGAAGCTATAATGGCACCATTTGAAAAAATAAAAGGATTAATAGAATCTATGCCAATGGGTGGTTTAATAAGTAAGACTATTGGATTGGAAACCCATATGGGTGAATTTGGGGGGACAGTGAATGATGCGATGGAAGGATTTCAGAAAGGTAGTTTAGATGTAAATGGGGCGATGGATATGATACGGGGTGGATCCCAGAAAATGATTCAAGGTTTGGTGAGTGGATTAAAACAGGTAGGTTCAATGTTAATGGCAAATCCAATGATGATAATGGTGGTAGCTATTATGGCAGTAGGAATGGCATTGAAAAAGGTATTTGGTGGATTCACAGAACTTCGAAAAGAAATGGGATTAACATTTGGGGCAGCAGCAGAGTTACAATCAAATATTAATATAACTGCAGCAAGATTTAAGTTTATGGGTGTTTCTGCAGAAGATGTAAAGGGTGTAGTAGGTGGTATTCAAGAAAATTGGGGTGGAGTTGGTCAAGCAACAGAAGAAAATATATCTCTATTAACTGGTCTTAATGCAGAATTTGGAATATCTGGAGAACATAGTTCCAAATTGGTCACTCAAATGATGGCTGTTGGGTCAGTAAGCCGAGAGGCCGCGGCAGCACAATTAGAATCAGTTGGTAATTTAGCTCGAGCAAGTGGAGTTGCACCGGCCGCTATTATGGCAGATGTTGCTGAAAGTACTGAATTTTTTGCTGGATTTGCAAAAGATGGTGGGGATAATATGTTCAAGACGGCAATAGCAGCCAAAAAACTTGGTTTAAATTTGGGAACTGCCGAAAAAATAGCAGAAAGTTTATTAGATTTTGAGAGTTCAATTGAGGCTCAAATGGAAGCGTCTATGATGACTGGTCGGGCAATAAATACGGATAGGGCAAGAGAATTAATGTTAGCTGGTGATACAGAAGGAATGATGAAAGAGGTTACTAAACAGATTGGTAGTCAAGCAGATTGGAATGCAATGAATATAGCCCAACGAAAATCATTAGCAAAGGCATTCGGAATGGAAGTAAGTGAAGTTGGTAAGATGATGGCCGAACAGGCGAGAAGAGCTAATATGACCCAGGCAGAAATTGACGCGGAAGAAGAAAGGGCTAAGAAACAAGAAGAATCTGGTAAAATTATGTCAGATATAATGATGTTTTTGGGTGATTTATGGGCCGAGATTTTAATTGCCGCTAAAAATTTATGGCCGGTAATTAAAGGAATTGGTATAGCACTAGCAATTGCATTTGCCCCCGTAACATTGGTTGTAGCAGGTGTGATGGTGTTAATATGGGCATTTAATAAATTATCCGAAATATTCCCAGGTATTGGGACGGCTTTAACAGTTATTTCAGCAATCTTGGCCGGTATGTGGCTTTACTCTAAGAATATTGGAATGTCGTTTTCAAATATGATTCCAAGTTTAGGGAAACTTACGGGTAAGCTAAAAGGTATGACTGGTACATTAAAAGATAAAGCCAAAGAAAAAATGGGAGCAGTAAAAGATAAAGCCAAAGAAAAAATGGGAGCAGCAGTAGATAAAGTTACAGGTAAAGGTACAAAAGATAAAACTAAAGCGGTTAAAAAACCAAAAACTTCAAAATCAAAAGGTGGTAGAAAAGGTGGAAAAGGTGGATTTGGATTTATGGAAAAGATTGATGGTAAAAAAATGATACAAGGTGCCGCCGCACTATTAATAGCGGCCGCTGCCATGTGGGTCGCCGCGAAAGCACTTCAAGAGTTTGGAAAAGTTACTTGGCCAGCAATAGCAAAGGCAGGAGTAACTTTACTTGGATTAACTGTTGTACTTGGAATACTTGGTCAGTTGAAAGGACAATTAATACAAGGAGCAGTTGCAATGTTAATTATGTCGGTGGCACTTATACCATTTGCATTTGCATTACAAATGTTTACAGGAATTGATTTTAAGCAAGTTGCATTGGGTGGAGT
>Ga0209658_1002291_pt1 | contig 10272 bp, 4 predicted proteins | sample SaaInlV_150m_DNA_6_FD_184656 | JGI IMG/M metagenome (GOLD analysis project Ga0209658, IMG submission 184656) | Marine microbial communities from expanding oxygen minimum zones in the Saanich Inlet - SI037_S4LV_150m_DNA (SPAdes) (version 2) | ecosystem: Environmental > Aquatic > Marine >...
TTATTTTATTTTCATTTTCATCGTACCAGTAGTGTTTAAAATCAACTAAGAATTGTTTGCATATATGCTTTATATATGTGTCTAATTTCTCATTTGTTATACATGACCATACTGGTTTGTCATCTACTATATCATATATATAAAACGTATTTGTACGCATTTCAAATGCTTTTATTGGAGGTTCACCGTCAATAATAGTTACAGCCGATTCCCATGTAGAAACAATACCAGATACCAAATCATGTGTATAAACACAATCGAGGTTTGAATAAACTTTTGTGAGAACCATGGTTTTAAACCATTCTGCAAAATATTGCATAGGTTGTTTGTCAGTTCGTTGTTTGTTCAACCAGTCGACAATATTGATTTTGGTTCGTTTCATCAGGCATTGCTTTAACTGTGTATTTTCTTTTTCTACTTTCACTACACGAACTGCCAATTCTTTTACTAGTTGATACAACCCATGAATATCTGGAGGAGATTCTCTATATTCAATATCATGTTCATGTTGGACTAACGTTTTTTGAAAGAATTCACAACATACAATGTGTCTATCATAATTGTATTTGTGTGTGTATGATTTTGAACACGTGCTGCATTTATACCTGATTTTAGATTCCATTAATGTTATTTTTGTAACAGATGAATATATAACAAGCCTATCAATTTTTCAAATATGTTTATGGTATTTAGCGAAAATCGTACCAACCGGGTAGTTTCTGCACAACAACAATCCATGCGGAATTCGAGTGTTAATGTTCAAACGAATATACAACCGACAACTTTATTACAATATGGTATGTTTGTTAGATTACAAAATGTAACAAAATGCACAAGCTGCGGCAAATAAAATATGATTTATTTATATAATGAAACAGTTCACTACATATTTACTATTCTTCCTCGCATTATTCTTTGGAATTGTTATATTAGCTGACCGCCTATCTATTTTGGGATTATTTGAGGGTATGGCTGGAAACACAAAGAAAGAGATGATTACACCTAAGGTGGAAGCAAACACTACTATGGAAAAAGCCAAAAAAGATGAAAAAGCTGACAAAAAAAAGAAGGACAAAACCACTGAAAAAAAGGTCACTGCCAACTCAACTACTGGAAAAACCCCAACCTATGATTTTTAAATACGTATATGGAAACCGGTGTGAATCTATTTAGCATTTCTAGTAGAAATGATATATAATTTATCCTTTGATATATTATATACAATGAGTGAATATTACAATAAAGGTGAATTATTTATGGAACCTGTGACGCAACAATATGGAAATCATATGGTAATGACGAACGTACATAAACCACAAAAAAACAAATATATTAATATTGATACCAAATTTCGTGACGATTACGATTTTACACAACCAGCAAGTTTTCAAATTGTCTTACCAGAACGAGTAAATGATGTTCGGTCGATGAGAGTGACCAATGTTGAAGTTCCCATCACATTTTACAATATTTCAACCGACCTTGATAACAATTCCTTCAAAATTGTGAACGGAGCAAATACAGAAATTATCACAGTTGAAAATAATAATTACGATTCTACTAGTCTATTGTCACATATTAATGACAAATTAACCGCATCTACATATGGTAGTGGTATTACTTTTGCAAATAATACAAACAAACACACCGTTACATCTACTAGTAATATTAGTATCATATTCAATATAGATAAAGACGGACATAGTGATAAATTTCAATTCAAACAAAAGTTGGGATGGTTACTTGGTTTCAGAAAACCAAATTATGATATGTTGACCAATATAACTTTGTCAGCTGAATGTATTCCAGATTTATCTGGCCCTCGATACTTATATTTAGCGATTGACGAATTTAGTAAAGGAAATCAGCACACATTTATTACCCCGCTCTCTTATTCTTCTATTAACAAAAATGTCATTGCACGAATTGCGTTAGATATGAAACGTTACGAATACGGCAGTGTACTTCCCGCAAATGATAAGATTGGTTATTTAACGACCAATGCTCGTCATTATACTGGCAAAGTTGATTTACAAAAATTACATGTCCAATTATTGAATGAATCCGGAAAACCTATCATGTTGAATGGAAATGATTTTTCGTTTTGTTTAGAAGTTGCGTGCGAATAGAAAATTGATGACAACAATGTCTTTTGAAAATATATACATCAAACTCTATCATCGTTGATTATCATGGAAAAAACTACAGATAATACAGTAAAACATATTGTATTATCATCTACATCCTCCACTAATGTACCTAATGCAGTAGATAAACCAAATCTAGACCATTTATCGCCGGAACAGTTATATGCATATAACCAATTTACACATGGAAACAATCTATTTATTACTGGGCCAGGGGGAACGGGTAAAACACGGCTTATCCAACATTTGCTCGATTATGCACATCAAAGTCATCGAACCATACAAATATGTGCTATGACCGGGTGTGCTGCGGTTTTGTTAAATTGTAATGCTAGAACGTTGCATTCATGGAGTGGAATCAAACTCGCAAAAGGAACACAAAAGGCGGTTGTGGATTCGGTGTTGAAAAATAAACGCGCAGTCGCTCAATGGCGTAAAACGAAATGTCTCGTACTTGATGAAGTCAGTATGTTATCAAAAAAAGTATTTGAAATAATTGAACAAATCGCTAGACGAACGACGAAAATAAATTTACCTTTTGGTGGTATGCAAGTCGTTTTTACCGGAGATTTTTACCAACTCCCCCCGGTAGGAACTAGTGGCGAACCAGATACAGACAGATTCTGCTTCGAATCACCAATGTGGGGCGAAGTGTTTCCAGACATGAGTCATGTAGTATTGACAAAGATTTTTAGACAAACTGACCAACAATATATTCATCTGTTACAACAAATTCGTGTTGGTGAAATAAGTAAAGAGAGTAGTGATATTTTACAAAAATATGTGAAACGGGAATACGATGCAAGCAAACATAATAACTGTGTCCCTACCAAATTATTCCCGCTGCGGTCAAAAACCGACTATGTGAATAATATGATGTTTTCCAAACTCCGTGAAAAAGAACATGTGTTTGTTGCGATTCGTAAAACAGACTGTTATACTCAGGTTGAATCCGGAAAACCATTATCCATTGAAATGCGTCAACGGTCAAATCGGTTATCAAGTCAGGAAATCGAATATGAACTGGACCAAATGATAAACAATTCACCATGCATTACCACACTTCGTCTCAAGGTAGGATGTGCGGTTATGTGTACAATCAATCTCGATATGGATAATGGTATTTGCAATGGTTCACAAGGTATTGTTACTGATATGGTTGAAGAAACAAATGGTGCAACTATACCAGTTGTACAGTTTTCAAATGGGGTTACAAAACATATACAATTGCATTTTTGGCAATCAGAAGATTTTCCATCGCTCGCAATCGGGCAATATCCGCTATGTTTAGCATGGGCATTAACAATTCACAAAATTCAAGGAGCTACTTTAGATATGGCAGAGATTGATGTTGGACAAAGTATATTCGAATATGGACAAACGTATGTAGCACTATCGCGAGTTCAATCTTTAGATGGACTATATTTATCAGATTTTCAACCACATCGAATTGCAGCAAATCCATCAGTTCATGATTTTTACAAAAATATACATAGTATTGACATGTCGATTCATATGCAATCACATGCCATCTCATTTGAAGAATACGAATTGAAAGAAGAACCGATGGAAGAATCTACAGTGAAACGAGTGACACTCCATTGAAAACATTTATTAATTATCATACATAATTTATCTATATACAGTAAATGGTTGCAGGAAGTATATTACCAGTGACGATTCATAACAATAAGCTTTATTTTTTGTTCGGTAAAGAAAATGCAATGGAAGATAGTGCAAAAGGGTGGTCTGACTTTGGAGGACGGGTTGAATCTGGAGAAACTCCATTCACTGCTGCATTGCGAGAAGGTGCAGAAGAATTGACCGGATTTCTTGGAAACAATAGTGAATTACATAAACTCATCAAAAAAAATGGTGGAACATATAACTTACATCATAACAAATACCATGTTCATCTTTTTTTTATACCATACGATGAAAATCTTCCCAAATATTACAATCAAAATCATCGTTTTTTATGGGAACGAATGGATAAAGAGGTCTTGAATAAAACCAAATTATTTGAAAAAATAGAAGTAGATTGGTTTTCAGTAGATGATTTGAAGAAAAAGAAAAACAGTTTCCGTAACTTTTATCAACAAATTGTAGATATATTCATTGAACAAATAGATTCAATTACCTCCTTTGTTGAAAAAAAGGAAAAAAAAAAAAGAAAACAAACAAATAATACGCGTAAAGCTAAGAATTATTGATGATTTATTGGCAAATATGTATACATAATATTTTGAAACAAAATACATTAATATCGTCATAAATTTAGTATAACATAATTGTGTTACATTATGTTATTATACCGTAAATTATAGTAAATAAAATACATAGTAATTGTATACAAACGTAGTCGCTATGTCGAATAATTCATGGAAACAATATGGTGGGATTAACAAATTTAATAATTTTAATACAATCAACGCATCTACGATTATTGCAGACCAATTCGTGTCTAGATCATCTAAACCCACATATCAATATTTGAATGGTACATTCGAAGTTTCGCTCGATTTATCTGCTGGAGTGAACGTATTATCTGGAAATAGTATGTACTCAAATCGCGATATTTTTGTGAACCGAGATGTTTATACCAATAATAAATTATTCTTTGGTAACAATACATTTCAAAACGATGGAAACAATTTTCCAGCGTTAGCAAGCGATACTACACACGCTTATATTTATGGTGATTCCAATAATATAGGAATGAATACGACAACCCCAAAAACGGTTTTCAACATAACAGGTACAATAGATTCTGTAACTGATATTTTAACAGTGGAATCTAGTAATGTAAATGTTCGTAATATTATCGCACAAAATAAGAATCAACACGGTATTGTGGTAGATGCGAATGATGTTCGTTCTAATATTCATTTTTACAATGATGTTTCTACTAACAAAAATAATATTCCTGATGCAACTATACAATACCAAGATGGTGGTACATTAAAAGCTCAAACTACAAATCATATTGTTACCAGTTCTAGGAAAGTACAATTCGATAATTCGGGGGGAAATCTTATAATGGATGCAAGTGGTACTTTCCTTACAACAACAGGTGAAATAGAATTACAAACTGACCGAAGTTATATATTGAATTCAGCAAAAGCACAAATTTTATTAGACCAAACCACTGGTAATATGCAACTAGATACATCAAATAACTTCATTCTTAATTGTTCCGGTGCTACTTTTCAATTGAATGATGATTCTACTATTGTGCAAAGTGTTGGTGATATTGCGTTGAAATCGACCGGTAATACTGGAATCGGTGGAAATATACTTTTCGACACAAACGGCGGAAATATTGATTTCAACTCTGGTGATATTAAATTAAATACATTGTTGAAATTTGCACCACCTGAAAGAGGTGTATCCAGCGAGCTCCTTCATGATGAAACCATTTCAATATACGACAATGCAAATCATCAATTTCTACCTAATGTATACAATGATACAACTATACTTACTGGAAATGCTGCCACATTTATAGGTAAAGACTTTAGTTCAAATACATTCATTTATATGAATCCTGCTGCCAATAAATTAGGAAGTGCGTTGGGAGGAGGAATGGCTCCACACGATTCTACACGTGCCATGTCCATGCTTGGACTCACTGATAAAACTGGTTCGTATATTCCATCACAAATGACTGTTTCTAGTAGTAATAAAGATAAATATGTATCTACATTAGGCATAAATACATACAAACCGAGAACCGAACAATATGTTTTTGATGTAAATGGACCCATTCATATTGGCAATGGAGAAATCAATACATTAGCTGCTCATAATTACGAAATTAAGGATATGCACTTTTCCAAAACTCATCCAAATTCTGGCATTGCAGTAGGAAGTCCAAGTACCAAATTTGGCACCGATAGTGATGAAAATAGTGATACATATGGGGAACCCGTCGCAAAATATAAACAGGATTTGTTGTTTACCCACGATGGCGGTAAATCATGGTCATTAAGTGACCCATTGTTAACTACAAGTACAAGCGAGGATTTTGAAATTATATTCAACCATGTACATGTATTCGATAGCTCATATGGTGTGATTACGACAGATGATTATTTGTTCATTACTACGAATGGTGGAATCAATTGGCTTCGTCTACAACCAAATAACAGTGATATAAATACATTTCAAACATCTACAATTGTTGGTAAAAATATCGATAATACTCATCGTATATTTATTTCATATGACAATAATGTAGGATATGTAGATGTACAGTTGAGTGATTTCGCTTCAAACACTACGGTTATTGAGACAGCAATATTGGGAATCAATCCACTTACTATAAATATAGGTAGTGCTAGTGATTATACTGCCAATTATATTTATTATGCAGGTGAAAACGGTGTATACAAATACGATTTTGTAAATGTCAATAATAATACGTCAACCAGTAAAAAAAGCGATAAATCATATCACGATATTTATGCATATGATGATTCACATGTTATTGCAGTTGGAAATAACCGCATTTCTTACACAGTAAATGGTGATAATTGGAACGACATCGTTGGTAGTCAACCCGGTGTTGATTTAACAAATGTAAATTTGTTGTCTGTATTTATATACAGTCTTGATTATGCGGTTGCTGTCGGTTCTAAAGGCGAATTCATGTATTCTACTGATTGGAGAAATGGTGTTTGGCAAATTGTCCCATATAATCTACTGAATTCATCCGGTACGGGTGACCGAATCAGTGGCGTAGAAAATAAGTTAAATTCGATTAGTATGACCGATATAAATACCTTTATTATTGCAGATACAACTACCGAATATACGAATAGCCAATTGGGATATAGTAAAATGCAGTATTGTTTTTTACCCAATTTATTTAATCGAACAAATAACACGGTCATTGATGTCTCCGGTAACATGGTTATTTCAGGAGATATTGAAGTATTTGACGGCGAACTTCTGGTCAATACAATTGACTACAAACCGATAAACGCTTTAGATATGTCTGGTACAATTGATATTGGAACAAAGACACATGTGGTCAATATTGGTAAAACGGATAGCCGAAGCGTTATTGAAGGCAATAGAGGGGGGTTTGATAATTATGCATCTGTTATCAATATTGGAGTGGTTGACCCTCCACAAAGCGATAATCCCCAGAAAGTATTAGTGAATATTGCCAGTCATAGTAATACATTAGACCTCACAAGACCCAGCAATAAAATTAATATTGGAGGAGGAAAAGACAAGATTGTAATCAGCGGTGAAGTGGAGTATACAGATACTAAAATACAAAGCTCTAAAAATAAGGGTATTCAAATCAATGATTTCAATATACATGACGGAATCAAAGCTTATTTAACAGTTGAATTTGATAATGCTGACTTCAACTTCGAGTTTGATAGTACTACACTCAGTAATCAATCAGTGTTAGACAAGGCTGATGATTATACGATAGAGATTGACGGTATAACTATTGATAGTGATGATGATAAATATAAGTTTGATATGACTCCGTACAAAGATATTACTGGCGACGCCATAGATGATATTGATTCAGCCGTAGCAAAATATTTACTTAAAGACTATGCTAGTACTGGAAATCCAATGAACAGTGCCGGAGGAGCGGGACTTTTTATAACAGATAACCTCGACCGTGGTGCCGGCTATTTGAAAGTATCTCAGGATATGAGTGGATGGGTCATGAAACCGACTCATATTGGGTCTAACTCCATCAAATTTGATGTTAATTCGTTGATAATAAGAGATACTGGTTATAGTGAGACCACTGATGTGTCTGGTGTGGACGATATTCACAATGGCATTGTTGTACTTACCAAAACGGTCGGGGAGAGCGATTGTAGTTACACATTGACCGTGAAACAGGTAGATATAAGCAATATTTTGATTCGAGATTCGAAACAATCTAATAATTCTAAACAGGTCATTAACACCGAGTTGCAACTAGATGGCGATATAGTTATGAATCAAAATTTACTTGTAAAAGAAGATGTTAGTTTTAACAACAGATTATACGTAAAAGAAACTGCGGTATTGAACAATGACGTCTCGATGAACAAAAGATTGTTTGTCAATGGCGATGTATCATTCAATGATAACCTTTATGTTCATGGCGATGTATCCTTCAATGGAAATATGGATATATCTGGAATATTACGAGCAACACATACTACCAACCAAACGAATTATATTATCAGTACAGTTACGAATAATTATGAATTTATTGTTACGACCGACATGTCTATGAGTGGAGATTTGTTTGTTGGTGAAGATGCATCGTTCAATGGAAATATGGATATTTCAGGTTATGTTGCTATTGGTAAACACCAACCTGTGGTCGCCCTTGATATTAGTTATACCGATGCGATTCGCATTCCAGTAGGTAAGACTAGTGAACGACCTATCAACCGCGTTAATGGCAACTTACAGGTAGGTGGGACAGATATTGACGATACTATCAAAAATAAATATATTGGTTCTATTCGATATAATAAAGAAAATTCTCAATTTGAAGGATTCGGTCCGGGAGATTCGTGGGGTTCTCTCGGTGGCGTTATCAATGTGGCACAAAATACCAAAATCATTGCATCGTCTCCCAATGCTGACTCGACTAATAACGACTTGATGTTTTTTACTGCTAGTAAAGACAATAAAGTGATTGGTGACTCACTTGAACGAATGCGTATTGATGGTAGTGGCAATGTAGGAGTTGGAACAGTGGCACCAGAATGTAATTTTCATGTAGATATTTCTAACAATCCCGAGCAAACGTATTTGACAAGTATGTTCACGAACACCTCACTGAAATCTATGAAAAATTCGGATTTGGAAAGATATGTTTATGCTAATTTATCTACTTTGATTAGTAATTATAGTGGTCTTGATGACGATAATCTGCCTACTGGAGTTACCGGTGATACAACTAACGGTTATACCTACGATTTTAAAGAAAAAAATGAAGCGTTAGAAAGTACATATATTACTCAATATATTAATAATCGCACCTTCAGTTATAGTAATTTACCGTTTGGCGTGACGGACAATGGTGGTAATGGTGATGATTATATATATGCATTTGATAAAACGAACCTTGACCTGGAACAATATGTCAATTCTAATTTACCTACACTGATTAATGATTATACTGGTCCACTTAATGGAGTTAGCGGGAGTTCAACTGCCGATTATACATATGATTTTGATACAAACAATATTTATATCGAATACCATTTCATAAAGGATTATGTTGATAATCGCACCTTCAGTGACAGTAAGTTACCGTTTGGTGTCACTAGTAATTCGTCGAGCGGTTATAGATACGATTTTGTAAAAAGCATTGTAACCGTACTTGGTAAAAACATTGATGGTAGCAATAATAGTACCGAAATCAAATATTGGCATATTGACGATTTATCTACGAGTAATGCATTGTCGTTTGGATTTACTGAAAATAGTGACAAAATGTTTATTCGTGCAGACGGCAATGTGGGCATTGGGACAATTAATCCTAATATCATTCTTGATGTTAGCGGCACCGATGCAATTCGCATTCCAGTAGGGGGGGGAGACCAACGACCTATTCAAAATGGTGAAGATGATATAAATGTGTTGAATAAATATATTGGTTGTATTCGTTATCATTCAACGAATATGCAATTTGAAGGATTCGGTCCAGGCAATGCATGGGGGTCTCTCGGGGGCGTTATCAATGTGGCGCAAAATACTAAAATTACAGCAGAATCCTTTCCTGCCGGTACCAATAATGAACTACGATTCTATACTGCCTATCATGATGAAATAACAGATGTGTCTGCTGCTCGACTTCAAATGATTATTGATGTAAGTTCAGGCGGCGTTGCTATTGGAACTGGCTATGCTACTGATGTAAGTAATGGTTCGGTTGACAATCCATGTGATATTGATGAGGATAGCTTAATTGTTGAAGGTAAGGTCGGCATTGGAACGAAAGCCCCAACATCAATATTAGATGTATCTGGTACAATGAATGTTACTGGTGCTACTGTAATTGAGAACACATTGGATGTGTCTGGTAATGTCAATGTACATACTAATAAATTCCAGGTAACTGCTACAACTGGTAATGTGCATA
>Ga0209658_1002294_pt1 | contig 10256 bp, 8 predicted proteins | sample SaaInlV_150m_DNA_6_FD_184656 | JGI IMG/M metagenome (GOLD analysis project Ga0209658, IMG submission 184656) | Marine microbial communities from expanding oxygen minimum zones in the Saanich Inlet - SI037_S4LV_150m_DNA (SPAdes) (version 2) | ecosystem: Environmental > Aquatic > Marine >...
GAGCATGACATTAAAAGGCAAATTCCTTCAGTGTGTCCTGAGCATGACATTAAAAGGCTTTTTACTCAGTCCTTTATTTTTTAATATTTTCCAGCCACCTGATTTATCGTGGCCAACAACAGTAACAGTTGATAAACCAAAGCCATTCCCAGAATTAAAAAAAGCTAAAGAAAAAATAGATTGTTAGTACAGTCGAAAAAAAACGAAACTTTACCCTTGAACTTACCCCCTTTGTAGTTGTCTGCTAAATCGCGTTGGGTCGATATTAAAAACCTCCAATTAGCTACAGCCCCCCCATTGATATTGACCTAACGCACCTACAAAACACACAGTAGAGCATAAAGTCTATACGAACAATTATGATTTTCTCTGGTCTTAAATATACACCGAGCTGGTACTTGCACTTCCTCATGATATCTTGATTCAGCCGCCAGATATCATGCACTCCAAGTATTAGCTTGGTGTGTTTACAAAACAGCTAGTTTAGTACAAAGTCTACATGAACAATTATACTTTCCTCGGGTCTTATTAACGCTCTAAGAAAATGGGTGACGACTTTCACCTCAACGAGCCCATCGAAGTAGAATATTAGCTTGGTGTATCTACAAAACACCTAGTCTAGCGGAAAGTCTGAGAGTGCTATCTACAGGAACAACAAGCTTGCAATATATCTTGTCTGAGACTCATGATTAGATGCTACCTTTTGGCGACCTTTTATTTTTATCCTTAAGGGTATCAATCGCCATAGCGGTTAGGAACACGACAATCAGCACCGCAACATAACCATACCCTGTATGATTTGAAACATATGGTTTTGTCTTTGTCAGGCATTTCTTCGCCGTTGTTAACCATAATATCTTCAATTTCTTTATCTATTTCTTGAGTCATTAGCTATCCCCTAAAAAGTTAAAAAATATTACATCTTGAATATATCACATGTTTTTCGTATGAGAAAAAATGGAGAAAATATTATGAGCTTTACACAAATGGAGCCTGACCTTAGAAAGAGAGAAACTGCTATATGTCAATCTGCGTTGAATAGTTTCCGACTCCCAAATGTTTAATAGAAAGCCAGGTTGTTGCATTTAGGGGTGAAAATACTCTGTAGACCGGTAAGTGTTAAATATAAGTTTGGTGGTAGAAATTTTTCATTACATAGTGTTCTTATTTGAGTTAATTTTTTAATGTTAATTTCTTAAAAGGAAGAACATTTATCACTCATTAAAGGTCTAAATTTTGAGTTCAGAAAATAATTGTCTTATAGAATTTTTTAATGACGCAAAAGGAGTTAAGACTATGGAATTAATGAAACCGATTTACATTACGGGAATGACTCGAGTTTTCTTTTTCTTAAGTGGAATTGTTATATTATGTATGCTCACGAGTCGGGTTGCGATATTTCTTGTGGGAGTCTTATAATCAAACTTATAATTCAGTCAGAATAATACGTATGCATATATTAGATTGTCAGTTACGTTTTAGAAGATGCTTTAATTAAAAACAAAGCAACTATCACGATAAATCATATGACGTATGATGATATTAATGTGAACAGTACCGATACTTCATGTGTCACCCCATAGTTATTCTTGTGGATTCAACTTATCACAGGGTAGATTCTTCTGATAATATGCGGGAGGTAAAACGGAGCACCCAGCACAGTCTTGTAAGTAAATTAACGGTTCAATTAAAAGTAGCAATGGCTCTTAAAACATCCGTCCGGCTAATAATACCTTCAAGCTTCACGTGGTTTAACTTACCGGCAACTTGCCACTGCTCTTGGTGTCAACTTAAAGACAATTTAGTATGATTAATTTTAAGGGGGCGATTATATGAATTTAGGAATTTTTTTAATAGAACAATTGAAGTTATATGGTTCAGACCATATATTTGGCATACCAGGCGATTACATGCTGAATTTTATGCATGAAGTTGAAGAACATAAGGGTATAGAATACGTTGGAGTGAGTAGAGAAGATTGTGCTGGATATGCAGCCGATGCGTATGGTAGGTTGCGAGGGTGTGGTGCAGTATGTGTCACCTATTCTGTTGGTGCAATGAATATTATGAATTCTGTTGCAGGAGCTTATGCCGAGAGGTCACCATTGGTTGTTCTTGTTGGTAAACCGTCATCAGACGATTTGTTGGTAAATCCGAATAGACATCACACTATTAATGATGAAAACACACAAAAAGACATATTTAAGAACATTACATGTAACACATGCTCGTTAGATTCGGAGGATATGTTTGTTAATATGGCCATGATTCATCTAGCATTAAATCAAATGAGAGTTAATTCTAGACCCGTTTATATTGAATTCTCAAATAAAGATATAGTGCGTTCGGTAGATAAGTATTTAAAAAAATTTCAAATGGTATACGGTGATGATATACCATCAAAAAAACATCCAACATATGTGAAAGATACCAACGGTATTATTGCTAAGGATACTCCATTATCTAAAGAATGTAACTCTGTAAATTTACCATATGAGGACTTGGATAAATTCAAATCAGCAACTGATAGAGTTCTGATTGTCGGTCATGAGGTATTCAGACATACATTAGAAGATTATATTCTCAGTTTCGCAAAGAAACTGAATATTCCAGTATTTACAACATTACTAGGTAAATCGACCATTTCAGAGTTTAATCGAAACTCTATAGGGTGTGTTTCTAGCTTATTCTCTGATCCGTTAGTTATTAATGAGATAAAAAAATCAGATTGTATTGTCACAATCGGTATGATCAATACAGACATAGAATCATTTGATTTTATTGCGGACATCTCTATTAACATGGATGATGGTATAACGATTAAAGATAAACACATTAAGACATTAAAGGCTACAACTTCTAGTTTTTACGAGTTAGTTCGGTCATCTTTGGTATATTTAGGTGACTCGGTGGTTCAATCTGATAATTGTATAGACAAATGGGATAATATAAACGATGGGGTCGCAGCTACTAGGGAAACTATGGTTGATTTCTTAGTTAATACAAGTCCTACTAAATTAAAGCATGTATTTGACACCCTAGGCACACTGCTAACAGATGATCATGTAATTATATCTGATATAGGAGAATCATTATTTGGTATGATTGATGTTCCTGTGAGGAAAGGTCAGTTCTTATGTATGGCCTATTATACCTCTATGTCGTTTTCGGTTCCGGCTGCGATTGGTGTTAAGTATGCAAAACCACATAAAAGACCAATAGTTATTGTGGGTGATGGTGCCTTTCAAATGACGGGTTCGGAGTTTTCATCACACATCCGTAATGACTTGAATAGTGTTGTTATTATACTTAATAACAGAGGATATTCTACAGAAAAGGCCATTATGCAAGGGAAGTTTAATGATATTCATAATTGGAGATATGATAAGATAACTGACTTGATGGATGGTGGTGTTGGGATGTATATAATGGATTCTGATGAATTTAGGGATGCGATGTCAACGGCATTAAGTGATGAATCACATTCTTATGTGTTGAATGTAGAAATAGATCCAGACGATCAATCTGCTGCTATGAAGAACATAGTTCAAGTATTGTGCAGAGATAGACCTAAACTAACCCCTCTTGAACTTCTTTTGCAGTCACCACATAACGCAACGGTCCACCAGCGATAACTGCATCAAATGGATAACAAGTTACTAATACTAATGTCTGCCCTGATTGTTCTGTATTGTATGTCGTCAAAACATTTTGGACTATTAGTTTCCTGATTTAAGAGATAGATTAGTTCATTGGGTTGTGTTGTTTATCGTAATGTAATTGCTTACGCATAGCCAACGTGTTTTGTTTAATTATTTCCCGCTGAGTGAGTATTTCCGTATCACGGCCATAAAATACATCTGCGGGCGTTAGATTATTCAAAGATTCATGATAACGCTCATGATTGTAATAATGAACAAAGCGCTGCAATTGCTCCTCAAGTTCGCAGGGAAAATAATAGTTATTTAACAAGATTTTATTTTTCATGGAGCGATGCCAACGTTCTATCTTGCCCTGAGTCTGGGGGTGATACGGACGCCCACGCGTATGGGTCATCCCATTCTCTTCCAAATAGTCAGCTAACTCACCGGAAATATAACAAGGACCGTTATCACTCAATAAGCGGGGTTTATGATTGACCTTGATCGTATCAAGACCGGTAAAGCGCAAGGCATCATCAAGCGTATCGGATACATCCGTGGCACTCATGGTTTTGCATAACCGCCAGGATACAATAAAACGTGAGTAATCATCTAACACCGTTGATAAATAATACCAACCCCAGCCTACAATCTTGAAGTAGGTGAAGTCCGTTTGCCACATTTCATTAACACGGACCGTGGGATTCTGAAATTTAGCGCTAGCAATCATCAAAATATACGCAGGACTAGTAATGAGATCCTGTGCTTTCAATAGCCGATAAACTGTCGATTCCGAAATAAAATAGGCCTTATCATCGGTATAAGTGAATGCCAGTTCTCGAGGCGAAAGTTCTGGTTGATCCAATGCCAAATCAATAATGGCCTCACAATGCGTTTCTGCAATCCTATTCCAAACCACTTGGGGTAATGGCTTCTTATCCGAAAGACCATGAAAACCTCTGTCTTCATAACGCTTCAGCCAGTTGTAAAAGGTTGATTTGTGAATAGCCAACCGCGCTAACGTTTGTCGAACAGATAAGTCTGAGTGCTGTACCAATTGAATGATTTCATATTTCTCAGTAGCTGAATATCTCATGTATCGGCCTCCCCATCCCCGAGTACGCTTTTTTTGAGTAGACGGTTTTCCAGAACCATTTCACCCAGGGTCTCTTTAAGCGCCGCTGTTTCAGACCGTAAGGCCTTGACTTCATCAGACGTCGCTTCACGGATCACATCGCCTGAAAGGCGCTTTTTACCCGCTTCCATAAAGTCCTTTGACCAGCGGTAATAAACATTAGGATTAATACCTTCTCGTCGACACAACTCAGCAATGCTATCTTCTCCTCGCAGACCCTCCAGTACAATACGAATCTTTTCTTCGGCTGAGTATTGTTTACGAGTGTGTCGACGGATATCGCGCACGGTCTTTTCTACACTTGTTTTTTCTTTCATCATTGTTTCCTCTGTAAAGTTAACAATGAACTAAAAGTATCTCTTAGGCAATTTAACTAATTGGTCCACATGGCGTTGACGGGGTACAAAGTGCACACCAATCGGGATTAAAAGTCTTATTTGGACGGCGAATGATTGAATCTTGGATGGATAACCAGGTACTAGGTGTTGAGAAGGAAATAGTCCGTAAAGCGATTGCTGATTTAGGGTATTACTATCACTTAGTCAGTCAATACACGAGCTTGGTGGCTGTTGATGTAACCCCTGCTGACAAATTACGTGAGCTTGAGTTTGAGCAACAAGAACTGGTTAAAAATGGGTCTTATTTATCTTTAGCTCAAACAGCAACTAACTCACAGATTCAAATCATCATAGGGTTTCTGTTACAACTACTTTCATGTGTCATTGGGTTATGGAAGGGGAGAGCTGAAAAATTCAAGGTAGGTGATAATCCTTGAAGGCTAGAGTCATTACATTACTTATCCTAAGCGTGGGTTTATGCTTTTTGGTCAGCGGTTCCTGGATACAAATAAAGGCGGTTGTCGCACAAGCGTTATTAGAGCGATCATGGCAACAGACATTAGAGAATAAAAATCCCACTCAACCTTGGCCGTGGGCTGATCATTGGCCTGTGGCGCAACTTAAACTTCCTAGGGCAAAGAGTGAGTTAATTGTATTAAGCGGTGATAGCGGTTCTTCACTCGCCTTTGCGCCCGGGTGGAACACCAAGAGTGCAAAACCAGGGGTACAGGGTGTGACGGTGATTAGCGGACACCGTGATACGCATTTTAAGATATTAAAAGATATTGAGATAGGTGATTTAATCGATATTGTTACGCCGCAGGGTGAAGCCGTTAAGTATCAAGTTGAGACTATTGAAGTTGTTGACTCGAGAGTGGCGACAATTAACACAGAACAATCAGGGCAAACATTAGTGTTAGTCACGTGTTATCCATTTGAAGCGGTGGTAACAGGTGGACCGTTGCGTTATGTAGTCACTGCCAAAGAAGTTAAAGAGGGGTTAGTTTAGCCTTTATTACATCCCCTAGGAACCACCCAAGAATACTCAGGCTTTACAGGTTTGAGATATTCATCAATAGATACATATTCGCCTGTCACTAATTCCAATTCTTGAATGTTTACGATTAGCTGTTTACTTATAGTGCTTATGTTTAACTGATATTATGTCAATTAGGCTGCATAATATTTTTTCAATATTCACATATTTATGATGAATAAAAAATAAAAGAAGTTTTATGAACACAATCACTGAAGTTCTTACTGGCATTGTTAATAGGGTGACATACCATAATCCTTCTACTGGATGGTCTGTGCTGCGTGTTCAGCCTTTTCAATCTCCCCATCAGCAAGAAACCGTTACCGTACATCAAACAAAAGTGTTCGCTGGTGCAACGATGGAATTTCGTGGAGCTTGGGTACTCGATAATAAATACGGTCGCCAATTCAAAGCAACGGAGGCTATTGAAAAAAAACCTGCCACAACAGCAGCTATTGAAAAATATCTAGGCTCTGGGTTGATCAAGGGTGTTGGGCCTAAAACCGCAAAGAAGATTGTTAAATATTTTCAAAATGAAACTTTAAATATTTTCGAAGGCGATATTAAACGATTAACTGAAGTCCCGGGGATTGCTAAAAAGAAATTAAAAACTATTGAAGATGCCTGGATTGAACATCGAGCGATTCGAAAAGTTATGATGTTTCTCCAAGGCCATGGAATCAGTACTTTGTTTGCAGTGCGGATTTATAAACAATATGGTGACACAGCCATTTCTATGGTCACAGAGGATCCTTATCGTTTAGCGAATGATTTTTATGGTATTGGTTTTTTTTCTGCCGATAAAGTAGCTCTGAGTATTGGGCTATCAGTCGATTCCAGACAACGCATGATTGCAGCAATCAAACATGTTCTGGCAGCCAGTCGTGAACAAGGGCATTGTTATTTAACTGAGAAACAGATTAATGCAGGTGTTATTGAATTGATTGATATTAACTTATCGGATCGACTCATTGATTACCTTGAATTAATGCAACATGAGGGTCAACTTTGTATTCGACAGATTTTGACAGACAAGGATGAGTTTATCTGTTATTACTCCAAAACACTTTTTTATGATGAGTCTACTGTCGGTTCTATATTACGAGGAATAAATACTGCTATTTCGAGTGAGCCGGATAGGATAGCTAAATGGATTAGTACTTATTGTGAGAGTAAGTCCATAGCACTGAGTGATGAGCAGTGTGATGCAGTTGAAGGGGTCGTTCAACACCGTTTTTCAGTATTAACGGGCGGTCCGGGTTGCGGTAAAACGACAACAACCTTGGTGATTGTACGGTTACTTGAGGCGATGAAAAAGTCCGTTTTATTGACTGCACCGACGGGCCGTGCTTCGCAGAGGATGAGTGAGGTGATTGGCCGCGAGGCTAAAACCATTCACCGTTTACTGGAGTGGAAAGGAGGTGAGTTTCAGATCAATGCAGAGTCACCATTGAAAACTGATTTTTTGATTGTTGATGAATGCTCAATGTTGGATATCAGTTTGACAGCTTCTTTATTAAAGGCGGTTCCTAGCGATTGTCAGGTGCTTTTTATTGGAGACCCGGATCAATTACCGTCAGTCGGTGCGGGCAATGTACTTAAAGATATTATTTCTTCCACTGTTATTCCATGCTTTCGATTAACACAAGTCTTCCGCCAGGCAGCAGAATCTTCGATTATAAAATATGCCCATCAAATTAATAAAGGAGAAACACCTTACATTGACTCGCCATTTAAAAGTCCTGACATCTGGAAACATGGCGGTGATTGTTTATTTATTGATTCGGATGAGGCGACTCAGGAACAGCTTGGTTTTATTGCTCGTGTAAAACGGTATTATGATTGGCATACGGAAGAGTTGGAAAACCTTATTTCATGTGAATCAACGAATGAGAAGACACTTTATGAGTTTAGAACTGAAGAGATTATTAAATCAGCTTATGAAGTAGATTTTGCAATACCTGATAAATTTAAACATGTTGATATTGAGCAATTAAATCAAACTGTAGATCAGATTGATGCATTGAAATCCGTGGTTAAGAAAATACATCCCTGGTCTTCATTGCATTATGGTTTATCTGCAGTGGAGAGTGTGGTTAAACTTTATCTGGATTGGATTCCTAAATATCACGGAGACAGTACAGAGATACAGGTTTTAACGCCTATGACTCGTGGTAGTTTGGGTTCTGCTAATCTTAATTTAGTTATTCAGGCAAGAGCCAACCCGCCTTCTGAAAGTAAGCATCAATTAAAAATGGGTGAGCGGATATTTAGAGAGGGTGATCGTGTTATTCATCGTCGTAATAATTATGATTTAAATGTTTTTAATGGCGATATTGGGAAAATCCTAAATATCGATAATGAAGAACTCACTGCTATAGTTTCATTTTACCCGGGTCACCGGGAAGTAAATTATAAAAAAGAAGATATTATGGAGCTGGATTTGGCATATGCTATTACTATTCATAAGTCGCAAGGCAGTGAATTTAAGACGGTAATAATACCTATTCATACGCAACATTTTAAAATGCTTTATCGTAATCTTATCTATACTGGACTGACGAGAGCAAAAGATTTAGCGGTCTTTGTGGGAACACGCAAAGCATTGTCAATGGCGATTCGACAGCAGGATGTTAGCCAGCGCCAGACTGCTTTAGAGACATTACTTAAATGATCCTGAAACTTTCCTATATGTTGTCTTTAGTATTTTTATATTTAATATTTCTACTCTTTATTTTTCTGTTCCAAAGGAAATTGATTTATTTACCTGAAACGTTTCCTTCAGACTGTTTAGCTGAGTTAACGAGCCCCTATAATTTAAAACCCTGGCCTGTTGAACAAGGCTACCGTGGATTTATTAATAGGAATCAGTTGCCACAGGCTAAAGGCACTATTGTGATCTTTCATGGGAATGCCGGTTCTGCTAAAGGGCGCTACTATTATATTGAAGCACTTGAACGACTTGGCTATCGTATAATATTAGCCGAGTATCCAGGATATGGGTCACGATTAAAGCGGCCTTCGGAAGCCATTTTAATTGAGGATGGATTGCAAACAACACTTTTGGTTCAGAAACAGTTTGAGGGGCCGGTATTTCTTTGGGGGGAGTCATTGGGAGCAGGCGTTGTTACTGGGATTATAAAAACAGGGAAAATTAAGGTAAAAGGGATTGTTCTTATGACCCCTTTTGATAATTTAGCTAATGTTGCCCATCATCATTTTTGGTTCTTTTGGGGTAAATGGCTAGCCATTGATAAATTCAATAATATTGAAAATTTAGAAAATTTTTCCGGAACTACGGCCGTTATTCTAGCCGGAAAAGATAAAATAATTCCCAATCGGTTTACTTTGAATTTGTATGAATCGATAGTAGGAAAAAAGCAAATTTGGAAGTTTGCCGAATCAGGGCACAATTCAGTACCTGTTAGCCCCGAGTCTTTATGGTGGTCTGAAGTAATGAAATTTATAAGTGATAATTAAAAAGAATCAGTGACGGGTTTATAAAGCACGAAGGGTTTTTTTGGGGGGAGTACCCCGATTTTTATTTGAGACTATGATAATTGAAAGGGTGCACTCAATTGTGAAGGAAAAAACAAATTGAATACACCCTTTCTTGTGCGTGGCTGTCATGGCTAGAACCGCACCCTTACACCGTGGGGGGGAAGAATGCTATGGATTGGTTCTCACGCACATAAAAATTAGAGTCTTAATTTTAACAACAGTTCATTTGTCTGATGGTTGAAAACCGGGATTCCAATCCGGGATTCTGCCTGTATGAATGGGTTTTCTTTATGGGTGAAATTAATTTTTAGTGTTTTGAGGAAATATTTTGTAGGTTGTAGAAAAGTCCATCACTGCTTTAGGTCAGCTAAAGAATCCTGGCTAACGATTATTAATTTTACCGTGCTTGAATAGCCTCGCTTTGATGGCAGCGATTGTTTTACGATGCACTTCTTGGCTCAAGTACTGGATTGTGCTGATCCTGTTACGGTTACAGTTCCGTGGATGTCTTTAGTTGATAATGCAAAACACATACCACAAAAGGTTGCTAAGTAGTGTTGATTTTTTAGTAAAAAAGGCATTGGCAGAGGCATGTGGATATGAAT
>Ga0209658_1002305_pt1 | contig 10187 bp, 8 predicted proteins | sample SaaInlV_150m_DNA_6_FD_184656 | JGI IMG/M metagenome (GOLD analysis project Ga0209658, IMG submission 184656) | Marine microbial communities from expanding oxygen minimum zones in the Saanich Inlet - SI037_S4LV_150m_DNA (SPAdes) (version 2) | ecosystem: Environmental > Aquatic > Marine >...
CGAAAAACGCGAGGTGGCAAACAACCTGTTGAGTTATTTTTAGGGAAGGCTGTTGATTTATTAACGGCTTAGAAATAATTGCACTTAATGTGCGAATTCAAGAAATTTAGTGGAAAATAAACATCCTATTACTCTATTTTTTTGCCACAACATTAATAGAGCCATTTGTAGGTATGTGTTTAATCAAAGCGTGTGGTTCATTTGGATATATAAATTTTTCATCAAGTGAATAAAAACTATATTTCATTGATGTCAAAATTTTTACAACCTTGTAAAAATCATTTATGTCGTCATATTGTTCAGGAGCAAGCTCCATGATTAAAGTGGTTTTCATTTTCTTTAATACATTTTTTGCACCTCTAAGAATTTCTAATTCATTTCCATCCACATCTAACTTAATTAAATCTAATGATGTTATATTGTTCATAGATACATAATCATCTAATGTTACCTCTCCTGCGCCAGAAATAGTTCTAAGCACTCCTTGATGTACTGAATGCCTTTTTTCATCTTTAGATCTGACCGACAATGGCCAACTTGAGTACAAATCCTTAACTTTTCCTTTACCATCATTATTTATTAGCATAATTTGATCCGATTGCACTCTTTTACTCAAACTTTTATTAATCAATAAATTTTTTGTTAGCTTGCTATAAGCGTATTTAGTAGGCTCTATCGCATAAACCTTTCCTTTTTTTCCTACTAGTTTTGCCATAGGCAATGTGTGTGCGCCAATATTAGCGCCAATATCAATTACCATACTATTGTTAGTAACTAGTCTTCTAATTGCTTGTGATGTTTCTTTTTCAAACTGGCCAAAAATAAATATTGAAAAATCTATACCTTCAGTTAAATCTAGCTCCCACAATATACCTCTTCTTTCAACTTTTCTTATTTTTGTTCCAAATAAGCTATCAAAAATAAAAATAAACGGACGATTAATTAAGGATGCAAAGTATATTTTTGATTTTGTAGAAATATTCATAATTTTTAAAACTTAAAATTTATGGTTAAAGTTTAAAGGATGTTTATTTTAATACATGAAAAGTATCTTTTAATGATAGTCTATTAAATAATTTTCAACTTTTTATAAGCAAAGAGTACCATCTTTAACAAGAGCCAACCGTGACGAAAGCGTGATATTTGGGTCTCCCCATAGTCTCTTGCGGCATAGCGAATAGGCACTTCTACTATCTTTAGGTTTAACTTGGTAGCACCGAAAATAAGATCAAAATCTCCGAAAGGATCAAACTCCCCAAAATAAGAGCGATTAGCTACAATCTTCTCATAATTTTTCTTAGTCAATACCTTGGTGCCGCAGAGAGTATCGGTAAATCTCTGGTTTAATAACCAAGTAAAGAGTACCGAGAAGGTACGGTTAGCCCAAAAGTTTAAGAAGCGCATTGCCTGATCATCCATAGGATAAACTAAGCGTGTACCATTAATATATTCCCCTTTACCCGAAGAAATTGCCTTGTAGAACTTTGGCAAATCCTCTGGTGGAACAGTCAGATCAGCATCCAAAATCATCAAAATATCCCCCCGTGCATGGTCGAAACCTTTTCGCACCGCATCCCCTTTTCCTTTTCCATCTTGCACCAGAACCTTGATATCTTTATCTGGATAGGCCTCAATCACTCGATGAATCTCATCTAGAGTACCATCTTGACTATTACCCTCTACATATAGAATCTCTAGATCTTCACAGAAATCTGGGAGTCTCTTTACTGCATTTTCAATATTCCCTCTCTCATTACGGCACGGAATAAGTACAGTAGTTGATGGCCGCTTTAACCCTACTTCACGCACTGGGCGGGCAACTAGATAATTTCTAAGTGAGAGACGACGGATTAGCGGTAAAGTGCCAATAAAACGGTTAATGAGTGAGCCCAAACCAAACAGACTGCGTGGCACCAACTGGCGCCATTCTCGTTTAACTGTTTCAAAATCAGCTAAATGTAAAAAACCCATAGTATCCTCTGTAGAAAGCCAGTTCATTTCAACTGATGGCATTTTTAGACCAATCTTCTCTCCTAGAGTAAGTAAAGGCTGCCAACGCCATGAGTAGTAGGAAATGATAAGTCGGGTATCTGGAGTACAAAGAGAGTGGAGTCCCTCAAAGGCATTCTCGCAATCATCCAAATAACCAATTGTATCTGAGAGAATGATAAAATCAAATGGGCCTTGTAATGAAGAAATTAAGTGTTTATCCTCTAAATCACCCTGGATAAATTCAAGATTTGGATAGTTTTTTTGTGCTATATCGACCATATTAGCACTTAAGTCAACCCCTACACCATAAGACGGCTTAAGTGCATTGAGCAATTGACCCGTGCCACACCCAAGCTCCAAAACACGCTGACCATCATTAACAAGAAAATTCATATAATTATAATCGTCATTATAAAAATACGAATTCCTTGCAATCCATTTATCACGATTTTCAGCTAGTTTATCTGCCCGCTCTTTAATAGCGCGTTTTCTGTTGCTTAATTTCACTATCATTTAACTTTTATATCTGGCTGTGTATTTTTTAATTATATATAAAATACCAATTACCGTAAACAACATTAATAAAGGTTCTAATGGCACCCTAAATCTTGATTGACCTAAGTATAAATAAGCAGCAGTAAAAAGAGAAATAACTTCAATTAATAATATTCCATGCGGTCGCCATTTTTTATTTTTAAGTAAATAAAATACCCCGACAACCCCTATTGCTCTTGAAATAATCGAAAATGCTGTTGTAAAAATAAAAATAAATAGATAAGAAAGATTCATGTCTCTTATTAGCTTAGAAATAGAATCTAAACCGTTAAAAGCATTGTTTTGAAAGTTCACAATAATGCTTTTACCATCAAGACCCAAATAGTTTCTTATATTGCTCGCGCCCCCTGAAAGAAATAATGTGCCCCACGAATCAATCAATGCCTTAGCATGAGAAGATAAAGGTTCGTCAATTATAGCTTTTAATGTAACTTGGGTAAGAACATGATTACAAGACCAATGCCCCTCATGCTCAAAACAGAAATTAGCCCCCCCTTCTTTAGATAAATAATTTGAATATATTCTTTCATGCTCTTGAATCGCATCAGACATAGACCATCCAGAACCTTTATTTTTTAACTGACGGTACTGATCTTTAAGATAATACCCAGAATTTGAGGTAAAAAAAACTTCACCAAACTTAATATAATTCCTAGCATACCATGGTGAAATTACAACCGCTCCAATAAGTACTATAATTAGTAATTTGGCCCACTGTGTCTTTCTATAAAGAACCAGCTGCCCATTCACATTCAATCTAACTCTAATTATTGAAACAATTAAAATAAATATTGGCCATGCTATTAATAAATAGAGGGCAACTGGTCTTGTTAAAGCTGCTAAACCTGTTAAAAACCCAAGAAGAATCATATTTTTTAATGAAAAATTATTTATTATTTTAGATGCTACGACTACAGACCATATAAATAAAAATGTAAACAATGTTTCACTTTGTACAAGATGTGCTGTAATTAAACTATTTGGATTAAATATAACAAGAGCATGTAAGGTTAAACTGAATTTATTAGTAAATTGCAATAAAATTTGTCTAGATAAAAATCCAGTCAAATAAAGCATTATAGATTGCATAAACACTATAGCAGCAGACGCCCCATCTATTCCAAAAATAGATATAGGTATTGCAAGAAATATAGAATACAGTGGCGTTCCATAAGTAAAGGGCTCGCCTTTACTGGAAAGAAATTCACCATGCTCTATAAAGCTTAGTGCTGGTATATAATATTGTGCAGCATCAGCTCCTTCAATAAAAGTTGCGCCATTATACGAAAAAAAATATAGGCCAAAATTAATAATAATAAAAGCTATTAAAACAACCCTCTCCGGCATATTGTTAACCATTTACTCCTTCTCTTAATTAGTCCAACCTGAATAATCCAGTATTTTAACAATCACACCCATCAAGTGACGAGTTTTTCTCAATAATAATCAAGTTGGCTACTTGTGCTTTATCTCTCTTATACCAGTACCCATAAATTGATGACAAAAAACCTAAAAATATCCTGGCAGAACACTCAACAAACCTCCCTTGCAGATGTAATAGTTGTTGAGCATAAATCTTTATCGCAGCTTTATTATGCTTAAAATTCTCATCATTCAAGCCTAATGCAACCTGAATGATGAGGCCTTATAAAAGCTAATCGCTAGAGACTTAACGTTTAAAAAGTTTATCGATTTATCCTTATCTGAGGGCGCGCCAAATAATTCAAGTATTTGGCGCTTTAGACAACCATTAAACACCAAAGGTTTATTGGCGACTTTACTCAATCAATATTATTAATACTACAAGAGACCTTTGCATAAATCAACCCAAATTATACCAATCCTGTAAAATAAAAACCATCTAAAAACAACCATAAAATATCAAAAAAATGTCTTGGAAAAACACGCAACAAACCTCACTCGCAGATGCTCTTGTTATTGAGCAAAAATCCCTATCAGAACTTGATGATGTGCACAACATCATCTTTTGGCCTGAGATAGAGAAGATTCTATCCAATCTATATTCATCAGTACGAGGTGCGCCTGCCTATCCGCCATTGATGATGTTTAAGATTCTTATCCTTCAGGTATAACACCCCCACAATTTAAGACAACAATTTAAGATTTTTTACTCCGAATTGTTGGGTTAAGTTTAACTCGTTCGAAATAAGAAATCTTAAATTGTTGTCTTAAATTGTGGGGGTGTTATAGATTCATCTATTGATTTAATCTATGGTAGTCACTCTTTGGAACACGTACAAGATATAGAAATTTTTAAGTCAGAAGTTAAGAGAGTTTTAAAGCCTGGAGGTTTTCTATTTTGGGAGGTTCCTAATGCGGAAGCCCCAAGTAACGGAGCAATGAATAATAAAATTCAAATCCCACATACTTATTACTTCAAAAAAAGTTTCTTTGAGTCTTGGTTTGATGAGGTTCTGCTAAACACCACGTTTGATTCCAAAAAAGGTATTATAGAAAATTGGGAAAATTATGAGAAAGAAAAAGGAGGAGTTATTCGAGCCCTAGGTAAAATTAATTGAAGATAGAAGTCGAACGAATAATCAAAGAGTCACACAACCATCACTCGCAAGATTAAACGCAATATGAGTGGCTTTCTATGACAATACTTCCCAAAAAAACACCACTTAAGGATAATGGTGTGAGCTACGTTAGAGTCAAAGCGGCTACTGATAAACTAAACTCAAGATCTATAAAATGTTTGAGATATAGAACACCTTTTGAGGTATTCTATAGCATGATTGATTGATGTCAGTCAATTGGAAGTTGTGCGTTTATGATGCGAATTAACCATATCCAAATAAACATTATTTAGGTTTTTTCTATAATGTTCTATACTGAAACAATTAATAATATTTTTATGTAATTTATTTGCATACTGAGAAAGCTTATTTGGATTCTTACTTAATAACAAAATTTTATCGGCTAATTCAGATGAATCTATCTGCATTGGCTGAATTAATTCATGATCAATTGGATTAACAACATATTCTGGCACAGGTATGGAATTTGCAACATCTGAAGCTAATACTGGTTGTGTTGGTTTAATTAACTCTCCAGAAACGTAATTATCAATAATTTCAGGAATTCCATCAATATATGAAGCCACAACTGGAACTCTATACAACCCTGCTTCAATACAAACATTTCCAAGTGGCTCTCGAATTGAAGGAACTACAAGCAAACTAATTGTATTAAAAAAATCATACGGGTCACTTACACGACCAACAAACTGTACACTCTTTAAATTTCTCACTCTATTCACCAACTCCTGCCTAAGAGGCCCATCTCCAGCAATAATTAGTTTAATATTTTCATGTTTTAAATTATGCATAGCACTAATTAAAACATGAATCCCTTTTGGGGTATCAAGACGACCAATAAAACCAATAAAAAAAGTTTCTTCATTTTCTAATGATTTTTTCTTGAAACTAATAGATGTGTTCACACCATTATGAATAACTTTTATTTTATTTTTCGAAATGCCAAACTTTTTTTCTACCAAGGTTTTAGTCGCCATTGAATTAGCAAGAACTAAATCTGATTTCCAAACAATAAATCTCAATATGAAGCCACGTTTTGAAGGCAGGTTCCATGCAGAGCCTCTCTCATGCACAATTAAATTTGTTACAGGGATAAAAAACAAGAAAATTGCAACCTTTAAGCTAGTAAGATTGTTATAAAAGTGGACTATTTTAGACTTGGAAATAAGGTCAAATATTAAAGATACTAGATTTCTTAACTCTAGGATATTTAATATATTTGTAGAAAATTGATACTGATCATCTACCCTTCCCAGTGTATAAATTGTATGCTTATATTCATTGCCGCTGATAATTTCTAGCTTCATATATTCAGAAAAATTTCTCTGCACACCGCCAACACCTGACAAGCCTACAAAATGACAAACCCTAACATCAGAATCTAATTTATTTGTCATTTTCTTACGATGTGTTTGTTTCATATAAAATCAAGAAAAAAGCAACTTATGATATATGTTAATAATATTTTTAGCATGCTCATGTGAAGAATATTTTAAAATTGCAACAGTGTTTGCCTTATTTATCATTCTGTATTTAGATTCATTATCATCAATACACATGTTGCATTTGCTTATAAAACTGCTTGTATCATTATGATTATACAATCTACCTGTTACTTCGTTATCAATAATCTCAGAATGTCCTCCACCTCGAGCTGCCAATACAAAAGTTTTCTGTATCATAGCCTCAACTAAAGTCCTGCCAAATGGCTCTTGATTACTTGGGGCAATCATCAGGTCAAACGCGGAAATTATCCTGCTAGGATTAGAATTAAATCCAGCAAAAGTAACGATATCTTTTATTTCTAAATTATTCACTAATTTTTCTAGAGAGTCTACATATTCTTTTTTACCTGTACCAACGATTATCAAATGCAGATTTAAATTACTTTTTTTTGTATATTTTGCAAAACATTTAATAAGAAAGTCAACATTCTTCCAATCTACAAGACGCCCAATGTACCCGAATAAAACAGTATCTTCTGGCACACCATAAAGTGTATTAATCCACTTTCTAGATTTCTTTTCATCATAATATTTATTAGTATCAAATGGATTTAGAACCAGCTTTTTCCTTGATTCTGGTATATTATCAGGCAACGATTGATGAACATATTTAGAGATTGTTACAAAATAGTCGGCCAAAACTGTGGAAATCCTCCATAATACTGAAGACGACATTATTGACCTTTGATGCCATAAATAAACTACGCCAGACAATCTAGTAGGTAATGACCATGTAAGATTTATTCGTAAATCATTACCATGCACAATATCTATTTTATTTTTGTGTATAAAATTATGCAATTTAAAAAAATTAAATATTATGCCAAAGGTTATTTTTAAAAAAGATGGCGATTCTCCAGCTAAATATTTAACAGGGACATATTCATATTTTATATTAAGGCTGTCTAATAACTGAGACAAGGGCCCTGTATTATGCAAAAGGAAGATAGGGGTGATATTGCTTTTTTTTAATAAAGAATATAATTCCAAAATAGAGTGATGACTACCACCAACAGAATCTCCTACAAATGGAAATAATACTCTCAAAATATTACTAAAATATAATCAATAAGATCTGAATCAAGATAACTTTAGAAACTCTTTTCTAAAGATTTTGCTCAGAATTGTTAAGCCTAAACTCATATTCCTTGAGGTGTAATACAACATTTTTTTTACATACCTTTAAATTTCATCAATCTAGTTTCTGCGTAACTCCAAAAACAACCCAATACTGTTGATGCCCTAAGTGTTATTATTTGTTAATTAATCTATATCTTTCAACATCTTACATGATAGCCAAGAGGAAACATTTCTATACCCTCTAGAATCAAATAATATTCTAAAATAAGAGACTGGTGCCAATGCATATGATGGATGTATAAAATATTTAAATACATTTCTTTCAAACCTATGCCACCTCGATTTTCCAATTGGAGCAAATAAAATCTTAAATAGCATGCGCAACCATCTCAGACTAATAGGGTAAATAATCTTATCATTAACTTTTATATAGTGCCATACATTACCCCAATTATTCTCATATAGTACCTTAGTGTATAAATTCTGATCAATTTTATATTTATAAGGTACACTTTCCCAGAAAGTTAACATATCATCAGACCACAATGGCAATCTCCATTCATAACCAAAGTATTCATAAGTACGTTGTTGACCTATAACCATCTTACTTTGACGACCAATGCACTCAGAACATTCCATCATAGCATATTGATATTTATCAATATCAATTGAAGTTGTTATGCGCGAAGATAGTGTATTTTTAAGTTCGTATATTATTTTTTTATCATTAGACAATGACCTGAGATCCATCCATAGAGAAAAATGCTTATTCATAAACTTTCCCCAACTTATTTCGTCCATATTTTGTGGATTTTTTATTACATCTAGTGTCGAGCCTATATGCCCACCAGAAATAAAATCACCAGAATTTCCATTCACAATTATCGCATCATCATCAATTAACTTAGTTTTTTTTAATAAAAATACCTCATATACTTCTTGTATATTATGAATATAAGCAAAAGACTTGAATGCACTTGTGTATTCAATATACTCTTTTGATTGAAAAAACTTCTTCTTATCTTTTAATGTATCAGGAATATAAACCCATTTATATCCCAACTTTTTTGCAATAACCTCACTAACTAGTGTCTCAAAATTTCCTTTTCTACCATACGAAAAACAAACTACATTTTTTAATCCAACTTTTTTTAATCCACATACAACTAGTCGAGAATCGTTTCCTGCACTAAGCGGTACTACAACTTGCTTATTGCCTATATTATTCTTGATTTTTTCAAATGTTTTTAATAAAGTGTTTGAGAGTTCATCGTGTAATTGATCTTCTGTTCTGTCAATCGCTTTCCAAGGAGAATAAGTATAATAAAAGCCTCTACAAAAACAATTACTTGTTATAAATAGATACTCTCCGCTTTCTAAGCGTTTAATGTCTCTATACAACGTTTTATTAGAGATTGTATACCCAGACATTGCAATTTCTAATTCGGCCTGTTTATCTAAATTACTGTCATCTAAATCAAGTTTGTTTTTTAATAATGGGGCATGATTGCTTATTAAAATTTCATTATTCTTATAACTTATAAATAATGGAATAGAGCAAATTTTATCAACTGCGGTAATTATTGACGATTTATATTCAATTACAATTGCGTAGTGTCCACATAGAGTTTTAAGCCAATTTGATACAATATTTTCTTCTTCAAGATTATTGACAATATACTCTGCCTTTACCAATATACCTTCAATATTTATATCGTCCAAATAGCCGCAAAACCATAATTTTATATTATCTTTTTTGTAAAGCCTCCAACCAAACTCTTCTCGCATAATAATACTGGCATTATCATATTTTTCACCCAACATAGCAATCTTTCTTTAACTCTTCACCAATTTTTTTCATAGCATCTTGTTGTGGCATATTCTTCCAAATTCCTACGTGCTTATTAATATCTTCGTAATTAAACCTAATACCTTTTTCTTTATGAGAAAATTCAATGTTTAGGAATTTTTTAATCTCTCCTATAATTCTTTCATAATGCAAAAAAAAGTCCTCAAAATTTAACCGTAACACTTTATCTTGCATAAAACTATCATCAATATCTTGTATTTCTTTTTTTCGCACAGCATGATGCCATGCAATATATTTATACACTGAATTTTTATCCATAATATCGCTCCCTAAAAGTCTTTTTTCATTAATCATTGTAGCGTATATATCCCTTGGGTCCCTATCAACTATTATTAATTTTGCATTATCAAAATACTTAAGTGTTTTTTTTATATTTATAGGGGAGATAGCCTGATCCAACACAATTTTAGATATTTTTTTATTTTCCGCATAATTTTTAAAAATTCTTCTTAAGTATTGCTTTGTTTCTATAAGAAATTTATCTTTAGATGGGTGAGAAAAATGCATTGGAATAGCATTACTTAAACCAAACTTACTTTTAATCCTTTGCTTGAAAGATTGAAATGAATTTAAATAATAGCGATTGAGCATAGTATCTCCAAAATACATAAAATCATTTATTCT
>Ga0209658_1002314_pt1 | contig 10167 bp, 9 predicted proteins | sample SaaInlV_150m_DNA_6_FD_184656 | JGI IMG/M metagenome (GOLD analysis project Ga0209658, IMG submission 184656) | Marine microbial communities from expanding oxygen minimum zones in the Saanich Inlet - SI037_S4LV_150m_DNA (SPAdes) (version 2) | ecosystem: Environmental > Aquatic > Marine >...
AAACAAAAGCTGTAGTTGGCGATTTACCATTTACTCTAAATTCAGGAGTAGAGGAAACTCTTGATTGGATGAATATTGAAAGGAAGTAAGGTAATATGAATAAAATAAACATACTAGTTACAGGTGGCGCTGGCAATATTGGAACAAACCTTTGCAACGAACTGCGCTCTCGTGGGCACAAAGTCATCTCCAGCGACCTTTACAATACAGAACGAGACGATTACATTCGATGTGATGTGCGAAATTATAGACAGCTTCAGTATGTTTTTGATGAATTAGGTCCATTTGATTATGTATATCATCTAGCAGCAGAATATGGCCGCTGGAATGGTGAAGCCTATTATGAAAATTTATGGCAAACCAATAATGTAGGTACAAAACATATATTGCGTTTACAAGAAAAATTAGGTTTTAAACTTATTTTCTTTTCATCTTGTGAGGTTTATGGGGATTATTCAGGATTTATGACCGAAGATGTAATGGTTAATAATAAGATTTCTGACACCTATCAGATGAATGATTATGCCATTACAAAATGGGCTGGAGAACTTATGTGTCTAAATTCTACTGCTATGTTTGGCACTGAAATTGTACGTGTGAGGCCCCTGAACTGTTATGGACCCCATGAACATTTCACGCCATACAGAGGGTTTATACCAAAATTCATTTATCATGCGTTAAATGATAAACCATATACTGTTTATAAAGGGCACAAACGAATCATTGATTATGTAGAAGATTCGTGTAATACCTTTGCAAATATTGTAGATAATTTTATCCCATGTGAGGTTTATAATGTTGGAGGCAGAGTAGAATGGGAGAAAGATATTAAGGAATATTCGGACATCGTTTTAAGGGTAATAGGAAGGGATGATTCTTTGGTGGAATACAAGGAAGCTGAAGCATTTACGACTATTGTTAAGACTGTAGATTTTTCTAAGGCTATAAAAGACTTAGATCATAATCCAGTCGTTGGGCCGGAAGAAGGAATCAGGCGAACAGCCGAATGGATGAAAGATTTATATAAGCTTTAATAATCATTAAAAATAAAATACCATTAAGGAAAAATAAATGAATAATTATGATTATAGGGTCAACTTAGTTGATGACTACTTAAAAAAACTTAATTTATCAAATGAAATTAAAAAATACTATAGTGGTCGAAATATTCTAGTAACCGGAGGAGCTGGTGCTATAGGAAGTAATCTGGTAACAACTCTTTCTAAATTAGTTGGTAATGATGGCATGATAATTGTTTTGGATAATCTGAGCGCAATCAAAGGAGATGAGCCCATAGACTTACCGCCATTGTCAAACATGATGTTCGTTAATGGCGATATTCGAAATGATATTGATTTAAAGCGTGTATTCCGTGAAAAACCGACAATTGTTTATCATTTAGCTGCCTTTTTTGCAAATCAAAATTCTGTGGATTATCCGGAGACTTCAGCTGACGTGGATATTCACGGTATGATAAAGTTATTGGATTTAGCTCAATTTACAGGTGTGGACAAGTTCGTCTATGCATCAAGTGGTTGTGCAATTTATGGCTCTTATGGTGAAATGCCACTTAAAGAAGATTTTATTTCTCTACACCTTACAACGCCATATCAGGTTAATAAAATGGCTGGTGAAATGTATTCTAATTTTTATTTTCATCATTATGGGTTAAAAACAGTTAATTGCCGTTTTTTTAATTCATTTGGTCCTGGGGAAGTACCTGGACAGTATCGCAATGTGATTCCCAATTTTGTTTATTGGTCAATGTTAGAGAAGTCTCTACCATTAACCGGGACTGGTGATGAAACGCGAGATTTCACCTATGTTCTTGATTTGGTGCAAGGCCTTATTAAAGCAGGTTACTATGAAGATGCTATCGGTCAAGCATTCAATCTTGCTTCAGGCAAAGAAACAAAAATAAAGGATATGATTTCTATGGTGAATAATGCTACAGGTAATGCAACTCCCATTACAGAGTTTCCACCAAGGAAATGGGATACTAAAAAACGATTGCTCGCATCAATAGATCTAGCTGGTAAACTCATAGATTATAAACCCATAATTAGTTTTGATGAGGGCTTGAAATCAAATTTTGATTGGTTTAAAACCAATTGGGAAAAAATTCAAAAGGCAGCTGATTTCCCCATTGGAATGAGTAGTGCAGTCAGAAAATAATGAAACATATTACAATAAATTTGTATTTATGTATTTTTTTACTTTTAGTGGCAACAAAAGAAAATAAGATAATATGAAAAAAGTATTATTTGTATTTGGAACTCGTCCAGAAGCAATAAAAATGGCTCCAGTAATAAATGAATTCAAGAAGGATTTAGATAATTTTGATACAATTGTGGTAGTCACCGCTCAACATAGAGAAATGTTAGACCAGGTATTGTCTCTATTTGAAATTGTTCCTGATTATGATTTGGATTTAATGGCGCCGAATCAGACATTAGAAAGTTTAACAGCTAAAATTCTAACGTGTATCGCTGATTTATTGAAGGATATAAAACCAGATATTGTTTTAGTTCAGGGAGATACCACAACAACATATGCAACCGCATTGGCCTCTTTTTATAATAAAATCCCCGTTGCACATATTGAAGCTGGTTTAAGGACGAATAATATTTATTCTCCTTTTCCAGAAGAAATAAATAGAAGAATGACTACATCTATGGCATCCTATCATTTCCCGCCCACAGAAAAATCCCGCCAAAATTTATTAAATGAAGATGTAAACGATAACGTAGTAATAGTTACAGGGAATACGGTTATTGATGCTTTACTAACAGTTTCAAATAAAATTGATTTAGATTCAATAAAATATGATTGTTACTTCGCAGATAAGTTCAATATTCAGTTTAATGAGCATAAAATAATTCTTGTAACGGGCCATAGAAGAGAAAGTTTTGGCGATGGCTTTGAGAACATTTGTAATGCTATTAAAAAATTAGCAGAAAACAATAATATAAAAATCATCTACCCTGTGCACCTGAATCCGAATGTTCAAGAACCCGTTAGTCGAATATTAAGCAATATAGAAAATGTTCATTTAATTCCACCGCAGGATTATGTGTCATTTGTTTTTTTAATGAAAAAAGCGTATATCATTCTTACAGATTCTGGTGGAGTACAAGAAGAAGCACCTTCATTAGGTAAGCCGGTATTGGTTATGCGTGATACTACTGAAAGACCAGAAGGTATTGTGGCAGGTACAGCAAAATTAGTTGGAACAGATATTAATGAAATATTATCAACTGTAGAATTATTATTAAACAATCAAGTAGTGTATGAAAAAATGGCAAAAGCAATTAACCCATATGGTAATGGTTCTGCCTCAAAATCCATATATAACAATATATTAAATAAATTGAGATGAACTTATGAAAAAAATACTTATCACAGGCGGTGCAGGATTCCTCGGGTCCCATCTATGTGAAGAATTGTCCCAAAATGGGAATGATATTATTTGTGTGGATAATTTTTTTACAGGTACAAAACAGAATGTAGCTCATCTATTAAATAAACCAAATTTTGAGTTGTTGCGTCATGATGTAACATTCCCACTTTATGTAGAGGTAGATGAAATATATAATTTGGCATGCCCCGCTTCGCCTGTCCATTATCAATTCGATCCTGTCCAAACAACTAAAACATCTGTCCACGGCGCCATCAATATGTTAGGTTTGGCCAAACGATTGAATGCAAAGATCTTTCAAGCGTCCACCAGCGAAGTATATGGAGACCCCACAGTCCACCCTCAAGTTGAATCATATTGGGGGAATGTAAATCCCATTGGCCTTCGATCATGCTACGATGAAGGTAAACGGTGTGCAGAAACATTATTTTTTGATTATAACCGCCAATATAATCTCAATATAAAAGTGGCAAGAATTTTTAATACCTACGGCCCTAGAATGCATCCAGATGATGGAAGAGTGGTATCTAATTTTATTGTTCAAGCATTAAAAGGGGAGAACCTCACTATATATGGTGATGGTAATCAAACACGCTCTTTTTGTTATGTAGATGACCTGGTGGAAATTATAATCAAATTCATGGCCACAGAAAAAGGGTTCACCGGCCCAATGAATATTGGAAATCCCAATGAGTTTACCATGACCGAGTTGGCGGAATTAACGTTGGAATTAACCAATTCAAAATCCGAATTGATTTTTAAGGACCTTCCTGAAGATGATCCCAAACAACGTCAGCCTGATATATCTTTGGCTAAAGAAAAATGCGGTTGGGAGCCCAAAACACAATTAAAAGAAGGTCTCCAAAAAACAATAGACTATTTTGATTCAATATTAACCTAATCCTCATGGCCATCCGTTTATTGCAGAGCAAAGTGTTCTGCTTTTTTGTTTTTATACACGTCAATTCAATAGTTGGAGTTTGGCAAATAGGATTAAAACACTAATAAACTGTATACGTTATCTATAAAATTGCTGCTTGTGTTTATCAAGCAATATGAGTTCTTTGCCAACTCATGTGGGAAGTTCCCTATAGAATGTTAAAGGAATAAATTATAACGTAGCATGGTTAATAACCCTCTTTAATACTTTTTATAAATAACTTGATAGCATTACATAAAGTTGTTTAAGCTCATGCGTATGAGTGAATAACTCATATAAACAGAAAAGCCCTCCCAATGTAAATCAGGAAGGCTTTTCTTACCATTATAAAAACGGATTCTTTGTCAGCCCTTAGCCGCCATCGGATCCGTTTCTATTTACACGGGAAGGCAATGTGTCCATCCCGAACTCCACGATTCTTGCATCGCGTTTTCCGAAATGAGCATAAACTGCATCACGCATACGCCGAGCAACATCCACAGCTGAATCCCTGGCCGTATAAAGGGCCTGGGTAGCTGCTTCTGCCGCACCGGCAGCATTCTGTTTGGATTGAGTTGCACCTTCCAGTGCCGTAATGGCACCGTCCAGATCAGCTTCAGATGGACTAGCAGGCGTATACTCAACAGTATACTTTACCAATCCGGCTTTTAGCTGCCGCAACTGCTCCAAAAGAATAGCAGGTTTAGTTGATATGAGCTTTGCCATATTCAACCTCCATTCATTTATCCGGAATTGAGCGAATTAAACTTTATCATTAAGCCTGTTTGTCCCTCTGTCATAGGGGGACCACAGGGGGTTTCAGAAATAAAATATGGGATAGAATTATATCACCCATTAGATTATTTGTACACCATTGTTGACAAAATCACTCAATCCAGGATTCGTTAAACTATACACTCTCGCCAAATGTGTATAGAAGTTACTGTTTAATTAGCATTTCTGCTCCTATTTGGCAAGCGAAACAGATATGCTCTTTTTTTCTGTGGAAATTTTTATTCCCTTTAACACGAGATCACTCAAACACTTTTCAACTCATAACAGCTCACAGTTCACTGATCACCGTTCTCCGTTCACAGACTTGTTAAGCGTAGTGACGAAGGAACGTAGATTAATCAATTTTTTTAAACATCCTCCAGCGCCGTTAGAGTCTGTTCTGTCTTCTTCGTTTAACATTTCTCATCCTAAACGGCGCCCGAATAAGAAATGTTTTTCTTCATTCCATATGGAAAATGGGAATATACGCACATCTTAACTATCCGAACAAACGGAATAGTGTGAATAATTAAACAAATAAGTTGTTAATCTTATATTTGTAATATTTATTGTGCGAATTATACTTGTTTTCTGTGTAATGCTGGTGTAATATAGTGTTAATCTTTACTACGGCGATGGCAATCCATACCTTTTTCCCCTGTAATAGGGGAAATATAAATGGGTCAAAAAATACGGTTATCTGTCGTCAATTTAATAACCAGAGAAAGAGGTATTTTCATGCACATCGGAGGAGAATCATTAACATTTGAACAGCAGGTTATTCTGTCTCTCAAGAGTTTTCGGAAAAATAAGAAAATCACACAAACACAGCTAGCGGACAGCATTGGTGTATCGCGGGACACGATTGCCCGAATGGAATCTGGCAAGGCACGGGTCTATCTTGGAATGGTAAGGGATATTGCCGATGCCTTGGATGTCCTATTGCAGGATCTGCTTCAGGAAGAGGAAAACTCACAAGACGTGCCTGAAAATATTTCACCTTCTCGATCTGACATTCATGTTGAATACAGTAATAAGGATGTGTCATTGCCCGCTGTGCCTCCTAATCCTAACCTTAATCCCGTCCTGAGCGTAGTCGAAGGGCGCAATTCCTATCTCGATGAAAAAGCAGTGGAATCTTATGGGGAACCCATGAAGGAATATATTCTAAACCACCATCTTTTCTGGCATTGGGTCCCGTTAGAAGATTTGCCCGGCTTAAGTATTTCATCCATTGTGGAAGCGACGTTAAACCAAGGCCGGGAAGAGGATGTAAAATGGTTGTTTGATACAATCGGTGTAGAAAAAGCAGCTGATGTATTTAAACGGGGAATTTCCGGTATCAGAACAAATTACAATGATGAGATTATATCCTTCTTCCACGCGTATTTTACCCGTCATGTACCCAAAAGTTACCTTTAGAGGGCAGGGAAAAGATAAATCTACATGTTTAATCAGATATTTCATTTCTTTACCAAATTCTACCTTCTAAAGGTAGTTGAATGATGAAAAACACATATACCCACTACTACAATAAAGGATACCATAAAAAAATCTTAATTGTGTGATATAATCCAAACATCCCAACCTTTAAAGTTTTCCCTGTAATAGGGGAAATACACCGCGTCCGACCTTTGGCGGAAAGGGGTTATTAAAAACACGTAGAATCCTATGAAGAATGTCAAAGAAGTCAATAAACAAAAATTAAAAACTATCAGGCGGTTACATCGAAATCGACCTACACCATGGGAATTAAAATTATGGCAATGTCTGAAAAATAGACAAATCGATGGGCATAAATTCCGCAGACAGGTTAGTATTGAAAATTATGTTGTTGATTTTTGTTGTCTGGAATTGAAACTGATCATTGAAGTCGACGGCAACGGTCATTTGCATCCAAGCCAACGAAAAAAGGATAAAGAAAGAACGGAAAATCTGGTAAAATGGAGATATACCATCATTCGTTTTTTCAATAATGAAATTGATGAAAATCTCAATGAAATTTTAGAAATAATATCTCAAAAATGCAGAGAGTTGGATACCTAACCTTTTATCAATATTTAAAACCCCCATTTTCCCCCTACGACAGGGGGATTCGAAAGGATTTCCTGAACATGAAACTATTTACAGCCATTAAGTTTTCCCCTGACTCTCTCCCGTGCCTGTCCCGTACCGAAGGTCGGGGTAATAGGGGAGAATTAAAGTTGGTAATCCCAATTTTTTGTCGGGGAGTTTAAAAGGTATATGCACATGTTCGATAATATTCTCACAGAAGAACAAAAAGAATTAATCCCGTATTTTGAGCAATTTTCCCGCGAATATTGCCTTGTGGGCGGCACGGCCATTGCATTACACATTGGCCACAGAAAATCCATAGATTTTGATTTATTTACGCTGGATAGAATAAAACCCAAAGTAATAAATCGTTGGATGGACAGCCTACCTTTTGAAGAAAAACGTATTATCTTTGAAAATAGCGATCAAATTCACATGAATATTGATGGAGTTCGCACTACATTTTTTTCATTTCCTTTTAAAATACAGTGCTTAAATAATATAAATGGTTTGCCATTTCCATCCTTATTGACGCTTGCTGCTATGAAAGCATTTGCTTTGGGAGGCAGGGCAAAGTGGAAGGATTATGTAGATTTATTTTTTATAATAAAATATCATCATTCAATAAAACCAATCATCAAAGAAGCCGGGGAATTATTTCCGGACAGATTTGTCAGTGGGCAGTTTCGTCGGCAGTTGCGTTATTTTAACGATATAGATTATGATGAAACGGTAGATTATTGTGTTGACCCTGTTCCGGAAGAAAGGATTAAACATTTCCTTACCGGTGTTAGCATCGATCCATTTTAGTTTTTATAGTACCCCGATCATCCGTGATCCGGAATTACCTCCACCCCAGTCAATCCGAGTGATCCGCCGGCTGGCGGAGCCAGAGGAATCTAAATTCGAAGAGCAAGGTCATCTGATGAAGATTCCTCACACTTCGGTTCGGAATGACAGACATTTTTTTCACCAACCCTACCTTTGCGAAAGTTTAGAACCTTCCGCAAAGTTTTTTCTTTACCACTAACCAAATCTTCTAGTTTTTTCCTCGCCTTGGAAGAATCCGGGATCCAGAGGAAGTATTATCCTAAAGGAAGAGGCGATTTTTCTGTATGACCCTTTGGAATCAAAATTTTTGTTCAAGAAAGAATCTTGGGGAGTTTAAAATCGTCCCGATGGAGAAATCGTCCTCCCCGGATTGTTCCGTAGCGAAAGCTTCTTTTGATACTTTTCTTACGTTAAGAAAAGTAGATAACACAAACGATCCTGTTCATCCCTGATCGTGGATGCCTTCCATTCTCTTTGCTGCGTTTTGTCATTCATAACCCACCCAGAAATAAAAAAGGCGATCTTAAGACCGCCTTTTTTTAAATAGTGCAAATAGTTTTTATTACAAAGCGTAAGCTGCTGCTACATAAAGCCGAAGCAATTGAGCAGGAGATTCAAAGGTATCCGAAGCATTTCCCAGTGGGTTTGCCAGATTTACGCCCACGCTGATGTTAACCGGCGCTTGAATAGGTAGTACCGCTGCCGCACCTGCTGAAATACCGACACCCGTAGGAACCAATCCAACTCCCGCATGAACGATTATTGGCACAGGAAGAGCAACAAGATCATTTAGAGCCATACTAACTCCGGGCCATACTTCAACCCATGATTCTTCCGCATCCAAATGGTTTTTTCCTGATGTCATTCCAATAAAGGCACCTACGCCAAGATTAAAAGGTCCTGCTGCAATGGTAAACGGTGCTTGTATATTGAGCCCAAAAGATGTGGCACTCGTGTAATAATTACTTTTATATACCGGGAATCCAAATACTCCACCAACGGTCCATCCCGGCGCATCCTGAGCTTCTGCATCCTGTGCGGAGACCGGATTTAGACTAATAGATGCAATTAGAATACCTGCAAATAGTGTAGTCAGTATTTTCTTCATATTTAAGCTCCTTTGCTTGTGTGTGGTTTATTTTATTTCTTAAAGGAATTTACGGTAAAATAACCAAAGTATATCCACTATTATTGTAATATTCCCCAACCCAGTCATTCCGAGCGAGTCCTTTCGGGACGACGAGGAATCTAAATTAGCAGAGCAAGGTCACTCGATGAAGATTCCTCACACTTCGGTTCGGAATGACAGACGTTTTTTTATCCAACCATACCTTTGCGAAAGTTAGATTTTCTTTAATTATCATTTATTAGGCAACCAAAAATTTGGATTTATCATATTCCTACTTCCGCAAAGGTTTTTAGTTACCTCGATCATTATAAATCCACCATTCCAGTCATTCCGAGCGAGTCCCCTCGGGACGACGAGGAATCTAAATTCGAAGAGCAAGGTCTATTGATGAAGAACCATCATCCACCGGCTGGCGGAGCCAGAGAAATCTAGAATAGAAGAGCAAGGTCATCTGATGAAGATTCCTCACACTTCGGTTCGGAATGACAGACATTTTTTTCACCAACCCTACCTTTGCGAAAGTTTAGAACCTTCCGCAAAGTTTTTTCTTTACCACTAACCAAATCTTCTAGTTTTTTCCTCGCCTTGGAAGAATCCGGGATCCAGAGGAAGTATTATCCTAAAGGAAGAGGCGATTTTTCTGTATGACCCTTTGGAATCAAAATTTTTGTTCAAGAAAGAATCTTGGGGAGTTTAAAATCGTCCCGATGGAGAAATCGTCCTCCCCGGATTGTTCCGTAGCGAAAGCTTCTTTTGATACTTTTCTTACGTTAAGAAAAGTAGATAACCTTAAGGATTATATTGTACTTCTCCCATTCCAGATAAAATTTGCCTCACCCCAACCATAGCTTTGCGAAAGTTTGAACCTTCCGCAAAGGTTTTTATGTACCACTATCCAACTCTTTTAGTTTTTTCTCGCCTTGGAAGAATCCGGGATCCAGAGGAAGTATTATCCTAAAGGAAGAGGCGATTTTTCTGTATGACCCTTTGGGGTAATATTTTTTGTTCAAGAAAGAATTTCGGGGAGTTTAAAATCGTCCC
>Ga0209658_1002320_pt1 | contig 10160 bp, 12 predicted proteins | sample SaaInlV_150m_DNA_6_FD_184656 | JGI IMG/M metagenome (GOLD analysis project Ga0209658, IMG submission 184656) | Marine microbial communities from expanding oxygen minimum zones in the Saanich Inlet - SI037_S4LV_150m_DNA (SPAdes) (version 2) | ecosystem: Environmental > Aquatic > Marine >...
ACATTTGGTTGGTGATACAATAACGCCACAAAACAAATTATGTATTTCTAAAACCCGCGATAACTAATATTAGAAATAGGTGGGAAGTGTATCAATATTCATGACATTATCAATAGAGGAGTCAGTTTGAAACAAGTATTGATTGAAGTAGTCGAATTTTAATTGTTCCTGTGGAGTATGTTTATGTACGGTGCGCGCGATCATTTTATATAATTTGAAATCGGGATAACGTTCGTCGCCGTTTTTCTTGTATAACACATTTTTGTCGTTATCATCAAGGCACCATCGATGGATAGTTTTCTGTAGTTCATCATAATCGTCGCATTCAAGTTGTTCTGGAATAATAAAATCATAAATAGAACAACCTAATCGACAAAGATCAAAACTCATGTTCGGTTCAATTCTCGGTTTTTTTTCATTAAAGAATGGTTCGGTGTTATATTGGGTGTCTGCGTCACCACTTGGCGCGAAACTATCACTGCAATATACAATATTATTAAATGTGTAAATACTGCGTCCAAAATCTATAATTTTGTAAATTTTGCCAAAAGTAGGAACCTTGTATGTCTTGTTCTCAAATCTATAATATAGATACGGTAATTCGGTATTAATATACATAATATTATTTGTATGTAGATCGTTATGAGTAAACAAGAATAATTTTTGGTATGTAATTAATGACATAATAACTTGAAAAAGGGCACTTGATGCAGTATCAATTGTAAAATCTCCACTTGTAAATAGGTCATCGAAAGTTCCGTCACATTTTTCAAGACAAATTAACTGTACTGGGAAATCTTTTATAATTGCGTATTTTTCATGTTCGTCTGCCGACAATTCGGATCCATCACTTTCGGTCTCGTCACTTTCGGTCTCATCACTTTCGGTTTCCCAGTCAGATTCACCTTCATCGTCAGAGTTGGCATTGCTTTCATTTGAGTCGGTCGTATATGCGAGTGAACTGTCATCGCTACTATTGGACATATCGTCGTCCATAGTTTCGTTTTTGTCAATATTGCTTTCATTCATTGCTTCATCATATATAATACATGAATCGACGGGTTCGGTATTAGACTGAATATCGGTAATAATATCATCAATTTTGATAGCATTCAGACTATATTTATTTGTTTTTGATATACATAGTTTATTGCGTTTACATCTAGAACCGTCGGTCATAACCTCATCGTTGCTTACATTTTCCAAGGTGAATAATGTATTTACATTTTCGTTGAAAAAACAGGATGATGCTAGAAATTCAATATCATCAGTGATAACACATTTATGATTCGATTGTATGCCTAGATATGACCCATAAAAGTCGAGAGAGTTCGTGATATTATGAGTATGCATAGTCATACTGCTGAGATAACAAAAGAAGGTGTCTACATAAGCACAATTGTTAGTAGATTTTAATTTCGGAAGCACGTGATGAGATTTATCAGTGGAGATAGCATCGGAATAGGGTAGATTAGTAATGAATTCTCTATCGTCTTCATATTTACCAACCATGTAGCGAAGTATGTCAAGTAAAGGAGAATATTTAATAAAGGAAGGTTTATTCAATGTGTTGAAATGACAATCGGTAACTAAATTTCTATTTCTAAAATGATAAGGATGGTTTAATTGAATAGAATCATGATTTTTGTTGGACATTGTGAAATGTAAATCGTAGATGGGATTATAATTTTGTAAATTATAAACATTGCTAGATGAAATATCTAGAGTAGTAGATTCGTCAATAAAAGAGGGTATAATCGAACCTTCTAAATGTTTGGGTTTATGATATCCTATCGAAAATTTAGACTCTAATTCATGAGAGGTCATCGCAATTAAATTATATTATATACGAATTATTACAAAATATATTAGCATTTTAAACCAATAACATGAAGTGCTCGTTTAAAATACTTTAGTATTATATAATTATAAAGTATTGGAATCAAATATGACATTGGAATTGAAAAAATTTAATATGCGCGATATAACATTCAAGGCCGATGAGAATAAAGGTCCAGTAGTAGTTATGATTGGGAGACGTGATACGGGTAAATCCTTTTTAGTGAGAGATTTGCTGTTTTATCATCAGGATATTCCCGTCGGCACTGTAATGTCTGGAACGGAAGCGGGTAACGGTTTTTATGCGGCACATGTACCCAAGGTCTTTATCCATGAAGAATATAATACAGTGCTTATAGAGAATGTACTGCGTCGGCAAAAAACGGTATTAAAGCAAGTAAATAAGCAGTTAACCGAGTATAAACGAACGACAATTGACCCAAGATGTTTTGTAATTTTAGATGATTGTCTATACGACCAATCTTGGACTCGTGATAAAATGATGCGTTTGTTGTTTATGAATGGTCGTCATTGGAAAATCATGTTAATCATTACAATGCAGTATCCATTGGGTATTCCTCCCAATTTAAGAACAAATATAGATTATGTATTTATATTAAGAGAACCTTATTTGACAAACCGTAAACGTATATGGGAAAATTATGCGAGTATGTTTCCAACGTTGGAATCATTTTGCGGAGTTATGGATCAGACTACCGAAAATTATGAATGTTTGGTTATTAATAACAATGCGAAATCGAATAAACTAAACGATCAAATATTTTGGTACAAAGCCGAAAGTCATCCAGATTTTCGTTTAGGTGCGAAAGAATTCTGGGAAATATCGAAAAATATGGGATCTGATGATGAAGATGATGCGTATGATCCAAGTAAGTCAAAAAAGAAGGGACCGCAGATTAACGTTAAAAAAAGCAAATGGTAGGAAACATTGTATAATATCCATCTGATATGAATGGATATTATATTTGTAGCATTGTTACTGAATTCAAATCATGGATCATACAAACTTTCATCAATTTCAATCTCATCGTCCGAATCGAAATATTCTTCTTCTTCTGTATTAATTGGAAATACCATTTCATCACCAAATAAATTAGTTGCGTCTGATTCTATAAATGCATGATGCAGATAACTACTCGATGATTGTAAATTCAAATTATATAGACCTGTTATATTTTCATACACTATATTTTCATCATCATCAGTTAAACCCGGGGTGTTATCATCGTCGTCATCAGTTAAATTCGGTGCATTATCATCGATTAAGTTAGATGCACTATAATCATCGTCATCGGTATCGATGATCTCCTCTTTTTTGTAGTGAATTAACTCGCTTTGTCCGTCAAGTGTGATAAAACAATAATATTTCCTTTTTTCCTTGAAAACTATTATTCTACGTCCAAATGTAGGATTCATCCGTGCAAATGTCGATAATTTTTTTTTAACGGCAGATGCGCGTATATGTTTTTTCGAACCATCAAGAGAGTATCGCGAATGGAGGTAATCAACAAGATACGGTTTAAATGTAGTTATTAATGTGTTTTTTGGAAAGTTATTATCAATCGAAATTTTATATGGTTCAATCATTTCCTCTATGTATTCAATTACAGTGTCGTGATCTTCATTTTCACCAAATTGCTCTAGGTAAATATTGCGTATTGTAACTTGATTTTCAAGTTCAAATTTATCAATATTAAACCCTGATAAGTAATATTGTTGAATAACAAGGGGCACGTGTGTTAGGGTATCTTTCATATGAAAATATATATTATATAAATCTGAAATTTGAAATTCTACTCCGCTATATGGGTTTTTCGGAATAAGAGATTCTGAATAAAACAGTGGCGAATTACAAATCGCCGATATAATGATGCGAGAAAGATCCTGTATAGTAAATAAATAAATATAGTTGTTTTCGTAATAGTTAAATACATTATTCTGCGATTTATTTATAGGGGTCAAATACAAATCATTGGTTACGATCGCCGTTTTATTCCTTTTTTTAATCAAATATGCGAAATTATTAAGGGCTTTGTATGTTCGTTGTACCCGACAGAAGAAATCTAGAAACGATTGTTTATGTTCGAGAGTAACAAAAAAACTATCCATGTAATTTTCTTTTAATGTAGCAAATTTATGCTTACTGTCTATAAATAGAAAACGACATTTTGTAAAATTAAGATGCAGGCTATCAGAGGGATCATCGTTTTGTTTGAAAATAGATTTCATATAGTTTCCGCATGTAAATAAATCCATATTTGTTATATTAATATCGGGTGTATATTGAATATCACATATAAACATTTTATGTGCGATTAAAGTGAATGTATTCATATTATATTTAAGTTAATAAATATAATATAACATGTTTATATCTTTTTCAGATAATTATTAAGCAGTTTATTCGTCATTGTGTGGGGTGAAATTGTTAACCAATTGTTCATTGCGCAGTTGTGTAGATTGTACTGTATCTACTTCGCGACTATCGAAATCGGTATTTTCTACAACGCCATTCAAGTTTCCTTCTTCATCGATAGTTTGTGTAAGAACATTACCGCTGGATTTCGCCTTTTCAATGTTATCCATGATAGCCTTTTTCTTGGTTTCCCTAACTCTCTCCTCGAATTCTTTTTTGGCCATTTCTTCATTTTTCATTTTTTCAGCATGAAGTGCGTTCAATTCTTCTTCCATGTGCTCGACTCTACCAGTCTTATATGCGTCTGGATCCCATGGAACCCATATGCCGACGGGACCAACGTAAATATCATGATTTGGGTCATGTTCGCGCAGTTTCTTGCATTTGTCTTCTGCTTCCTCTTGAGATGGATATACACCGCGAATCTTTACACCGCGTACAGAAGTCTGAAACGCATTCTCGCGATTAAATTTCTCGGTCAACTTATCTTCTTGTTTATCCATAAAATTTTTATAATCGTCATCAATTCCGCTTTTTTGTAGTTTATCGCTCTCCTCCTTGACAAACTCATTAAAATCACCAATCAACGTTTCTACATTGATGTTATGTTTGTATGCGATAAAATGAATAAATTCAAAATAGCGCTCCATAGATTTAGAGAATTCCCAGTTTTTGATAAATTGATTAAAAAGGTATACTTCGCGCTTTTGTAGAATCTTCTCTGGTGAAACAAAGGACATACATGCGAATTTTTGTCCTGCGATAGGTGTATCTTCATCGCATAGATCAATGTATTTCTTGTTAACACTGGCATCGCTATTCAACTTCTTTTCAAATCCAGACATTTTAGGAATATATACATCATGGTATTAATTATTTAAGTATGTTAACCTTATAATTATAATTACATTCGGTAATTATATTTTGTATTATTTTGTTGTATTATAATATACAGTAAAATGCTTGACTTGAATGAGTTGGTAAAACGCGCTATAAAGTACTTGATCGAAGGTTTAGTAGTTGCATTGGCAGCTTTCGCTATTCCAAAGAAACAATTAAATGTTGAGGAGATTATCATTATTGCCTTAACTGCCGCTGCTACATTTAGTATTCTTGATGTATTCATTCCTACCATGGGTTCTTCCGCCCGTGGTGGTGCTGGATTCGGTATCGGTGCTAACCTAGTTGGTGGTCTTAAAATGGTGGCTTAAATAATTAGGCAACCCATTTATGTATAATAAAGATATCAATATTTTTATTATATCCTGTCTGATGATAGAAATACGTAATTATGCGTCATAATATGGATTATCATGTATTTTCATACCGCAATATTCTTGTGGTTTGTCTTTATAATCAACTGGAGCGTGTAAACCAGACTCTTTAGCGCATTCAAGTAAAAATTTAAAATTGCTCCAGAATTCGCTTTTGTGACCGATAGATATTGTCATTGTATGCGCCATTTCATGTATAGCAACGAACATCAATGTATGTTGGTCTATTAAATTATTGTTGTCTTCTTTTTTCGTATTTAAACAGAACGCGATTTTTTCTCCCTTATTTTCACTGTATGCGGTATAACTACTAGTTGGGAGCGTTTCCATAATTTTTTTAGGATTAAAGTTATTCTTAAGACGTTTAACATTTTCTTTGTCGGGGTATTTATCACTAGTATAAACTACAAGTTCATTGCATTTGGTTGTAACATTGGCCAGTAAATCAGCGGCTTTTTCAATCTCATTCCTATCACGAACGCAGTACTTATTGCCGTCCACGTCAGATACAATGCATTTTAATTGAAAACTTTCGTAATTATCACGATAAATATAATAACTAGCAAATAAGACAAGTCCTATCATGATGTATCCTAAAATATCTTCATTTCTCATTCTTTGTATATACATATATTGACATAAGTTTTACATCAATAAATATTAGTGTAGTTTGATCGCATAATCAAATTACAATGGAATATAATACGACAACATAACCGAGTATACGCAAATTATATGATTCATTATTGTTTTGAATAATATAATTATGTTAGAATTACACACATGGTTTTCCAATTTCAAGTTGTTGACGTAAAGTATCGCCTCCAGTAATGGTACTTTGATTCCATGGACCAACATCCATTTTGTTAACTGGTGGATCAGAACGAAGTTGAAGATTAGCATTTCTTAAAGATTGTCCGACAGAATCAAGACCTATATGGTATCCTGCATCTAAAAGATCGGGAATTGCAACATCAGCACCATTCATATTTGAAGGATTTAAAGCAGATAATTCATCATTCGACTTCTTTGGTAACAAATCCAATGCGTTTGCAACGTTTTGAATACCATTTACAGATTCACCCTGATTTGAATTCATTAATGGACCCTGAGGAGGTGAATCTTGATTTTTCATCTCTGGTTGGGATGCTTGTCCTTGTCCGTTACTACCATCCTCCATTGTATCGCGAAACATCTGCATTTGGCCGTTGTAAGTCATTAAACCCCATATAGCAATCGTTGAAATAATTAATACTAGCAAAAATTTGGGTGTAAAAAACTTTGCAAGACCACGTTTAATATCGGTAAACATTTTCGTTTATATAATATCGACTGACAAAATATATTCGCATGTCGTTGAAATTTTGCTAAAATATAAGTTATATCGATTTATCACTAACAATACTATCATCGTCCATATCCATATCGCTCATATCACTATCATCAATGTCAGTCAACATGTATGTGTTTTTGATGTTTTTTGCTTCTAAATAAGAAGATAGAGCCATTTCGCGTGCTACCTTTGCCTTCTGTATCGCATCCCTGTACATTTGATAATATACCTCACTTGGTTGTTTTAAATTGACGGTTTCTTCATGAGATAAATCTTCTAAATTAAATATAACTTCTTGCATCGTGTCTGAAGTATCAAATTCATTGAACTTGATATTATTATTTTCAGATGTCGATGATAATGTGATATCGTCAGTATCTATATTTTCATTACTTATGTCATTATCTACAAGTGTATTGCTTATGTCGATATCGTTTGTTGGTGAATCATTATGTTCTTCTATATCTGTGCATTTTCCTAAATCATCGGTTGACTTTACGTTATCGTGATTTTCTTCAATGAGATCTTTACTAGATGCGACGTGATTGTTTTCACCTACATCTGTGATTACGGGTGTTTCGTAGATTACCTTTTCAGTGTGTGTTATAATACATTTATTGAATAAATCAAGTTCAACTGGTTTGGTTACTAAAACTTGTTTCATTTCAAGTTCTATCTGGAAACTTCTAGCAGAGCATTTTATTCCTTGTACTTCCATAATACTCATGATTCGGGTAGTATCGTTAATGCTATTAAAATCAACGATTTCCTCTTTTTCATCATATATCTTAATATTTGGTTTGTCTAGAGCAGATGGAATATTTACTCTAACCGTATAATATTTACCGGATTTGTATACTTTCAATGGTGATGTAAAATAATTTTCAATGTCTACTATTTCCATATCACCGTCAAACCAGTCCGACCTATGTGAATAAATAAAGTTGACACAGTATTCTTCAAGACGCTCTAGCCATTGAATAATATATTCGTCTTCATTTGTAAACATGAGATCAGTGTGGTATTTTCGGCCATTTTTCACAACCCCATTTCGTGTACTGCATGATGGCGGTTGTATATACAGCGGGAAATTGTTTTTTTTAAACCGTATAAAGTAATTTCCACCGGAAATTAATGTAGGCTTCGACAATACAAGTTTAGAAAAATCAAATTGCGTTAGTTTATCTCGGGTATCATAAATTTGTTCCATATGAACTGTACCGTAATAATCTCTTTATTATAATTTTATCAATAAAGATAAGTATTCGTTCAATCGCATAGTATTGTTTCTATATATTTTGTATCAATTAAAATGAATAGCATACGGGATAGTTGTATAGAATTTTTTCAAGACGAAAATATAAAACGAGACTTACGTGAAATAGCAAGGCCAATTCTAAATACTATTTATGACGAATTGAATATATACGTATGGGCTATTTGCATTTATAATATATTTTTGGTGTTTATTATTTTAGCCAACTTATTTTTACTGATTCGATTGTTACGGTATTCGAATAAGGTTTCCTATATAGATTAAAATGTAATAGTATACTATATGAAATCGCAAAACGGAGGTGGTGTACTTGACTTTCTTTATCCATCTAATGGAAAATCAACCGATGATCCATTTAATGAAGCAATCGAAAAACTCAACGTTGTAAAAAGCGCAATAGATACTGCAAAAGGAAAATGCAAAGGTGATCCTGAAAAAGGAACAATCGACCTAATTACTGAAACAAACGAACATCTTACCAAAGCAATAGCAGCAATAGAGAACGCAGATCGGAATTGTACCCCCAATCAAGACGCAGAAGCAGAAGAAGCAAGACTAGTAGCAGAAGCAAAAGCAAAAGCAAAAGCAGAAGCAGAAGCAGAAGCAAAAGCAAAAGCAAAAGCAGAAGCAGAAGCAAAAGCAAAAGTAGTCGAAAACACAGACAATGAAAACGCACGCATAATCGGACCCGAAAATGCTGGTGGTTCAAATCGTAAGAGTAGAAAGGGTAAAAAGAGTAGAAAATTCGCATTGAAACATGCAAAGCGGGGGCGTAAAACCGTAAAGAAAGGGCGTAAATCGGAATGGAATACATTTGTCACAAGTGTATACAAAAAGAACAAATTAACGAATCCTATGTATATGTTTAAGAATGCATTAAAAGACGCGGCCAAAATATATAAGAAATAAACAAACATATAAAAACATTTTTAGTAATATTCAAAATAACATGAATACTACTAATGACAACCAATCATTAACCGTCTATTCCGAAAGTACAAACCGAGAACAATTGATTGAAAACGTTCAAAAATGGGTTATTCTCGACCAGCAACTCCAATTAATGAATGAAAAAAGTAAAAAGATCCGTGAAATGAAATCACAAATGACTGCGAATATAAGTGAATATGTAAGATCTAATAATTTAAAAACCAATATAGGAATATCAAACGGAGAACTTCGTATATATGAAAAGAAAGATTATCAACCATTGACATATACATATGTAGAAAAAAGTTTAAACGCGGTTATTAAGGACAAATCGCATGTTGATTACATCATGAAATATTTAAAGGATAATCGCGAAATTACAATAACATCCGATATAAAACGTATTTCTACAAAATTATAAATATGCATACAATATATATGGAATTCATAGAACCACAATACACAGACAATATTATATTCAATGCGAATATGGGTGGTTATCCAGTGGCAAATATAATAAAACAGTATAATATCAATCACGAGATGATAGGCGGTTCAAATAAGATAGGATTGTCTAGATTTGATGGATTTGTCGTTCCATTGGGCTTACCTGTTTTTGAAAGTATGAATGTTGGTGAATGTTCTCAAATGTCAAAAATAAAAACTATAACCTCGGATGTTATTGATGACAATTTATTTGATAAACTATTTAATAGTGTTCGACATCGTACGAAGGGTAAAAATACCCGAAGAAATATGGATTATAAAAATACTAGAACTCGTAAGGGGAAATCACATAAGTAATTCAATATAATAACGTATAAAGGTATACACAGAGTACAATTAATGGTTCATATAGGAATAATCCCGGATGGAAATCGTAGATGGTATAGGAAAAACAATAATGAGATGACAGCATTACATCACGTATGGATGAATTTTGCTTTGCATATCATGGATACAATATTGAATATGGGTGCTACTAAATATAAGCATTTATCTGATATATGTGAAATAAGTATCTATATATGTTCGATTGATAATTTGAATCGAACAGATGGAACCAATAGT
>Ga0209658_1002349_pt1 | contig 10057 bp, 8 predicted proteins | sample SaaInlV_150m_DNA_6_FD_184656 | JGI IMG/M metagenome (GOLD analysis project Ga0209658, IMG submission 184656) | Marine microbial communities from expanding oxygen minimum zones in the Saanich Inlet - SI037_S4LV_150m_DNA (SPAdes) (version 2) | ecosystem: Environmental > Aquatic > Marine >...
ATGCTAAAATCGCCCTCGAAGAGGCCTTTACTCCCCATCTGAAATCAATGCTTTCCAAAAAGCTTCAAGCTGAAATGGAAGGTGATGATGAGGAAGCCGATATAGAAGCAGAAATAGAAGAGCCAGCAGAAGAAGAACCCGAAGCAGAGCTAGAAGAAGACTGTGAAGATGATTCTGAAGAAGGCTTGGAAGAAGATGCTGAGGAAGAAGAGCAGCCCGCAGAAGACGATTCTGAAGAAGAACTTGAAGAAGACGAAGACGAAGAAGATATTGATCTTGAAGAAGCTTTACGTCAACTTGAAGAAGAAATGGAAGATGAAGATACACCTGCAGCTGAAGAAGATGAACTTGAAGAAGATGAAGATGAAGAAATCGATTTAGACGAAATCATCAGAACTCTTACTGAAGAAGATGAAGACGAAGAATTTGAAATTGAAGAAGATGAAGACGAAGACGACGAAGACGTCGAAGACGTTGAAGTTGCTGAATCACTTCGAAGTGAACTTAAGGAATACAAGGGCACAGTTCAATATCTCCGTGATAAACTTTCTGAGGTAAATCTTTTAAATGCTAAACTTCTTTACACTAACAAATTATTCAGAAGTCGCAGTATTACTGAAACACAGAAGATGAAAGTAATTGAACAGTTTGATCGTGCAGCTAATGTACGTGAAGTAAAACTTGTTTACACTACTTTTGCAGAATCTATGAAACGTAAAGCTGTAAATGAATCAATTTCACGTAAAGGACAAGCATCTAAACAGATAACTTCAACTAAATCAAAAAAGCCAATTATCGGTGAGCAGGTCCAGTTTAAGACCCGCATGAAAAAACTAGCAAACATAATCTAAGGAGATACTCATGTCATTTAACAGTCAATTAAAAAATGTAATGGGTGGATACAATCCTCACAACGTGTTGTTAGACTCCTCTCGCAAATTGGTTCAGAAATGGGAGCCGACAGGCTTACTAGAAGGAATCGAAAAGGAAAGTGAAGTAGCAGGAATGGCAGTATTGCTTGAAAACCAAGCAAAACAGCTTATCGATGAAGCTTCAGCGACAGGAACTTCAGCAAATCAAGAGCAATGGAGTGGCGTAGCCCTTCCACTTGTTCGAAGAATTTTTGCTGAACTATCATCACAGGAATTTGTTTCCGTCCAACCAATGAACTTACCATCAGGTCTGATTTTTTATCTAGACTTCAAGTATGGTTCAACTCAGCAAGATGGCGCAATGCATGCGTCTAATTCTGATATTTATGGAGATACTTCCAGCTCAGGCGACCCATCAGGCGGCCTATACGGAGCAGGAAAATTCGGATACTCCATTAACGACTCACAAGCAGACGTTGGTTATACAACTGCTTCTGTGTCAATTTCCGACATCCGTGGCGATGCTAATCTTTCTGCTTCTCAAGCAGCAGGTAGCCTTGTAAAGGTAACCGTGTCTTCTTCACAGATGACAAGGCCAGACCTTGAAGGTGTAAGAGCTTTCGCTATTACTGGATCAGGAATCAACGCTTTAACAGCATTTTACCCAGCTTTCACTAGTTATAGTGCAAGTACAGGTTTAATCTCGTTTATCGTTGATCCTTCAGAAACTAACCTAAGTGGATCAGGTGAAAACATTCATGTGTCTTATCATGAACAACCAGATGATAGATCACGTGGTGATTTTGAAGATACAGTAACAGAACCAACTGCAACAGATGCAGGAATACCACAAGTCGATATCCAAATGCGTTCAATCGCCATCACAGCAAAGACACGTAAGTTGAAAGCTGTATGGACGCCTGAATTAGCACAAGATCTTAACGCATATCACGCTGTAGATGCAGAAGCTGAATTAACAGCTATGTTATCAGAATACGTGACAATGGAAGTTGATCTTGAGATAATCGACATGTTAAAACAAAACGCTTCAGCTAAGACAGAAAATTGGTCTGCTGAAATGGGAATGGAATGGAATGGTTCCGCTTATCAGCAAACAGGTGCTAACGTAGCTGCTTACACGAAAGGCGAATGGTTCCAAACCCTTGGTAACAAAATACAATCAGTAAGTAACGCAATCCACAAGAAAACTCTTCGTGGTGGTGCAAACTTTATGGTTGTTTCCCCTGAAGTTGCTACAATCCTCGAATCAATTCCTGGATTTGCTACAACTTCTGACGGAGATGCTACTAAGTCCTATGCAATGGGTGTTCAAAAAGTAGGTATGTTGAACAATCGTTTCAACGTGTTTAAGAATCCTTACGTACAGGATGACCAAATATTAGTTGGTTTCCGTGGCGCTCAGTTCCTTGAAACAGGTGCTGTTTATGCTCCTTATGTACCGATGATCTTAACACCAGTTGTTTATGATCCGGTCAACTTTACACCTCGTAGAGGCGTAATGACACGCTATGCTAAAAAGATGGTTCGTCCTGAATTTTACGGCTTAGTGAATGTTGCAAAATCTGACTTAGTATAAGTTAGCTTAGCAATTCAAAATTAGAGGCAGATTTATTCTGCCTCTTTTTTGTTTTAAAAGATCTCCCCCACTATTCAGAAAATAAAACAGAAGTTGAGATAATGCTAGAAGCAGGTTATGACAGGATTTGGGACTGCGGCAATTTAAAATATAAAATGACTCTATAAAAATACTGAATACTATTACCTTATTAGATGATTAATGTGCCTGATTATGTTTGTTCTTGATATTTATTAATAGAAACGTTACTAACTGGAGACAACAATGGCAGTTGAAATATGGCAAGGAAGTAGTTCATTTTCATCAGGCGACACACCTTATGGATTCTACGATTCAGATTCAGAATTCACATCCTCAATAGACAAATTTTCTGTTTGGGCATCACGAAGATTGGGCTATCCAATTGTTGACATTGAAATGCAATCAAGTTCATTTTATGCTTGTTTTGAAGAAGCAGTGACAGAATATAGTTCACAAGTCAATCAATTCAACATAAGAGATAATTTACTCCACTTACAAGGTAGATCAACAGGATCCTCATTAACAGGACAAAGAATAACACCTACACTGGGTAGAGCAGTTTTTCTAAGTCAACAATACGGCACTGAAGCAGGTGCTGGAGGCTTTGTTGACTGGAAGAAGGGATCTATTTCAATTGAAAGTGGAAGCCAAGATTATGATTTAAACGCATTGTATGCAAACGCATCAGAAAGTAATGCAGCAATTGAAGTAAAAAAGATTTATCATGAAGCACCAGCAGCTGTTAATAAATATTTTGATCCTTATGCAACTACTGGTTATGGAACAGCAAACTTTGTAGAAGGATTCGGTTTCGGTAACTACTCACCTGCAGTATCATTTGTACTAATGCCTGTCTTTGAAGATCTTTTAAGGATGCAAGCTATTGAGATTAATGATCAAATAAGAAAATCATCTTATAGTTTTACATTAACAAATAATAAATTAAGAATCTTTCCAATACCAAAATCTAATACAAGATTATACTTTGATTATGTTTTGACAAGTGAAAGAAACAATGCACTGATAACTGAGTATAGTGGTTCATCAAGTGTAGTATCAGACTATTCTAACGTCCCTTATAATAACATGGAATACCAGTTTATTAATGACGTTGGTAAACAGTGGATTAGAAAATATGGATTAGCATTATGTAAAGAACTTTTAGGGAATATAAGAAGTAAATTTTCCTCTATACCAATCCCAAATTCAGAGTTAAACATGGATGGAGAAACACTTAGATCAGAAGCTGCTACAGAAAAAGAATCACTTGTTGCTGAATTAAGAGAAACCTTAGAAGCGATGAGTCGAAAAACATTAATGGAAGCAGACAGTGAGGAAAGTGAACGCTTACAAGAAAAACTCAATAAAGTTCCACTTGCTTTGTATATAGGGTAATCGATAATGGCAGGCCGATTTTTAAGATCCCGAGACAAAGAATTTTTTGATACTGTGAATAAAGAATTAGTGGGTGACCCAAGTTCAAATAAGTCCGGTGTTATTAATCAAGAAATAATTGCATATAAGGTATCAGTATACGAAACTGATACTAATCTTTACGGCGAAGCATCATCAGGGAAGGTTTATAAAAATGGAATCAAATTGGCATGTATCATTGAAGCAGAAGATTTTGATTTTCAAACATCTGAATTCGGACCTGATTTAAGTCAAAATGCTAGCTTTTCTTTCATAAGACAAGCACTTAGAGATGTAAGTTTTGTTCCAGATATTGGTGATGTATTCGAATGGAATTACACTTTTTGGGAAATCGCAACGATAAATGAGAATCAATTATTAGCAGGTATGGAAACAAATAATCATTCAGTGACTTGTAACGGATTTCTAACAGACCCAACAACAGTTGGACTTAACAGGAGCAGAGGATACTAATGGCAAAAGAGCTACCAGATAAATTAAAACTATCTTCTGATAAAATCAATAGAGGTAAAGAGTTATCTAGGAATAGCGATAATGTAAAAAATATTGCTGTAGGGTTAATGGATATTGATTCAGCAGTTTTTTACTATTTTGAAAATGTCATTAAGCCTATAATTGAAGAACACGGTGAACAAGTAAAAGTTCCCATTATCTATGCAAACCCAGAACGATGGACAGCAATACAAAAACAAGGTGCGTTAAGAGATCATAAGCAAAAAGTAATGGCACCTGTCGTCGCATTCAGACGCACTGGATTCTCAAAAGATGAATCTCTATCTGTTGATAAGCTAGATCCACAAAATCCAAAAATACATTATACATACCAATCCCAGTATTCTAAAGAGAATCGATATGATAGATTTTCTGCATTAAAAGGAATCGTACCAAAGAAAGAGATGTATTCTGTAGCAGTACCTGATTATGTTACGTTAAGCTACGACTTCATAGTTTGGACCAACTTTACAGATCAAATGAATTCAATAGTTGAAAAGATAAATTGGTCAGAGGGATCTTACTGGGGAGAACCAGGAAAATTTAAGTTTAGAACAGCAATTGATAGCTTTGAAGACACGAGTGAATATGAGGGAAATACAAGAACTATAAAGACAAGTTTTTCAATGACATTGAATGGTTATCTAGTACCTGACTCATTTAATGATGTTGTAACGACACAAAAATTTATTACGCCTAAGCAAATCATCGTTACAGATGAAACTGATATTAACATCCTCCCTATTACAGAAATTGATCAAGGTGCCAAATCTATAAGAGTCATATCAAATATTACATCAGACGGCAGTGGTAATTCAAGCACATTATTAGTAGCATCAGGTAGCAATATAATATTTACAGGTGATACATTAAATTATAATGGAAAAGATGATATAACAACAACAATCGGAGTATCTTTAACACCTACATTCACATCAGTTTCCGCATCATCGGGAACTTATGGTAGTTTAGTAGTGCAGGGTGACCTAACAGCACAGCGTTACATTGTTTCATCATCAATATCAATCATCACCCAGTCATTTTCAAGTGGTTCTACAATATTTGGTGATACAAATGATGATACACATCAGTTTACGGGATCTTTGCATGCACATTCATCAACTGGATCATTTGGCCGCATAGAAGCTCAAACAATTTCAGCAAGTAGACTTGATGTAGATGCTTCTACGCTGTCAGTCGGGGGAACAGAAGTAAATCAAGTACTTGTTAATAATGTAAAAGATGTCTTTTCATCTGAGAATAGCAACTCAGGTTTGACAGTATCGGGTTCAATGGTCATTTCAGGATCAATAGAATTTTATAACTTAGGAACACTCGGAGATAGAGATTTAACAGGAATAATAGATTTAGGTGAGGGATTTACTCAGTAACACAATATTTATTTACGAATAATTATATTCATGGAGAATTAAAATGGCACAAATTATAAAACATAGAAGAGGTACGGTTGGAGAACTATCTAGTTACGGCTCATTACAAAAAGGGGAGCTAGCTGTAACAACAGGATCCGTATCTGGTCTCACTACACCAATTTTACATATTGGTGGAGGTGCTAACAACTATGTAGTAGGCAGACTTTTAAATGGTGCGTCAGTTCCTGATGTAAGTGCTAATTCTGAATATAATAATTTACTATTTCTTGATACAGGTAATAATATACTCTACCGCTTATCTAGTGCAGGTAACTCTAATATAGATTTAACAGGAAATATTGCTGATAGAACAATTACAGGTACGCTTGCAACAACAGGAAATTTTACAACATCAGGTAACATAAGTGCATCAGGACACTTATCAGCATCATCAGTTTATGCTGATGGTGACATTTACATTGGTGGTAACATAGTCTTAGGTGACGCAAGTACTGATAGTTTAACAATCGGTGCTGATGTTAGTTCGTCATTCTTACCCAATAATGACAATGCATTCGATTTAGGTACTTCATCGAAACAGTGGAAAGACTTATACTTATCAGGGACAATTAGTGCATCAATGCATAGTGGTTCTTTTTACGGCGATGGCTCAGGATTAACTTCAATCGGTACAATTACAGCCGGTGACGTAGCAGCTATTTTACCAAGCGGCACAGTATCAGGATCAATTCAAGTAGATCATGATGCTACCACAAATTTTGTTTCTAATGAACACATTGACCATACAGCAGTCACACTTACAGCAGGTACTGGACTATTTGGAGGTGGTGATATTTCTACCAATCGCACCTTCACAGTTGACTCAGGTTCAATGTCAGCATACTATTCAAGTTCTGCCTTTAGTAGAGTAAGTGGTGATGTAGTAATAACATCAGGTGGTGTTGCAACAATTCAAGCAAACTCAGTAGTACTTGGAACAGATACTACTGGCAACTATATGACAGATTTATCTGCTGGTGCTCTGATTGATATTACACACTCACCCACAGAAGGATCTACAGGTACAGTAGCAGTTGATTTAACTGAAGCAGGTGAAGCAGCAATTGTAGATGGAGACTATATTTTATTCTTAGATGGTGGCGCTACTGGAACACATGCAAAAGAAAGTATTACTGATGTGGCTACTTTATTTGCAGGGACAGGTTTAACAGCAGCAAGCTCTGTCATAGGTGTTGATTATGGGAGTTCAGCAGGAAGTTCTGTGCAAGGTAATACAACAATTACAGTTAGTGGAACAGCAAACGAAATAGAAATAACAGGAACCTCAGCACAAGCATTAGGCGGTGGACCAAGTTATACTGTAGGCTTACCTGATTCAGTTACTGTTGCGACAATGTCTATCTCTCAAAACTTAAGTGTAACAGGGGACTTGACAGTTAACGGAACAACTACAACAGTTAACTCAACAGAAGTAAACATCGGTGATAGAATCTTAACATTAAATGCAGGATCAGCTGTTGCAGATGGTGGCTTAAATGTAATTGATGTAAGTGGTTCAGCAGGGACAGGTTCATTACTATGGAATGCTGCAAGTGATTATTGGTACACGGGTGTAAGTGGCTCAACACATTATAAACTACCACAACAATCTACTAATGGTAATCTCACAGAAGACGCAATATTAATTTCAGATGTAAATGGTCGAATCGAGTCATATTCAGGCCTAAAATTAGGCGGGGCAATTACAGCATCTGTAGCAATCAGTTCATCAGCAAATATTGATGCTGATGGTTACACAGAGCAAGGATCAAATACACTATCAAATGACATAAGCGGTAATGCAACAACAGCTACGACAGCTACAAATGTAGCAGGCGGAGCAGCAAATAGAGTTGTATACAATTCAGCATCAGGAACAACAAGTTTTATAACAGCACCAGCTACTTCAGGTGATGTATTACAATGGAATGGTTCTAGTATGGTGTGGACAACAACTATCGATGGTGGAACATTTTAACAAGGAGTAAATACTCTATAAGCGTATAGGAGCCGTTACATAATGGCACAAACAGTAAAATTAAAGAGGAGCTCAACACCTGGCAAAGCTCCAACAACAAGCAATTTAGCTTTAGGTGAGCTTGCTATCAACACAAATGATGGTAAGATTTACTTTGAGAAAAACGATGGTTCTGACTCAATACAGTCTATTTTAACAACAAATACTTCTACATCAATTACAGGTTCATTACAAATGAGCAGTAGCGGAGATTACACCATAGGGGTAACAGGCAGTATCAATACTGACGAGGGCAGAGTTTATGAAAAAGGAGTATCAATAATGGATCATGCAACAGCAATGAGCATAGTCTTCGGAGGTTAAGTAGATGGCAAATACATTTAAAAGCGCAGCAACAGGATCAACAACAACATTAACGACATTATACACATGCCCAGCAAGTACAACAAGTGTAGTACACGCTATTTACATGAGTAATATTGATGGTATTAATGACGCAACAATTGATATAGCAATTAGTGGTAGTGCAAATTTCCAAACAAGACGCTATATACTTAAGACTGTAGACATACCAGCAGATTCTACAGTTGTAATAGAAAAGCCAATCAACTTGGGCGATGGCGACAAGCTAGAGACTAAAGCATCAGCTAATGGTGACATAGATGTATTTGCATCTATATTGGAGATTTCATAATGTCAGATGGCGGATTAACATATATCGGTAAAAAAATCATTAAAAAAGACATCAAAATGACGGGTGAAATGACTGCTACAAGTTTTGTTGGAAATGGTAGTGGATTAACTGGCATACAAGCATTAGGGACATTAGGCGCATTTGAACTAATAGACGAAGAATTAGTACCAAGAGCAGATGCAACAATTGTTGATGTAATATTTGAAACAGATAGCAATGATGATTTAGTCATTCGCTCGGATTATTGGGGTTAATAAATTATGGCTACAAGAAACATAGTACCAAGAACTGGAAGTCAAGGACAAATCGGAACAGACGCGAAACCTTGGTCAAAACACATAGCAGACACAGGTAGTTTTAGTGTATTCAGTGGTTCATTCATCCCTGACGCATCTAACACTTACGATTTAGGATCAACTACAAAATTTTGGAAAGATATTTATGTATCAAGTGGCTCAATAAAATTTATAGATCCAGCTGATAACGCTATTTTACAAACCTTAAGCGCTGATAGTGTGGGAGTGAACTTCGGGTCAGCTCAAATTAGTAGTTCAATCATTAGCGGTTCATCCCTACATATTACAGGTGATTCTACAATTAATGGAAACTTAACACTTGGAGGTACAATTACTCTCGGTGATGCAGACACAGATACAATTAAGGTAGTTGCTGAGTATAGTGGAAGTATGATTCCAGATGTAGACAATGTATTTGATTTGGGTACAAGTAGTAAAGAATGGAAAGACTTATTTATAGACGGTACAGCAAATATTGACGCACTAGTAGCAGACACTGCTGATATTAATAGTGGAACAATTGATGGTGTTACGATTGGTATATCATCTTCAACTACTGGAAATTTTACATCGATAACTGGCTCAATCATTTCAGGATCCCAAATATCTGGATCTATTAATCAAGCAGACGTAAGACCACTAATATCTGTAACAGATTCAGGGGGTGATGGCTCACTACTATATAACAATAGTACTGGCATAATAACTTTCACAGGACCATCAGCATCTGAAGTACGTGCCCATATTTCAGAAGGGACAGCAATTGATATAACAAATGGTCAAATTTCATGGGATGGATCTGAGACAGACACAAACGCCCTACCAGAAGGATCTTCAAATTTATATTACACAGATGCTAGAGTTAAGGCAAAGATCTCATCTGAAGGCGTCATATCAGGCTCAGCTCAAATAGATCACGACTCAACTGCAAATTTTGCATCAAATGAGCATTTCACTCAAGGAAACATAACCACTGTAGGCACAGTTACAGCAGGAAGTGTAACAGCTATTCTACCATCAGGAACAATATCTGGGTCTGCTCAAATAGATCACGATACGACTACAAATTTTGTTTCTAATAAACACATCGATCACACAGCAATAACTCTATCAGCAGGCGCTGGACTAAGTGGTGGCGGTGACATATCCACTAATAGAACATTCTCAGTTGATTCAGGTTCAATGTCAGCATACTATTCAAGTTCTGCCTTTAGCAAAGTTTCAGGTGACATAGTAATAG
>Ga0209658_1002354_pt1 | contig 10039 bp, 6 predicted proteins | sample SaaInlV_150m_DNA_6_FD_184656 | JGI IMG/M metagenome (GOLD analysis project Ga0209658, IMG submission 184656) | Marine microbial communities from expanding oxygen minimum zones in the Saanich Inlet - SI037_S4LV_150m_DNA (SPAdes) (version 2) | ecosystem: Environmental > Aquatic > Marine >...
GGGGTGGTATGTAATTACGCCATGGCACCCTGCAGGACTCAGTAACATTCAGTTTCTGCTCAGTGGTCTGGGCTACACAATCCTGCTTTCACTTTGCGCAATTGTGATTTCCATCATGCTTGGTTTGATTGTCACTCTTCCAGCCTTGATGAACAACAATCTCGCACGCCGTATCAACAGGGTTTATGTTGAAATATTCCGCTCAATTCCCGTGCTGGTCATGCTACTCTGGGTGTATTACGGATTGCCTCCAGCCTTTGGCATCCACTTAGAAGTTTTTTCTGCTGGAATTCTGGGACTGGCCCTGTGCGACAGTGCATTTGAGGCTGAAATTTTCCGTGCCGGGATTCAATCAATTGGGCGTGGACAACATGATGCCGCCGATTCACTGGGGCTGAACTACTGGAAAAAAATGCGGCTGATTATTTTACCGCAGGCTATCAGAGTCGTCCTCCCGGCCATTGGCAACCAGTTTGTCTACATGCTTAAAATGTCATCGCTGGTGTCAGTGATCGGCTTGACCGAACTCACCCGCAGAGCTGACGAACTGGTTGTGAGTCAGTACCGGCCACTGGAAATATATACCTTCCTTGTCCTGGAGTATTTCGTGCTGATCCTCTGCATCTCCTCCGCAATGCGCTGGATGGAGAATCGACTTCGATCTGTGGAGTTCTAAGATGTTTTGTGTAATAATCCTGCTTCTCCAAAATTCTGACAAGATTTTCAGGCTTCTCAAAAGAAGATAGTTAAATGATAGAAATTATTTTGTATTGACATATAGCTAATATGTATGTACATATACTAGTAAAACATTGTGTACATGATTCTTGATGGCTTCGTAAAAACTACTAAACTAATAATTTGTCATCTCGAACGAAGAGAGAGATCTTAATTATATCAGTGCTTAAGATAAAATAGATTTCTCACTTTGTAAGCAATGACACGTTTGTATGACTTTTTAATAATTCAGTATGTTTGATTTAACATTATTTGAATTATCTCTACATAGAATGATGTATAAAACACTCGACATTCATCACCTTAAATTAAAGGAGGCACCTGACACATAAACCTAAATACAACAGTACTACAACTTAAACCATGGCTACACATTGGCCTTTCAATAAATTATTTCTATCCATACAAGAGGTATAAATGAAACTCAAAAATATTCTTTCTTTAATTCCGGCACTTTTTATGTTTTTTGGAATTACCTGGGCAGACACAGTTAAAGTCGGCTTCAATGTCCCCCTGACAGGCTTTGCCGCAGCAGATGGGGAATCGGCTCTCAACGGAGCTAAACTCGCAGTTAAACAAGCAAACGCAACAGGCGGTATCAATGGTAAACAGATCGAGCTGGTAATCTATGATGATCAGGCTTCACCTAAGGAAGCCGTTCCGATTGCCAACCGCTTGATCGAAAAGGATGGTGTCAAAGTGGCAGTATCCGGAAGTTATTCAGGTTCTACCCGTGCTGCAGCAGGAGTGTTTCAAGCCGCTGGAATTCCATATATTTCAGCCTTTGCAATACATCCTGGAATCACACGTGCCGGTAAATATGTTTTCCGTACTTCCTTCATGGGAGAGGTTCAGGGACGTGCAGGAGCATTATTAATTGGACAAACTCTGCAGCTCAAACGTGTAGTAGTCATCACTCTTAAGAATGACTTCGGAAAGTCCCTTGCAGCAGGTTTCAAAGCTGAAGCAGCTAACTTTGGAATAGAGATTATTAACGAATATGAGTATTCAATTCGTGACCGACAATTTGGTCCTATTGTAGCAAAGGTTAGAGCAGACAAACCGGACGCGATTTACGCTTCAGGTTATTTCTTCACCGCAGGACCTTTAGTCAATCAACTCCGTTCCGGAGGTGTGACTGTACCAGTAATTGGACAGGAAGGTTATGATTCCGAACAGTTTATTAAAATAGCCGGAGCCGCCTCAGAAGGTGTGATCATAACTACATCACTTGATCGTGATTCAAATTCTCCTGAAACGCGTTCCTTCATTACAGAATATGAAAAACTAACCGGAAATAAAGTCGACATGGTAGCTGCTTCAGGGCATACGGCATTGAATGTCGTAATTACGGCTTTACGTAAAGCCGGTACGAGCAATCCGGAAGCGATAAGAAATGCCATCGCACAAACACAACTCACTGCTGCCACAGGGCATATTTCATTCAACGCACTCGGAGAAGTCCGCAAGAACGTGCAGGTTCAGATTGTCCGTAATGGCGAATGGCATTACCATTCTGAAATCCGTGATCAAAAACTGCTGGCTCCACCAGAGTCTTGATTTCTAATTTTTTAGAGGGAAGCATACTAAGATTGTGATGCTTCCCTTTCTCCTCATTTTCCTGACTGATGCTTTATCTAGAACTCTTTCTTCAAGGTCTACTGCAAGGCAGTATCTACGCCTTGGTTGCCGTGGGTCTGACCCTCGTTTACGGCTTATTACGTATCCTGCATGTAGCCCATGCAGGACTCTACACCTTGGGCGGATACTTCGGTGTTTTGGTATTCAACAGTACCGGAAGTTTGATGTTGAGTGGAATCGTCGCCATGTTTGGAGTAGGTATTTTAGGTGTAATTATCTACCGCTTGTGTTATGAAGCTATCCTGGATCAACCACCTTATGTCCCTTTGATTGCCTCAATCGGTCTGTTCATTGCGATGGAGGAATTGTACCGGATACTTTTTGGTTCATACGGCATATCCTACACTAATCCACCTCTTCAACAAATGCTCCCACTAGGTGGCATGTATTTGCGGGAAGGAGAATGGGTAACAATCCTTGTCAGCATTATTTTAATAGGAGGGCTTGCCTGGCTTTCCAGCCGTACTCGCTTGGGACTTGCCTGGCGCGCAACAGTAACTGATCCGCAGATGGCGGAATCTTTCGGCATTGACCCTATACGGGTACGCTATTTTAATTTTTTCATCGGTTCAGCTCTCGCAGGAACAGCAGGCATGATTGTCGGCATTCTGAATAACCTTGTAGAACCGACGATGGGGAGTGTCCCAAGTTACAAAGCACTCGCAATCATTGTTCTTGGTGGTCTTGGTAGTGTCCGGGGAACACTTGTTGCGGCACTGATGCTTGGTGTGGTGGAATCCTTTGGTACAATTTACCTTGGAAACGTGCTGAACCGAGACGCGATTGCTTTTGTTTTTTTGATCCTTGTGTTGATGGTACGTCCACAAGGTATGTTTAGAGGAGTCTGAAATGGGATATGAAATCAGTCTACTCACCTTCATGGGTATCAGCATCATTGGCAGTCTAAGCCTGAATCTAATTACAGGATTTTGTGGTCAAGTGAGCTTGGGACATGTCGCTTTTGTCGGTATGGGTGCATATACAGCCAGTATTTTGACAAAAGCAGATACGCCTTTTTTTGTGGCTCTTTTGGCTGGGATGCTGCTCGCAGGCTCATTTGGTGTCATGGTTGGACTTGCAAGCCTGAGGGTTCGTCATGATTTCCTGGCTATCACAACAATGGGTGTCAACTTCGTTTTCCTTGGAGTAGTTCGTGAGCAGGAATGGCTGGGCGGTGAATTGGGTGTTTCTTCGATTCCTGATCCAGGATTAGGAAAATTAGGATTTCTTGCACTGGTTTTAGGATGCGTAATTTTAGTAGCTTTGTTGAGTTTGCAAATCCGCAGGTCCTGGATGGGTTATGTTTTTGAGGCAGTTTCCGGAGACGAAGACACAGCCCGGATGCTCGGCTTGGATGTTTCACGCTACAAACTGATAGCCTTTGCACTCGGCACAGCTTTGGCTGGTCTCTCCGGAGGACTTTATGCTCACCACGTTCGTTTCATCTTTCCAGACAGTTTTGCTTTTGTTGAATCCATCACTCTGTTGGCTATGGTTGTCATTGGCGGCAACGGGTCAATCCTGGGAGTTATCGTAGCTTCGGCATTGCTGAGTGTATTACCCCAGTGGTTTCAGTTCATCGGTGACTACAAACTTCTGCTTTACGGCAGTTTACTATTTGTCGTAATGCGCTTCAGCCCTGGTGGACTCGCAGGTTTAGCAAAATATATTTTTCCTAAAAGCAAAAAGTCTTTTGGGCTGAAGGAGAATCGATGAGTTTGCTGGACATCCGCAATATCTCAGTACGTTTCGGAGGTGTACATGCACTTGAAGAGGTTTCGCTGAATTTGAATCAGGGAGAAATTCTTGGTTTGATAGGTCCAAATGGTGCTGGTAAGACGACTATGTTAAGAGTGATTACAGGTGTGGTTCAGCCAAATCATGGTGAAATTGATCTGGAAGGAGAAATGCTCAACAACCTGTCTATACCTGCTAGAGTACGTAAAGGCTTGGGATTTGCGCAACAGTTGGTACGACCATTCAGGGAAATGACCCTTGCTGAAAACGTTGCTCTTGCTGCTGGAGCAGAACAAACAAAGCATCCGTGGCGTTCGATGTTTCGTGTCGATCGCAGGGAAGCATTGCGGGAAAGCTTGAAATGGCTGGCAATGGTCGGAATCGAAAATGCTGCAGATTCATATCCAAATGCTGTTCCCCTGGGTTACCTCAAGCGTATGGAGGTCGCACGTGTCCTGGCTCTACGCCCCAGAATGTTATTACTTGACGAACCTCTAGCCGGCCTGAATCAGGTCGAGGCTACCGCATTTGCTGACATCCTGGTGGAACTCAACAGTCAGGGACAAACGATTTTGCTCATAGAACATAACCTCGCCGAAGTACGACGCATCTGCTCCAGACTGGTAGTTTTGGATAACGGGTGTAAACTCGCTGAAGGTTCTCCTGAAACTGTGTTAAAACAACCCGCTGTGCTGGAAGCCTACATTGGTCAAGGAACCGTTCATGCTGAAAATTAATAAACTCTCTTGCGGTTACGGTTCTTTGACGGTGGTACATGAACTGGATCTGAACGTTAGTGAAGGAAGCATTCATGCTCTGGTCGGCGCAAACGGGGCAGGCAAATCTACTACTTTGATGACTATTGCCGGACATGTACAGGTCAAATCAGGAAGCATTATGATTGGCTCAGAGCAGCTGGATCAAGTACCTACAAAAGAACGGGTTAGGCGGGGAGTCGCTCTCGTGCCTGAAGGCAGACGTTTATTTTCGGATTTGACAGTCAGGGACAATTTAGAAGTCGGCGGTTATTCCTTACCCAAGGAAAATATCTCGCGTAATTTAGAACGGGTATTGACTATGTTTCCTCGACTTGGTGAACGTATAAAGCAGGAATCAGGTTTACTATCCGGTGGTGAACAGCAAATGCTGGCCATTGGCCGCGCTTTGATGGCAGAACCCAAACTGTTATTACTTGACGAACTTTCACTTGGACTGATGCCGCGTATGGTTGAGGATTGTTACATTGCGCTTCAACAACTCCAGAGCGAGGGCATGACGATCCTGTTAGTGGAGCAAAATACTCAACAAGCACTTTCAGCAGCAGACGATGTGACTGTGCTGGAGTCCGGTACTGTCGCCTGGCAAGGTACTGCTGAAAAAGCGAGACAGGATTCAAGCATCATCGAGGCTTATATTGGTTTGAGACGTGAACCAAAAACTGATTGATGAAATTATCTGAAAACAGCAATGAGCTTTTCAATCCTTTACAATAACGCACAAATCGCCACTATGACTTTGGACAAACCATATGGTTTGATCGAAAATGGTGCTGTAGTGATTTCAGCTGGTCTGATTCAGTGGGTCGGTCCTGAAAAAGAATTACCGGTAGAATTTAATGGTCTTCCGGAAAAGGATTTAGATGGTCGTTTGCTGACGCCGGCACTGATCGATTGTCACACTCACCTAGTTTATGGTGGGAGCCGCGCGACTGAATTTGAATTACGACTGGAAGGCGCGAGTTATGAAGAAATTTCCCGAAGCGGCGGTGGGATCTTAAGCACGGTTACAGCAACACGAACTGCCACAGAAGAAGAATTATTTTCGCAGTCACTGCCGCGTTTCGATGCACTGCTTGCGGAAGGTGTGGGAACAGTTGAGATAAAATCAGGTTACGGTTTGGATCTCGAAACCGAAATTATAATGCTGCGTGTAGCCCGTAAATTAGGCAGTGAACGAAATGTACGTGTGAAAACAAGCTTCCTAGGTGCTCATGCAATTCCTCCGGAATTTAAGGGGAAGGCGGATGCTTACATTGATTTCGTTTGTGAAGATGTATTACCGTTAGTGCATGAAGAAAAACTGGCTGATACAGTGGATGGTTTTTGCGAAAATATCGCATTTTCGACTAAACAAATTTACAGAGTTTTCGACAAAGCAACAGCTTTGGGGCTGCCCGTAAAACTTCATGCGGAACAGCTTTCCAACCTAGGAGGAGCAGCGCTTGCCGCAAATTATGGTGCATTGTCAGCGGATCATTTGGAATATCTTGACGAGGCCGGAGTTCAGGCAATGGCCAAATCCGGAACGGTCGCAGTCTTTCTTCCTGGAGCATTTTACACTCTGCGTGAAACACAGTTTCCGCCGCTTAATTCTTTGCGGAAAGCCGGAGTTCCACTCGCAATTGCGACTGACTGTAATCCTGGATCTTCTCCACTGACTTCGATTCTGCTCTGTATGAACATGGCCTGCACACTTTTTCGTATGACTCCTGAAGAAGCTTTATCAGGAGTAACCCGTGTTGCCGCGCAAGCACTAGGAATTGGACATGAAGTTGGTACAATTGAAATTGGGAAAAAAGCTGAATTTGCGGTATGGAATGTAGATCAACCCGCTGAGCTTGCCTATCGAATAGGGTACAATCCACTTGCAGAAATGCTTGTTGGCCACGGAGCGCTAGGATAAAAAAGGGAAATGAAACTAGGCCACGGAGAGCACGGATTAAAAAGATAAAATAAAAATGCTAGTAGCCACGGATAACACGGATAAAAAAGATAAAATAAAAATGGGTATTTGCCACGGATAACACGGATAAAAAAATAAAATAAAAATGGGTATTTGCCACGGATAACACGGATAAAAAAGATAAAATTAAATAGATTTCTCGCTTCACTCGAAATGACACTTTATTATGACTTTATACGAATACATCATAAAAATAACAGTGTAAATCCGTGGCTGAAAATAGCGCACTAACACTAACATAATATCCGTGAACATCCGTATTTATCCGTGGCTGAAAATAGATCCGTGTGAATCCGTGGCTGATAAAGCGCACTAACTCTAACATAATATCCGTGAATATCCGTGTTTATCCGTGGCTGAAAATAGATCCGTGAATATCCGTGTAAATCCGTGGCTGAAAATAGATCCGTGAACATCCGTGTTTATCCGTGGCTGAAAAATAGCCGTGTAAATCCGTGTAAATCCGTGGCTGATAAAGCGCACTAACACTAACATAATATCCGTGAACATCCGTGTTTATCCGTGGCTAAAAAATATCCGTGTGAATCAGTGGCTGATAAAGCGCACTAACACTAACATAATATCCGTGAACATCCGTGTTTATCCGTGGCTGAAAATAGATCCGTGAACATCCGTGTAAATCCGTGGCTGAAAAAGCACACAGACCCTAAAACAATATCCGTGAATATCCGTGTTTATCCGTGGCTGAAAAAGCACACAGACCCTAAAACAATATCCGTGAATATCCGTGTAAATCCGTGGCTGAAACAAACGTAATTATTGGAGATAGTATGAGTTTAAATCTCACACCGGGAAAAGTCAGTTTGGCAGATTTGTCTCAAATATATTGGGACAGTCCTGCGGTGACCTTAAATACGGAAGCAAAACAAGCAGTCGAACAGGCCGCAAGTTTTGTCGAAAAAGCAGCAAATGCCGATGCTCCGATTTACGGTATCAACACCGGATTCGGCAAACTTTCCGGTATTCGTATTCCTGCGGAACAAACCGAACTCCTGCAAAGAAACCTGATCCTCTCACATTGTTGTGGAGTCGGAGAACCGCTTCCGGAAAAAATTGTCCGTATGGTAATGGTGCTTAAACTCCTTTCGCTGGGAAGAGGCGCTTCCGGAGTACGCTGGAAAGTGATTGAACAAATTGAGGAGCTGCTGGAAAAAGGCGTAACCCCGGTTATTCCGGCACAAGGCTCGGTTGGAGCGTCCGGAGATCTTGCTCCACTGGCGCACATGACCGCAGTTTTAATTGGAGAAGGGCAAGCGAATTATCAAGGTCAGACATTTTCCGGAGCAGAAGTCTTACAAATAATTAAGCGTGAACCTTTGGTTTTGCGAGCAAAGGAAGGCTTGGCGATGATCAACGGTACGCAAGTTTCCACTGCATTAGCTTTGGCAGGAGTTTTTGAAGGCTGGCGCTGCGTCTTAGCTGCATTGATAACGGGAGCACTTTCGACAGATTCAGCCATGGCTTCGACTGCTCCGTTTCATCCGGAGATTCAAAATTTACGCGGACACCAGGGTCAAATCGACGCTGCACAAACTTTACGCAATTTGATGCAGGATTCGGAAATACGGGAATCTCACCTTGATGGAGATGTGCGCGTTCAGGATCCGTATTGTATCCGTTGTCAACCGCAGGTAACCGGAGCTTGTATAGATTTGTTGCGACAGGCAGCAAACACACTCTCCATCGAAGCAAATGCTGTCACGGATAATCCACTGGTTCTCTCCACAGGTGAAACGGAAATTCCGCTGCAGATTGTTTCCGGAGGCAATTTTCACGCAGAACCAGTCGCTTTTGCTGCAGACCAAACTGCTTTAGCACTAGCCGAAATAGGAGCAATTGCTCAACGACGGATCGCACTCTTGGTTGATCCTAAACTCAATTTTGGCTTACCTCCTTTTTTGTCTCCGGACGCAGGTGTTAATTCCGGATTTATGGTGGCAGAAATAACTTCCGCAGCGTTAATGTCGGAAAATAAACACCTGGCCAATCCATGTTCAACTGACTCCACTCCGACTAGTGCAGACCAGGAAGACCATGTTTCGATGGCCACACACGCAGCTAGGCGCTTGCTGACAATGAATGATAATCTTGGCAGAATTCTCGGCATTGAACTGCTTACTGCAGCACAGGGATTGGAGATCCGCAAAGCGAGCCTTAGCCCGCTTAACACGAGTTCCAGCCTGAATCGAGTTTTGGCTGAAGTGCGTGAAAACGTTGCATTTCTAGAGGAAGACCGCTTTCTGGCTCCGGATCTGGAAAATGCTGCCATCCTCATTCGCAACGGTAAACTTATTAAAGCGGCAGGCGAAGCAAATTTTCCAAAATTGGAGATGATGCAAGTTGCTTAAAATTGATGGTAGCGTAAATAGTTGTCATTCCCGCGAAAGCGGGAATCCAGGAACTTGTAAGTGTCTGAACTAATGGATTCCCGCTTTCGCGGGAATGACAAACATTGGTGTCATAAAGACTTTTTACTAAGCCATTAAAATTGGATTTTTCCAGTTTTACTTAGCACGGACTAATCCGATATTTATAAGAATTTTTAAATTTACAGAGTTAGGCAATAGCTTAATCTGCCTACATTTTTCACTTTTAAAGTCTTGTTATGTTTCCTGTAGATATTACAGAAAAGAATGGTCCTGTAATTTTAGCACAACCACACGGAGGAACTTTTTTGCCGACTGAATTGTCTGAGCATTACAATGAACTCGGAAGGGAAATGGCCGACACGGACTGGCATATTCACCGGCTTTATGACGGTTTGCTTGCGGATGCGTCAGTCGTTGAAGCTACCTTTTCACGCTATTTGATTGACGCAAACCGTGACCCTTCCGGCAGTTCGCTTTATCCCGGACAGAACACAACGGAGCTTTGCCCAAGCGTTGATTTTGAAGGCCGATCGATTTATCAAAAACGAGGCTTAAACGGCACAGAACCGGATGCGGAAGAAATTGAAATCCGGCGTAAAAATTATCATGCGGTTTATCACAGCGCACTTGCGGAACAAATTGAACGTGTTCGTAAAATACATGGAACAGTTTTGCTCTTCGATTGTCATTCGATCCGCTCCCGTCTGCCTTTTTTGTTTGAAGGCGAGTTGCCGGATTTCAATTTAGGTACCTACAACACAAGCACCTGTGCTCCAGAAATTGAAGCCGCG
>Ga0209658_1002364_pt1 | contig 10019 bp, 16 predicted proteins | sample SaaInlV_150m_DNA_6_FD_184656 | JGI IMG/M metagenome (GOLD analysis project Ga0209658, IMG submission 184656) | Marine microbial communities from expanding oxygen minimum zones in the Saanich Inlet - SI037_S4LV_150m_DNA (SPAdes) (version 2) | ecosystem: Environmental > Aquatic > Marine >...
CTCATCTATGTGTGTAAAAAGACCTTCGCCATGTGCTACTTTGAATGTTGATTCACACCACCACTTAGATATTTTACCCTCTAAATCAATTCCTGCACCTGCAAATGGTTTAACTATGTCCAAATAAAACTGTTTTCTGTACAAACACGGGTTATTCGTCCAATTTCCGTATCTTGATGTTGATACAAAGTATTCACCATCTTTCTGTATCTTATCTGGAAACTCTTTTGCTGGGTCTAACCAATGTACTGAATCCAATAGATGAGGTGAGGTTGTTTCAAATAATTTGTCATAGTATGTTAGTTCCCTACCCATATATTGCATAGAGAAATGTGGGTGACCTGGGTATTTTCGGTGTCTGTACCGAACGCAATCATATCCCCTATCCAATAGTTCCAAACCACTTTTTAATCGTTCTAACATAACCCTAGTGATTTCTGTTAGTTTCCAATCATGTTCTAATACAAGTATGTTTTCTGTCTTTGCTTGTTCGGTTAATTCGATAAATGCTCCACCTATACCAATGTTGGTATCATGTGCAATATATGGTATACCGAAATGGTCTGCTATTCGTCTATCTTCTTCTGTACATTCTTGGAATAATATACACACATCATTCATATGTTGTAAAAAATCTTGTTCAAAATATGTTGTTAATGTGTCTATTAATACTTGACCACTATGCCAAGCTAAAATTCCAATGCTTATGGGTAATTTATCCATCTTTTTTTATTTTTGGTGATATACCGAATTTAAAACCTGCAAATCCACCCAACCATTCAATTGCCATAATTGTATATTTTCTGTACATAGAATGATCTGGTTCAACTATCTTTGTAAAATCTAGTTTATCAAATACGAATCTTGGTATCAATTTAAGTGAACCACCAAACCATTGACTTTGAAATGCCATATAACATCTACCAACATGAAATCCAATTTCGTAATCATGTATTTTAGTCGATTTTTTCATTCTGTTATTTCTTCAACTAATTTTTTAATAAAATCACCATGACATGATTTAGGTTTGCAATAACAAACTAGGTTAATTATTTCACCATTATTATGAAAATCTTTCAATCTGTTTATTGCGTTCAAAATATCCCAATTATTTAATTTTATTTGCTCAAGTAAATATGGTTCATATTTTGCTATAGCTTCTTCTCTGGTTGCAACAATTGTAGTTGCCTGTGTTGAAGTTTTTAAGTGTGTGAATGGGTTTCCCAATACACTACCACGCCCAATATAATAATCAATTTCACCAGGTTGACTAATATGTTTATATGTGTTTACTACGTTTATCATGTTCGTTGTATTTTTCTATTATAAAATCCACGCGTTGTTTCTGTGTGTGATTGTTCAGTACTTTATTATATCCTGATTTGGCTATTTCTTCTCGTTTCATGAAATTAGTAAAATACTCATTAACCTTGTCAATACAATCTACCATATCATCATAATATATAATATCTTCACCATCTATGAATAATTCATGTAGTCCTTTTGATTCGTTTAATCTATCTGTAAATACTAATTTTCTACAAGCCATACCCTCAAATATTCTACGTGTAATTTCACCCCACCTACTATTTTGTAGTACCATCATTCCTTTATTAAGAAATTCGGTGTGTTCTTTGGCGTTCATGTTATTCTTGTTACCAAACGAACCATCTGAATGATCCGTAAGTGTATCCAAAAATTCAGAACCACCTTTACCACGTGTTGTAACTGCAACGTATTCAGATTTACTATCTTTGAGTGGAAATTGTACTCTCGTATCTGCAAAATGTGTCCACCAAAAAGCATTGATACCACGTTTAACATACTCATTATACGAATCCTTATCGGGGGTTAATGTCATGTGAAATCTATTAGCCTTTGGGAAATTACGTTCGAAATTTTGTGGGTCATCCCCACTTTCTTGTACCCAAAATGTGTTGGGCTTTAACGATTTGTCCAACCACTTTGAGTCAAAACGTCCCCAATCAAATAACATTACGATATCACTTGGTGTATCTTGTTGTATCCATAATTGTAATTCGGTATCATGGTAATGACCAGTACTGTTAGAACCTATCGAAACAAACTCAACTTCCCAATCACGAGATTTGAACTCATTAGCAAGAGCCATCGGTGTTGACCAATCCTCATTTTCGTATGCGTATATAAATGTTATTTTATTCATCTTATTGATATGTTAGGCAAGTTCCATTAATGTTATTGGTGACTTTGTTTTTGGATCAAAATATATAACAATTTTTTCAGCTTGGTCTAACGCATTGATCTCCCACTCAACTTGTTCTCTGAATTGTTTGTTCTTAATGGTTTGTTTCCAACTACTATCCCAATCATCCCTACGTGGATTGAATATGGTTATATCCTCACCTTTACATTTATTTGTAATCTCGGTTTGCCAATCAATGGCTTTTCCCATTTCAATTGAACCAGCTAAAAATACACCGTTTGTAACACCCTTAATACTTTCTGGTGCTTTAATCACTTTTGCCTTAGTTTTCTCTTCTTGTAATATTGTCTTTAATTTCATGTTGTTGTGTTATTAATCACCTTGATGGGTGAATGTTCTTATGTTTTTAATTGGTGGAAATGTCTTTTGATTAATGTAACTCTGACGGCTGTATTTACCCATACTTCTACCTTTTGGATCTATTATTACTTCATCCAATACGTTTCCCTCAACATAGATTATTATACCATCCTCTTGAAATAAGGTTGTATCTAAGTTCTTTACTACCAAGTTTCCCTTGATATTTAATATTGTGTTTTCTTTCATGTTCGTTAAATCGTTTCATAGTAAGCGTTTTGATTTTCTTGTTTTGTTATATTTTTGTGGTGATACATACACCATTCTTCTTCTGCTGGAAAGTTTGAGAAATTATCATAACCTGTGATACGTTCATGTACTTTATTCATCCATAGTATATCAGGTGTATTTTTGTAAATCCTAGTTTGGTAATCAGGAAAGTTGATAATTGGCTTGTAATATTTCACTTTAACTTTTGTCATAATAGTTTTTTATTTTATTGTTATGTATCCCATTAGGATATTTTCGTTTTTTCATGTTTTCTTGCCATGGTATAAATTGTAAATTGTCAATTGATGCAAGCTCAGATGGACTCACACCGTTAACATATCCCTCTGATATTTCTACTATATGATCAAGTTGATATGCACCATCCACACCACATTTTCCCCGTTTTTCCACATTAAGTAACATTGACACATCAATTCGTCTGGTTAATATCGTAACTTCACGTTTATATCGGTTGTAATCACTTAATCTATCTAAATACTCATCATAGGTAATATTCTGTTCATCTAATATTTTTTTAATATGTACATGATTTTCACCGGTCTTACTAAAATTTCCATTTTCACTTAACCATTTTTTCTGTTTATCTGATATTCTATTTGTTCCATTCTTACGTCTACTTGCAGCTATCTTATCATGCCATGTATGTTTAACCTTTTTCAACGAAGCCCTTGTTCTTTCAGTTATATCATCATAACGGTCACCGTATTTTTCTCGATGAGATTTACCTTTATGCATACATGATTTACAAAGTCGATTTTCTGATTTAGCATCTCTGCAATTATATTTAGACTTATGTTTTATTTCATTTCCACATTGTGGACAAATTCTAGTATAATGTTCCATGTATATAAATATAGAATATTACATTTTCCACATGGATACCGATGGTTAAATCATTAATTTATAGTAATTCTAAATTGGCGTTTCTTCAATAATATATCCAATTTTCTGCAAATATTTATATTCATCACTTTCAGTATCTAACTCCTTTTCACCTATCTGTGTTTCTAGTTTAGATACTTTCCAGTGCCATTTGTCTATATGATGTTGAGTTATACCATCAACTGTATTTATCCGAGGTACGAAAATCAAATCTACTGGATTACCATCTAGTAATTCACCCAATGAACTTATCAAATTTATATTAGGGATTTCATCTGCATCCAGTTGTACGACATAATCTTTAGTACTATGATTTTTTAGGTTATTCTTAAATGTTGAAAAATCACCATTTAACGGAAATCCAACCAACACGTGAGTATCATGTATTTGTTCCATTAAGGTAATATATTCCAACACCTCTGGTGTTACTGAATCCGAATCGTATTGTATTACAATTTCATCCTCTTTTCTGATATGTACTTGTAAGAAATTGAGTAGAACGGTTAATTCTTCTAATTCATTACAACATGTTACACAATATGATATGCTTTTCATTTTATCCATCTCTTTCATTTGTTTCTTCTGTGATTACTTCCTTCATTTCAGGTACGGTCATTGGATCATCTTTTTCACCAAATAATTTCCGTAAGAAATTATCTTCAAATCTGATTTCCCATATATTCACAATATCAGGTAGTTTATATATTCGATATGAACTTTTAGTGTTGGCTCTGTATATCTTAGGATTTGGTTTTACAAATCTTTCAAATAAATCACTACCTTCACGTTTAGTTAGTACCAACAATTCACTTAATTTTTGATTTTTCTTTATTGGTTTACGTTTATCACGCATTTTATTAATAAACTTTGTAAAATCAAGTGGATTGATTTCATTCAATCGTACACAATGTATTTTATTATCAACTTTACCGATAACAAACACATAACGTGAGTCATCACCCGTTTTAGTGATTGGTTTTGAACCTCTGTATGTAGATATTCTGTATATATTTCGTGGTAGAACCTCACCGCGGCTTATTCTAACCTCTGGTTTAAGTAGTTCTTTGTATTTTCTTGTGTACATGTCTTATTTTTTAATTTTTCGTTGTTTAACTTCTATATCATTTTGATCACAGAATCTATATATTACATCTCTATGTGTTTTTAGTATTTTACTAATATGATTTATACTGTATTTACTCAATAGTTCAATCAATTCGTTTTTATCAAATTTTCGTTTTTTACGAGTTGTACTACTATGTCGTTTTTCATACACAATTTTATTTTCTTCACAATATGATTTTATAGTTGCAAATGATATATTCAACAATTTACTTGTTTCTGTTATACCATGTTGTTCTAACAATTCAGTTAAATTTTCAATATCATCACATTTTCGTTTTCCTGTATTCATTTGTACTACTAATTTCCATCCCAGTTTTCGTTGATCTTTACAAGGAATGGATGGTTCTGTTATATTATGAATTTTTTTATATTCACGTATTGTATGTATCGACACCCCAACTAAATTGGATAACTCTTTAATTGTATGGGTGTGTATTAACTTAGCTATATTTGTTAAATTATCTAATTTATCTAAACTATTCTTTATCTTAACTTTATGTTTACTCATTTTCAATCGGGTACTATCACAATGATGATGTCCTTGAATTCCCTCACCACCGTCTGTCATATTTACCAACGAACCCAAGTTTCTATCACGCCTACCATATCGTGTAATTAACATTATTTCTAATTGACAAGCTTGTTCCCAACATAGGTTATCGGCAAATATTTCAACTGTATATCCGTGTTTATTTACTACATTATGCCAATGTTTATTTCTATTACCATGTGAATTAATTCTGTTTTCGCGTGTACCAATCCCAATATAAAATACCTCATTCTTATCGCCTCGTGTGTGTTTATATACATATGCCATATTATATCCTTATGTATATAAATATAACAAAATAAAAAAACGAGTAAGGTTGAACTAAAATTCTCACAACTTGTGAATGGTTGGCAATTTCAGTTCTATTTTCTCTGGAACAACTTTATATTTATCAAATATTTTACCAAGTTCATCAGTCATTTTATCTAATGAAAAGTTCTTAATTATATTACTACGTAATCCCTTTGAATGCTTCAAATATGTATCATATCGTTGATACACATTATATAATTGTTGAGCCGCTACTGAATAATTAACGGTAAACCAACTACTATCTTTGAGAATGAATTTATTAACTGTGCTCTCATGTACTTTAGTTAATTCACCAGGCAGATAAATCGTATTAGCCTCGGGCAAGAAATCAGTATGTCCACTCCACTTAGATACAATGATAGGTTTTCCCGTAGTTGCAAATTCTGCTAATGGTCTACCATAACCCTCACCCTTTGTAAACATAACCATTGATTTTACTTTTGGGTGATTGTATAAATTATTCAATTCTTCCTCACTCATGTCACCGAATAATAAAAATATAGGTGGACATTTATCACCGAAAGTATTTGTTATAGACTTTATTTTATCATTGATAACTTCTCTATCACCAATTGAAAATCCAGCGGCCGATGTTTTTAGTATCAATCCAGGTTGTTTATCCTTTGGTATATCCTTAAACACGGTACAAAACGTTTGAATTGTCATACCTATATCTTTTCTGTCTTGGCCAAGATCCCCTTGTAACCAATGTCCTGCCATTAGGAAATTGAAATCTGGTATTGAATCATTATCTAATATACTACTATCGGTTGATTTTCCTGTATATGTATCTAAATTAACACCTTCAAACAATACCTCAACTGGTTTTTCTAGTTGTAATTGGCCAACACTTTTATGAGTGTTTTTGTCAAGTTTTTCATACACAGTTTTTTCTAATGTATCTTTGGTGAACTTAGAAGGAACTATTAACAAATCCATTGTGTTACTAGCTGTTAGGAATTCTTGTGGTGCTAGTGTCGTTTCAACACCAGCAGTTATACCAATGTTATAATTACCGATTGGTCTAAATTCATTAGCAATTGTTAACTGAACATACACATCTGGTTTTTTATCTAACTTAGTTATCACATCACCTATCGCTCGTTTACCGAACTCGGTTTTTGGATCAAGTTGATTCTGTGGTGTTGCACCCCATTGTGTTGGTATTAATTTAATATCAAATTTATCTAATTTATATAGACTTCGTAATATATCTCTCGCGTGGTCTCCATATCCTGAGCGTGTGGCAATCGGAGCCTGTAATACTAATATTGGTTTACTCATTTTCTTCTTTATTTTCTACTGTTAAAGTCATATCATCCTCTGTTATACCATCTGTATTCCAATATGATAATTTATCTTCTCGTATTTTTTCAAGTGTATCAAGTTTCTGTTCACCTTGTTGTTTATAATCAGCATGTACAATTTGAATTATTTTACGTTTTGAATCATCAGTTAATAATCCGAAATTCAATGCATCAAACTCAACCTCAATATCAAATTCTATATCATTAAAATCAACTGGATCCATTATATTTTCAATCTCTTTTAATCTTTCTTTAAGAGGTACATATGTAACCAAATCAGTTCTGATATTGATTTTTGTATTAGTTTTATTTTTCATCTTTATTGATTTATTTTATATATTTCCCATCGTTTTTTTGGTTTCCATGTTTTAAGAGTAAGTTCTATACTATCTGCCATGGTTTTACACATATTATCAGAATGTAATCCACCCTCATTTAACATCCATTTTCTACCAATCTTACCACGTTTCTTACGGTCGGCTGGTGTCTTATCATACCAATACTTAATTGCATCGGCTACTTCCGTTACATCTACCTTATCATCAATTATATATGGTGTTGGTACTGAACCTACCATTGTACGTACTCTAGGCCATACGGGCTTAACCCAGTCACCATGTTTTACTTTGTGTTCCCATTTACGATAATCATGTAATGTACCGATTTCCTTGTAATCATCAGCGGTAAACTCAACCCAATTTTCAGTTTCATTTTCACCAGCGATATCTCGTTTGAATCCACATTGGTCTTGTAATCCACCTGTTACTGTTTGTATGGTTGGTGTTTCGGTCATAATTGATTCAGCCGTTGTTAATCCAAATCCCTCATTACCTGCTATGTTGATTGTAATATCAGATAGATTATATAAATGATTCAGATTTTCTTGATTCATTCTACTTGTTGAAAATATTATATCGTAATCAGGACAAATACAATTCTTTACAGCTGGTAAATCTGTACCATTTTCATCTACGGGATTTGTATGCATTAATAAACATATTGAATCCTTATCCTTTTCAGGTAACATATCACCGAATTTGGAATATGCCCATATTACATCAGATGGTTGTTTACGTTTAATATTTCGATTCATCCAAAATATAACGAATTTATACTTTTTATCACCAAATATCTTTGTCTTAAAATCAACTGGTACTGGTAAGGGTTTATATATTTCAGGATTAATTCCATGCGGAACATAAGAAATCACCATGTCCGTTTTATCATTGTTTATTGATTTCATATTATTTATTTATTATATTCAATTCATCACTATAATTCTTTTCCATAATACGAGATACTATCCCATATGTTTGTCTGCTTATACCAAATAAACCATCACATGAACCGTAATATGTTCGGTTATAATCTGGATCAGGTAAATCATCCCATATACAATAGAACATTATAGGGCAATGTTCTCTAATTTCAGCTTCAATATCATACAACCATCTCCAATATCTAGGATCTGTAAAGTGGATTATTCCACTTGGTTGATATCTCGACATTATCTGTCGTAATATATTCGCATCACCGTAACCTTTCCACGGTATAATTCTAAGAAATGCATCCTCAACACCCGTTTGTTTTACCATATCATCATTCAAATCAAGTTCTTTACCTTGTTCTGGGTGGTCAACCGCTGAACCCAATTGTACAAAGTTGTATCTATGCACTAATCCGAATACCACTTCCTTTGTCATTGTTGCTATTCCACTCGACATTCTTAAGTCATCTGATAAAAACAGTATTGTTTTTCTCTCATTTTGAGGTAGTACCTTTAAGCCTCCTCGAATATTTCCAATCTTATATTCCATATTTATTATTTGTTGTTTTTACCATTGAATACTACCACTTATCTTAGAGTATTCATTATCAATTAGCATAACAATAGCTTCACGGACAGAAATAAATCTATCCGTATCATCTGTTCGCTTTGCTATAATCTTTTGGAGTTTTTTGTATGTGACCAATTCAACCTCAAATGGAGGTATCTTTTTCTTTACCATATTATATAACTTATATCTTTTATATAAATATAAGAAAAAAATAAAAACGTAATATTTTGGTAATATTATTTAATTTTTTTTACCACGTGCATTTCTGTCACCTTTGGTATCTGAAGAACTACCTCGATTCTTTGAGGTTTCTTTGAATACAATACCATTTTTGGTATGAGATGCATCTTTACCTGTTACGTTTTTACCACTAGCTTTAGCTTGTCTACGAGCTTTGTTGGCCTCTACTCGTTTCGTTACTTGTTCAGGTTTCGAATTAATCTTTTTGTCTGTTTTGGCTTTTACCTTACGGGCTTCGGGATTATTTTCATAATAACGAGCTGAATCTGATTTCTCGGTGATATCGAATATCTTATTATATATATCTATTAACTTCATTGTTCTTTTATAATTATAAATTCACATTTCAGTAAATCCGTTATTTCTTTTTGTCTACGTAAATCTCGTTCATTCTGTCTACTATGATGTTTTTCATAATATTCAATTACTATATTCTTTTCTTTACTATACCCATCTACCCAATATCCAAGTTCTTTGATATGATATTCACCACCGTTTTCTGCGTGTTGTAAATCTGTTATACCAAGTTCTTTTGCTCTTTGCTCAAGTATTAGTATTGAACTGATATTATAGCCTGGTATCACTTGGTTTCCATTAAATTTAGCTTTAGAAAGTCGTTCTATAGCAGTTAATCTCATTTTCAGTTTAGTTGCATCACTTGTTTTCATTCCCAAACGTGGGCCTCTTTTACCAATTTTGGAATTTCGTATTTTTTCCTTATGTTCTTTACTTAGTACAGTTCCGTTGTGTCTCTTACTTATTTGTTTTCTATGATTATCACCAATTATCTTACCTCTATTAGCTTCACTTATAATTTTTTTAACTTCCAATGTATGTGATTTTCCATAAAATGGATTATTCTCACCACATGTTGCTTTACTTATTTTCTTCCGAGTAGATGTTGATAATATCTTTCCTAATTGAGCATTACT
>Ga0209658_1002371_pt1 | contig 10000 bp, 7 predicted proteins | sample SaaInlV_150m_DNA_6_FD_184656 | JGI IMG/M metagenome (GOLD analysis project Ga0209658, IMG submission 184656) | Marine microbial communities from expanding oxygen minimum zones in the Saanich Inlet - SI037_S4LV_150m_DNA (SPAdes) (version 2) | ecosystem: Environmental > Aquatic > Marine >...
TGAATATGTTTTTAAAACAAATGCTAATAATTATAAAGATCCATTAAAATGTGTAAAGCTAGATCAAATTATAAATCTAACCTGGGGAGAGCCCACCTATTTTATAGCGTTTATAGATGATAATATATTAATATCTATGTGTGAAACGTTTATAAAACGCATTCCGATATTAAAAAATATTTTGTTAGAAGAAAAAGGAAGCGATAAACCATTAAGATTACATTATAAAGCAATTTTTAGTAAAGATAATACACTTTCATCCAAAGGTCCAAAATTATATATATCAAAATTACCATTGGCTAGTTTGATATTTTCAATGCCTTTTCGAAAACAAGTGCTTCCTATAACAGAGGAGGCTAAGGCAATACCTGAATGGGATGTAAGATCTATTCGTGGAAACGTAAATCCAGGGGATGATTCTTTATTAAACGAATACTATATGTATAGTAATTTGGCGGAAGCTATTATAAATAAACAATGGTATAGTTAAAATCCAGCAGGACCTGTAAATACTTCGGGTGTTGTACTTTCGACAATACCATTTGCGAATTGGCTTAATATAAAATTACCTATAACAACACTTAAGTAAACCATTAAAGTATCTCTAATCATGGTTTTTATAGGTTTTTTTTCTTTTAAGATAAACCTCATTTCAATGAAACGAAATAATAAATATACTACAGCGATGGCTATGCCCGCGACAAATATTGATTGTGTCATTTAAATTATTTTATTAAGAAAAATAAAATAATTTAACGCAATTATAATAATACTTCAAAATCTAATTTTGGAGAATCACTTGGTTTATCTAAACTATCCAATGTATCTAATTTTAAATCAACCTCTCCACCAGAATGAATTGTCAAAGTATCTTCGTCGTCATCATATTCAGCTTCTTCGGCTTTTCTTTTTGCGTCATTTACAGCAGATATTTTTTCAAGTCTTTCAATGGTTTTTGGTGCGGAAACAGTAGATTCTTTATTAGTTCCCATATCTAAAACGGCATCTTTGTCGTTAAAAGACAATCTTGGAGGTTTATTCAAAGGTTCTTTTTCTTTTATTTCCATTTTAATTTGAGATGTTTCAGTAATATTTTCTTTGTTAGATGAAAAAGGTTCCAAATTCATTTTTAAAGAAATTGGTCCTTTTTTATTTGTTTCTTCTAGTTTTTCAGTTAATACCTTAAACGAATCGGCAAAATCATTTGTATCTTCGTTTTTTTCTTTATCATCTGTGTTTAATTTTTTGATTACTGGTTCTACCGTCTCATTATCAGAATTGTTTTCTTTTGCTTTTTCTTCTAGTTCTTCTTTCAATTTATCACCTTCTTTTTCTGTCATATTTTTTTCAATAATTTCTTCAATAATTTCTTCATCGACGGTTTCATCGATATACGAACGCAATATTTTTTCGACCGGAATACTGTCTCTGATTACAATTAAAATACTTTCCCGACATATAACTTCACACTCTCTCATATTTTTTTGATATTGTAATGGTAAAATATCCTTTTCGAACAAATATACATTGCCGTACAATTTTCGAGCAAAACAAATATATACTTTATGAGTGAAATCTTTTAGTTTTGGTATGTCAATGTCTATTTTTTTCTGTTTTTGTGAAACTCTAATGCTAGTCAAAACCTTTAATTGAGTTATATGGACGCACGTTAAAAGGTCTTCGAGATAGGGACATTCTGACGTTTTGAGAATTCGGTCCGTTTCTTCGGATATTATATTTGAATTCCATTTTGGAACACGCGTAAGAAAATTTTGAAATGTCATAAGATATTTATTATGTTCGTCGTTTTGTTCGCACAAATCAACTGCTTCTTTGTAAATAGATTGAATACCTTGTATAATTAAAGGTGTAAAAATATTAAGCAATCTAGAACAATACTCATTCTTTGCTTCAGATAGAACATTTACATTATAATCATCCATTTTTAAATTGATATGATATTTTCTAAATCTATTTTTTTCCGCAAAAATAATATATTTAATATATTTAATATCAATAATTTTTCGTTTCTAAATTCTTTCCTCATTTTGTCAATAAAAATTAATATATTATATTTTATTTCTCTATCTAAATTTTTAACATTTTCAATATAGTTAATAATGTCTAAAGCGCTAAATCCTCTCTCATATATTTTTAATGATAATACCTTGCATTTACTAATTGAATTATAATTATTTCTTGAATTCATTATTTTTTTCAACCATTTACTCCTTTCGAGCATTGGCTTTACTTCACTTATATCAATTTGGTTGTAGTTATGTAAGCAAACTTTTTTATTATTTATTAGAGGCTGTGGAATATATATATTACAAAATCTTGATAATATAGGTTTTAACAACGAATCTATATCTTCTATTATTATAAAAAATCGTGTTGTATGGCTAAATTGCTCTATACATCTTCTTAATGCGGATTGTGCGTCTGTTGTTAGATTTCCAGCATTAAATAAAATTATACTTTTAAAAATAGAACCTTTATGATTATTTATGTTTGTTTTTGCGAAAAATTTTAGTTCATCTCTGATAAATCTAATACCTTTGCCGTGGGCGCAGTTTACATACATTACGTGTTCTTTTATGAAAGTTTTATTATTTTTATAAATCTTTTCAATAAAATAATTCAATAATTCGTGTTTTCCGCTGCCAGAAGGCCCATAAAAAATAATATGGGGGATTTTTTGCGTTTCAATAAAATAATTTAGTTTTTTTGTTATATCATTATGAATAACTAATTTTTCCATTATATAATAATTATTATTGGGTTTAAATAATAATTATTTGAATTTATTAAATATACGAGAACCTCCGCTTTTCTTTTTAGTTGATTTTTTTGACGAGGAAAGAGAAGATGAAGGTTTATGTGCTTTTAAAGCTTTTCTTATCATTTTAATCCTTTCTTGGTACATTTTAATATCTTTTCCTTCTTTTCCAAAATATTTGTACAGTTCTTGTAAATATTTTGATTGTGTTTTGGCCTTACTTCTAAAAATCTTCACAACAATACTATTATTAATAATATAGTCCATCTTATCTAATGCAGCCAAAATTTTCTTTTTCCGCGATGCATCTACTGTGGGGGGGTCTCTATCTCTCTCATCTGCTGACTTGACGAGACTTTCAAACTTTGTCAAAGCAACATCTATATGTTTTATGCTTAGTTTTTCTTCTTCTATTTTTTTTCTTTTTTGTGCATCACTCATATTTTCAACAATTGATTGCGTTGAATTATAAATAATAACAAATATTAGAATACCAGCAATACAATATTTATATTTCATAAATAATTTATATAATTTCATTTATTATATAAATTAACAATATTTTTTTATGCGATGCTATTTAAACTATGAGTGTATGGATTATTTTTAAAAGGCGTTAATAAATCGCCTGAATTTCTGGCACAATGTTGTGCTGTTTCGCGTGTATTTTTATTATTATATCTGCCAAGATTAGTCACATTCGAACTTGCTTTTGGCATGTTAGGCATCGGTCTGCCTGGCTTACAATTTTTATTGCTATGAAGGCTTACATTAATTTTTGAATTATATAATTTATGATTGCCAACGTTATATCTATCTACCTTCGATATAACCTCTTTATTTGGATTTAAGTTCGCATTATAAGCAGCATTATATATTTTTCCTTTTGCACCATATCCTTCTTTACCACCTGGATTACCGTAAAACGAACAAGTAGTAGAGTCGCGCTGGCCGTAAACAGGTTGATGATCGTTTGTTGTATGCCCTAAATTATACGCTGCTCCCCCGTGTTTGATATATTTTGTATTTTCTGTTTGTTCTCGAATAGTTGGCGCCGGAGAATCATGAGGATTCCATATTGCTTGTTGCTGTCCTGTCGCGTTAGCATTGCCAACAGGTCTTAAGTTTCCGATTACATTTTGTTTTTTAGTTGGTCTCAATACATCTAAAATTGGCGACATCATTGCATAAACTCCTCTAGAAATACCGTTTAGATGAGTATTCTCGCCTGTTAGCATTCGCGAATTAGTTACTTGTGTAAAACCTTTCTTACCATAATCGCCGTTTGTTACGTCTTGTCCATTTGGTCTTGTCGCACCTCCTAAATATTTGTCCGGGCCCTGAAATTCTGGTTTTTCAGATTGTTGTACGTGCCCCCTTTGTCTGACCCCGTTGTTTTCCGCTGTTGCAATACCAGTAAATTCTTTAGAAGTTGTCTGTCTATTCTCATCTTTCAATATATGGTCTGACCTTGCGGTTTGGGCTTTTTCAATACCTGTTGTTGTAAGCCATCTATCAGCACTTTGAATATAATATGTATCAGGTCTGTTCTTTTCCTGCTTACCTATAATTCCTCTTGGTCCTCTTCTTCCCACGTGTCCGCCTAATATTTGACCCTTGTATGAATTCTTTGGATTATTCGCGGTTCTTAATTGATCCACTGTCTTTGGACCCCATATTTCTCTTCCTTCCATGCTCGAATTAAATCCACCATCACCCTTCGAACTATATCCTTTATTTATACCAGGCCCTACTTGAATTTCTTGCCAAGGTTTTACATTATGCATTTTACTCGATACATTATTTCGCATTCTTTCCTGCATATATTCGGTTGTCGAAGGCATTCCATGGCTCCAATTCATATCTTTTTTCGGTTTAAATAATGGTGCTTGTGCTTGTTTTTCTGTCATTTGACTACCAGCCCCTGTATATGTATCTAATAATCCTTCGTGTCCTGTGGTAGATTGTGTAATCGAAGACCCAAAATATGGAACCATATTATTATGTTGCATTTCACCCGGTTTCATTTGATTTCCTGTTAATGAAACAAATTGATTTGATGAATTTTCTGTTTTTATATTTCCTGCTGGATTATATGGTTTTAATTCAGTATCTGGATTCGCCCCTTTGTATGAAGAAATTTCATATTTGACAGCATTTTTATCTAAAACAGGATAATTTTTCACCATTGGATTTGTATTAGGCAGCCTCGTTGAACTATTTCTTACTGTGAATTGTTCCTTTTCTTTATTTTGATTGGAAATAATATACATGGCACCCATTGCCATTAACGGTATTGCTACTTCAGCCATTATATAATATAATGTAATATATTTTCTTAATATTATAAACAAATATATTACAAACAAGGTAACTTTGGAACATAACTATCTCTCTCTAAAAGTCTTGTATTAAGATTGTTTTGAAAATTGAAACACACGTTTTCTTGTGGATTTAAATATAAAGGTTGAATTAAAGATTGTTCTAAAGCTCTGAAATTTCGTGCGGGATGCGTTGTTCTTGTTTGATCGGTACCTAAACTTTTACAATTATTAAATGATATTTTTGTGGTTGTTATATTTTTTTTCAGTGGATATTTGTTTTCAGAACAATGTTTTTTATATATCCTTCCTCTTCCACTTAAATCACTGTCTATATCAATGGGATGACCTCCAACCACATTCATATTATTAGCTGCAAACCCGCCAATTCTTATTTGAGGGTCTTCCATGTAACAACTGTTATTGCCTGGACCCGGAACATTTAAATGATACCTCCCACTTCCAGTAGATTGTTTTAACCGCTGTCTTGTTCTTGCTTCATCATAATTAAATCTAGTAAAAGACATATATAATTATATAACATTATATATTTCTTAATTTAATCCAATACTTTTTTACCATTCACTGCCTGCAATGCTGTCGATAGTGCTGCTATATTATTTGATAAATTTGTCAATATGGCTGCCAAATCTCCAACATTTACTGTTGGATTTTCAACGCCAGTACTAAAATCAGTCCCCTGGTAAGTTACTCCGGTTACAACAGTTGGATAATTTATTACTTGATGCAATGAGCCTGTTAGTTCAATACCCGCTTGAGCTATTAGTTTTTGAGTGAATTTTTTTATACCCGTAATTTCTTGGGGCAATGCGGCAGTGCCACTTGCTTGGTCTACTGTATTATTAAGGGCGCTTTCTATTGAAGCCAAATCACCTTGAATATCTGTTCTATTCCCAATTGACGTCTTAGATGCCGCTATATCAAGTCTCTCACTCGCTGTAATAATTTTCCCTGAACCAATATCTGTTATGTCCGAACAACTTATGGCGGTAATTGCAATTGCTTGTGAGCCATCAAATGATACATTATTTATAGTTGTTGCTGTTTTTAATTTATCTGCCGAAGTTGCATTTCCTGATAAATTTTTGTTATTTGGCAAAGATAATCCGTTTAAAAAATGTTTTACACCCGTTACATCCTGGTCATGATCCCCCGATGCCATTATTGCCCCCGCAAGTTTTATGTTTGCACCCAACCTAGCTTCTGTCCTGGCAAAAGTTTCAATATTACCAACTCTTCCTCTTTCGGCCGATGTAATCGTTCCATTTGCGGTGTCATTATAATCAATTCCCAAATCAATTGGATACAACGTAATATCTGCCTGTCCATAATATGGTTTATTATTGATTTTCCTTTGTGCCGTAAATCCCGTTGCCGTAGCAACAGAACCATTAATTCCACCTTGAGCGTTAATCGCTTGTGTAAATGTTAATACGCCATCTATTTGGGCGGCCCCTTCCTTAGGAACTTTCTTTGCTATTTCCGCCAAAATAGTGGCCGCAAAACTAGCATCATTATTTAACGAGTTTGATATATCAGTAATCAATTGCAATGTACTCGTATCCGAATTTGTTAAGGCTGTAATCGAGTTCTCAACCGCGGTAATTTGACTTGTATGTGTAGCTGTAAGTGGCAATACATTATTCATATTTGTTTGTAATGTAGAAATTGTTGTATCAAATTCCCCCAAACTGGCAAAAGTCGCGTTTCCATTACCATCTGTTCTCAAAAACTGGCCTTCCGTTCCATCGATATTTGTATACGTTACGTTGCCCGCTACATATTTCCCCGACGTATTAACATTTGTAATTTGAGAATTCCCTAATTGTATCGTATTGGACGCATTGACTTTCGCATTAAATCCGATTGATGTTGTATTTGTTAAATTTGGATATACTGTTCCTACATCTGCTTTTGTTCCTATGAATGTATTGTTAATACCACCTAATATATTTTGCCCCGATTGAAAACCTACCGCGACATTACCATCCGCATTTACAAATTGTAAAGCATAATTTCCTATCGCAACACACTTTTCTTTATTACTTAATTGTTTTAATGTACTTATTCCAATACCTACGTTATTTTTACCTAAATTGACACCCGATAATGCTAAATTTCCAATACCAATATTATTTATAGCTCCTTGTAAAACTCCAGTCGTTGTTGTCCCTATTAACAAACTATTTGTAAATTCCGCATTATTATTTCCCGTTTTGACATCTGCCAATTCGTTTAAATGTGTTGCCGCGATAGTATCGATTGTCCCTGTATTTGAAATAGTTATTTTAGAACCAGGTGTATATTCTGTTGCTTTTGAATCTAATATACCTTGTAATCCTGTCACATAAGATATGGCTAAACTATCAACAGCAATTAACGATTGTTTTTGATTTAATTCATATTGTAAATCTTGTATATGTGTAATTGATAAATCATTTGTTTGAATCGTTGGTTGTTTGCCTGCCAATGAACTAACTAAATTAAATACTTTAGTTTGAGGCAATGAATTATCTGTTATAGCGGATTGTTTCCCCAATAAAGCCGTTTCTAATCCCGCAACCTTCGATTGGGTCAATCCACCATCTGAAATTAAAGATTGTTTATTATTTAAAGCAACCACAAGCCCATTTACATTCGCCATCGGCAATCCATTCGACCCGATTGTTCCCTGCTTCCCGTTCAAAGCACTTGTTAATCCCTGTATTTTTGAAATTGCAAGAGACTCGTTCCCTATAAGTGGCTCTTTTAAATTTATTGCTTGTAAATTACTTGATATATTTGTAGCATTTGTTGCTATATCCGTATCATTCGCTCCTTTTTCAGCATTCAAATTAATAACACTTGTATCTAATTGAGAAAGTTTGGTAAATATAGAAGAACCTATTCCATTTGGATCTCCTATTGTATCTGCCAATTCCTTTATTGTATCCAATACACCCGCTGCTCCAGTTCCGTTCATCAATGTATCCAACGTATTCGTGTTGCTAGTTATATTCGTCGTATTCGTTCCTATATTGCCCGTATTGGTAGTTATATTTGTAGTATTTGTTGCTATATTATTGATATTCGTATTTATTTTAGATAAATTAGAATTTGTCGCTGGTTCTATTATACTTCCTACTCGAGCCATACTAGCATCAAGCACTCCTATCGAAGACGTATGTGCTGTTATCAAATTAGTTAGGGTTGTAATGTTTCCAGCATTTGTATTTCCCGTTGCCGCATTAGTTCCTAATGAATTTGTGTGCGAAATTACAGAACCTTCTGCCGTATTCATTCTAATGGTTAAAGCATTTATATCCGAATCATTGCTAGTAATATTTAAAGTGTTTGTGTCAATTAAGGTTGTATTATTATTAATATTAGATTCATTTGTATTTGATTTTGATTGAACACCAGCAATATCATTATCGTTTGCCAATATTCTCGCCAAATTTCCACAAATATCTGTAATCCTTGATTGATTATATGCAAATATTGTATTAAAACTAGCATCTGCTTGTGACGCTCTTTGGGTATTTGTGCTTATATTTGTTGTATTGCTTGTTATATTTGCGGCATTTACAATAATGTTATTTGAATTATCTGTTATTTGATTGATATAAGTATTAAATGTTGAATTAATATTGGCAACACCTGCCGCATTTGTTGATATATTACTTGTATTTATACTAATTAAATTATTTATCAATGTTAGGTCATTCGCGGTTGAAATTTGATTTTGTGTTGTAACTGTATTTACAGCGTTTATATTATTTGTATTAGTAATCTGTTGGTTGTTTAACATATTAATTGAAACATCTGCTGTATTTTTACCAGCGGTTAAATAGGAAATATTTGAATCGTGTAGTGTCAATTTATTTATAACATTTCCGGTAATATTATCAGGATCTCCCAATGCGTCTGCTATTTCTTTCAGTGTATCTAGTGTTTCTGGTGCAGTCCCTATGATTTCATTCTTGATGTCCTCTTTTGTTGTAGCTATTTTTGTGTCTAATGAAGCTATATTATTAGAATTATCTATAATTCTTAAATAATTTTGACAAATATCATGTCCGAAAAAATTAGCAGTTCCAGACCAAAATCCTCTGCCATCGGCAGCTCCAGCCGCATGCCATATTAACATATCGCCATCATTTAAAGAATAATGTTGTGGGAAATCTACAAGTTCATCACTTCTTAATACACCCGATGATTTTTTCACTCTAGCAAGCTCGTGTTGAGATAAATGCATAGACATATATAGTTTATTTATAAAATAATTTATATATGTTAATCTTCTAAATTGTTAATTTCTTAGGCCGTTATTTTTAGCCATTTATTGATGGCAGTACCAACAGCAATCCAAGCACTCTCAATATTATTAGCTGTATAAATATATGTCTCGCCTATAAATCTAGGAGTAACCTGATTATTTGGATCAGCGTCAGTTCCTGTTGAAACCATAAAGTTCTCAACCTCAACGTTAGATAGTGTTGCCTCGATTTTATTATTTAATGCTGTTTGTACCGCTGCTGAGATAGGTTTATTTACATCACTAGTATCATCCGCATTGCCTAATCCAACCATTGATTTTGTAATACCACCAACTGTTCCTGTAAAAGTTGGACTAGCTAAATTTGCCTTTCCACTTAATGCTACTGCTAAGGCACTGCCTGCTTTGGCAGCTGATGCTGTATCAGCATTTCCAGTAGTGTTTTGATTTAAAAGAGGAACAGTTCCTGCGTTTACAGTAAATACTGTTCCTGTCAATGTTAATCCAGTTCCAGCAGTATATGTAGTATCTGTATCAGTTTCAATAAAGCCCATCGCTGTTATTGCCTCCTTTGTTAATTGTGTATCAGTAATATCACAATTTAGTGTTGTTCCATTAAAT